>AGBJ01000010.1_pt1 | contig 27049 bp, 33 predicted proteins | sample 768721 | NCBI WGS metagenome assembly AGBJ01 (sample SAMN00779238, study PRJNA67915) | hypersaline lake metagenome
AACTCTATATGGTATTTACCCGGATAGATAGGCAGTATATCCAGTTTGTTATAGACAAAGACAAGATTGACGATCTCAGCGAACTTCAACATACTCTCCGCACCGATCAACTTTGCCTGTTTTTCCAGATCGACACAAAATTCTTTAATTTGATTGTGTGCTTTTGCATTCACGATCTGTCTAAAATAGAGATCCGAGCGATCAAATGTATCTAAAAATTTTTCTAATACATTTGAATACTTCAACCCCATCTCTTTGGTATTTGATTCTCCCATTTCTCTATCCAAAATAGGCAACTTCGCTCCCCTATGCTCTTCCATTAAAGTATGAATGTCCACATGCTCTGAACTATTGGGGTCCCTGGGCTTATCAGTTCCCTGTTTCTTTCCTTCATAAAGTACTTTTTCCAAATCTACAATATTATTTTTTTTGGATGAGTTGATACCACTAGAGGCAACACCATTTCTAAACAGTAACAAGATCAGTTCATAGATACTCTCTTCTGTGACAGGTTTTATCAAATGTGTAGAGACACTAGGTAAGTGTTTGACATCACCAGTGGCATGAGAATTGCGAAGCAATACATATTTCAAAGGTATATTTTGCTGTACCTCTGCGATGATGCGCTCAAGCTCCTCTGTATTGAGCCTGTCATCTACGATGAGAATATCATACGGTGTCAGATCATTACCCCGTTTTTTAAATGCATCCAATCCCACATCCACATCATAAAGGAAGTAGTGAAACATTTTCTCGATACTATGGGCCACCTCATCACTCTCACAAATCAATAAAACTTTTTTTCCCAGCATAGCGCTGTCCGGTAATCGATAATGACGTCTGTAACCTAATTCATTGATCTTGAAAGGTATTTCAAAATGTATATCCGAATCTGTATCATACACCATTTTCCCGTCAAGTATTTCAAGGTCTTTTTTTATATTAGTTTCTAAAAATTCACGGGTTTTATCTTTTTCGGTATAGGTATCTTTAATCTTAAACGTGATGAATTCTTCATACAAAAAATCTTCAGGCGCACTCAGGGACAATACTATTTCTTTTTTATCCGTCTTATTTAATACAAAAGTGAGTGTGGTTTGAAGTAGCCGCAACAACACATCGGGATTTCCCCCTCAACTCTTTTGGTATCGTCAAGTCCATATCATAAATTAGATCAATATTTTTTTCATCCCTGATTGACTCTAATGATGAAAATAGCGTCATCAGTAGTATGTTTATATCAAAAAGTTTTTCTATTTTATTCATGCCGCCCCTTCATAGAATCAAAAAGATATCATATCAAAATATTGTAGAAAGTAACCCTTGTTTAAAGATTTATTCTCTTTTGCTAAATAATTAAATGTTTATGTAAGTGTGAAAGTGAAATGTGGGAGTATACCTTAGAGGTATCGGTGAAGTGATTAAAAATATTGTACGGTGTTAACAGGAGTTTTTCCTGTTAACGTTTGTCAGATATTAGTGACAACCACACCCTGTACCACAGCTACCTTCTGTTGCAGGTCCGCCAACTTGACCTGATGTAACTTCATCTGCAGTTGCTTCTCTAGCACTTAATACAGTAATAGAGAACATCAAGTCTTTACCAGCCAATGGATGGTTAAAGTCTACTTGCACTTCTTTATCGTCAAATGATTTTACAACCACCTGTACTTGTTGACCATTTTCACCTTGACCATACAATGTCATACCTTCTACAAGGTCTACACCGGCAAACTGCTCGATTGGAAGTGTTTGTAATGCTTCTGGATTTACATCACCGTATGCATCTGCTGCAGAAACCATAATGTCTCCGCTTTCACCTTTTGACATACCGACCAATGCATTTTCAAGACCTGGGATGATCTGACCTTTTCCGATGATGAACTCTAGTGGCGCTCCACCTTTGTTGCTGTCTACAACTTCTGTTGTTCCAGCTTCTTTTACTTCATATTCTATACCTACTACACAATTTTCATTTGTAATTGTCATACTGTTTCCTCATGTTAAATTTGTGTTATTCTAGCTAATCAAACTTTACTGAGCCTTATATAAGAGATAACTTTTATCTTATTTGTCCTGAGCCATAAATTTTAAACTTATACGTAGTTAATCCCTCTATACCCATAGGACCACGTGCATGCAGTTTGTTAGTACTGATACCTACTTCCGCTCCAAATCCAAACGAACCTCCATCTGTAAAGCGTGTAGAAGCATTCACATAGACTGCTGCTGCATCCACACCATTCAAAAATACTTCCGCCGTAGTGATATTTTCAGTAATGATCGCTTCGGAATGTCCTGAACCAAAACGTACGATGTGGTCTATAGCACCATTCACACCCTCTACGACCCTGATATTTAAAATATTGGCCAAATACTCTGTATCATAATCTGCTTCACTTGCAGGAGCCACATCAATAATCTTTTGTGTCAAAGCACATCCTTTAAGCTCGGTATGTGCATCATCAAATGCTGCTTTAAGTTGTGGAAGTATTTCTTCTGCAATAGCTGTATCCACCAGTAAGGTCTCCATAGCATTACATACCCCTGGCCTTTGGGTCTTTGCATTGATAGCGATATCAATGGCATTTTCTACATTGGCATCTTTATCTATATAGGTATGACACTGCCCCTTATCATGTTTGACCACGGGAACCGAAGCATTTTCACTCACATAACGGATCAGTCCCTCTCCACCACGCGGAACGATCAGATCAACATATTTGTCCATTTTAATAAGCTTCGCTACACCCTCGCGTGAAGCATCAGGGATCAGAGAGATCAGTGCTTCAGGCAGATCATTGGCTTTCAGTACACTTTGTAACACTTTTGCGATGGCTTCATTGGAATGTTGTGCTTCTTTCCCCCCTTTGAGTACACAAACATTGGAAGATTTAAAATTTAGTGCTGCTGTGTCTGATGTCACATTTGGACGGGACTCATAAATGATCCCGATCACACCTATAGGTACAGAGACCTTCTCTATCTTCAGTCCCTCTTCTGTTATCCAGCCATCCAACACACGCCCTACTGGCTCTTTCAACGCTGCTATTTCTTCAATCGCAACCGCCATGGCATCCACTCGTTTGGCATCTAGAAAAAGTCTGTCTTTGAGTGAAGCTGCAAGATTATTGGTTTCAGCATCTGCCATATCCAATGCATTGGCCTTAAGTATATCATCCGTATTGTCACGCAAGGCTGTTGCCATCTCTCTTAAAATTCTGTTTTTATCTGCTCCGCTCACCGTAGATAAAATTCTGCTTGATGCTTTCGCTTCTTTTAAAAATGCTTCCATAATACTTCCTATTTCTGTAATTAACCTATTGTAACAAATAAATGCTAATAATGTTATAATCCTCTCAATCAATGCAAAGATACTTGCATAATATGGAGTGTATTGATAGCATACAAAAAGACAGAACTAAGGGGTAAAAATGAAAACAATTACATTTGTAGGTAACGGGAATATGGGGCTGAGCATTGCTAAAGGACTCAAAGGCAAATACAATATAGAAGTGGTTGGAAGAAATATGAGTAAACTTGAAGTGTTTGAAAACGAACTTGGGCTCAACATAGACAAATACCTACTTGAGGATTTTGACATAACAGACAAGACCATACTTTTGTGTGTGAAACCTGCCAATGTAGAAGAAGTAGGTGCCAAGCTGAAAGGGAAAGCAAAGGTTGTCTACTCTGTACTTGCCGGTACTTCGCTGGAAAAACTCAAACAAAACTTTAATACCCAAGCTGTCGTAAGAACCATGCCCAACCTTGCAGCAAGCGTAGGAAGATCCATGACGTCACTGACAGGTGATATCGCATATAAAGAGGAAGCACAAACACTGTTAGGCGCTATAGGTGATACACTTTGGCTAGACAGTGAAAAAGAGATAGACATTGCCACTGCCCTTGCCGGCTCAGGGCCTGCGTACCTGGCACTTGCTGCAGAAGCACTTGCGGATGGTGCCGTGAAACAGGGCCTTAAAAGAGAACATGCCATGGCTGCAATGAGAGGATTGTTCGCCGGTTTTGGGGAACTTATCCAAGAGATACATCCAGCACTGCTTAAAGACGGGGTCATGAGTCCGGGTGGTACCACTGCTGCAGGATATGGTGCACTGGAAGATGGTAATGTCAGAGCTTCTTTTATAGATGCGATAGCAGAAGCGTATAAAAAAGCAAAAGAGCTATAACACCACGGTGAGCTCTTTATAGTTTTCCATAGATCTTTATTAACTCCTCGCGTGCAAAAGGCATGTAGGAGTGTCTGGTAACCACCACTTTTGTCTGATAATCCGACCAATGATAGATGACCGGTACATCCTTAGGATCAATGTGTATGCAACCGTGAGACATCCAGTCTACACTGCCTTTATGCAGAGCATGCCCGGCCTTGGTAAACATCATCATATAATCCATATTATTGACTCCGCTCTCATCAGGAAAAGCCCTCGACATATGATAACGTTTTTTGAGAAAGATCGTAAAAATACCTGAAGGGCTTCTATACTCCGGAGCTCCGGAGGTCACGGGACCGCTCCACCATACGGTACCATCCCTGTCTACAGCATAAAAACGTCCATCACTTCCAGGTTCGCGCACAGAGACCACAATAAAGTCTTGTCCTCTAAGATCGACGATCTCTTCTTTATCCTTCTTAAACAATTTAAAGACTGTTTTAGATAGAGGCATCGTTTCTGTACCTTTGAGTGGAAAGAACGCCGTATGGTCAATTGCCACTGCTGTACAAAAAAGTGATACGACTATCAAGAATGATTTGAACATGTCTACGATGCTCCTAGAGTTTTTTCAACCTGTCTTTAGCGATCTTCGCTGTTTTTTTGCCTGCATAATTTTCTATGATATTCTCATAAAATACTCTTGCCTGACCTTTGTCTCCTGTTTTTTCCAGTGACACAGCAGTATGAAGCAGCAGTGTATCTATATAAGAAGCTTTATCGTAGATCCCTGCACTCTTTTTAAAGTAAAATATCGCATCTTCATACTTTTTTGTATAATAAGCGATCTCACCCAGATAATAATTTGAAGCCGCAGGCTTATACCCTTTTCTGTCTGTGACCGTGAATCTTTTTTCTGCTTCATCATAACGCTGTTTTACAAAATATCTTACACCTTCACTATAGAGTTTAGCATTGCTTTTACCCTTGAGTGTACTTTTCTCTTCGTCCACTTTCACTTTTTTGACAGGAGTTTTTCCTGTGCTTTTTTCTCCCAAAGCCTCTTTCAATTCTGCTTTGCTGACATAGTTGGCATTGATCTCATCTATCATCGCTGCCATTTTTTTCAGTAACTCACCTTCTGGAACCTCTGTATCACCAAGAGATGAAGGCGCTCCTGCTCTGGACTGCTGCAGTTCATGAATCGATGCACTCAACCCTTCTATAATCGTCGTAAGTCCATCTATGCGTTCTTCTTGCTGTGCCAGCTGCTGCTGTAGGGCGGCGATCGTTCTGTTACTGCTCATGGGCGTTTGTGGGGTATTGGTACTTTTATCACTCCCAAATCCATACACAGAGGGTTCAGCCTGAAGATGTATGCTACTTGCCAAAAGTATCCATGTTCCGTGTATAACGACCTTACTAAATAACTTTTTCATCTCTGTCCTACTTGATTAAACGGAGGTCAACTCTTCTGTTTCTTTGATAACAACTGTCAGTAGCTTCCGTACATACAGCATTACTCTCACCGAAACTCACTAGCATCGTTTTATCCGGATCTATACCTTGGGCTGCAAGACTGTCTTGTACTGCTTTGGCACGTTTTAGCCCTAGCGCGTAATTATACTCATCCGTACCGAACTCATCACAGTTACCTTCTATTTTTATTTTGGAAGGAGCAGACACTGCCACCTCAGTATTATGATTCATATTCTCTTGCATATCTGCAGCAATAGCGTAATCTGCAAAACCAAAATAAATACTTTTAAAGCCATCACTGCTGCTATTGTAACTGCCGGTAGACCCATCTCCAAAACTGTTTTCATCAATACTGACGGTTTCACCTTCGATATGGTTTACATCAGAAACATTGTTTTTCCCAATTAGATCTGGTGCAGGTTGTGCACAGCCGCTCAAAAATAGTGAAAGTGCTGTTGTAGCTATAAGTAGTGTACGTGTCATTTTATATCCTTTTTTAATTCTTATATGATTCGAGTCATCACTGAATGATGTCTCGTAAAAAACGTATTACCAGTCAATAGATTGTACTTTTCTGTCACTAAACGGGAAAAGTAAACTTTGATAACTTGTAAGATTGGTATATCCTATAGATGTACGGTGACCGCTTTGTTTCAAAAAGAGTATCACTGATCCATCCGCAGAAAAGCGAGGAAATTGGTTTGTACCTGTTGTGGTGATCGGTCTCGTATCTGAGCTTCCGGAAGAAGTAAGATACAGATTAAACGTATTTGCTCCAAATGCATTGTTGCTTTCTCTGCTTGCATAGACTATTTTATCACCATGGGCATCGCAGGCATTGTTGTTACGTCCATGATAAACCACTTGGGAGGTTGCTGCACTGTGAATAGACTTTTTAAATACATTGGCATATCCTAATCGGTTGGAGATAAACACGATACGACTTTCATCGTCTATATATCTGCCATTCACGTCAATACCTTTAAACCTTGTCACTCTTTTTTTCATTTTTGATGCCAGATCCAACTCATAGATATCCGCCTGACCTTCAGGTGCCATGGTAAGTAACAACTTTGAACCGTCTTGACTTACATCCGAACACACCAACATCCCCTCAGAACTCGCGATTTTTGATTTTGCACCATTATAGATATTGATCTTGTATAAAGTAGGCAGTGTACCTTTATAAGAAGTATAATAAAGACTTCTCTGTGCTGCATCTGCCCATTTAGGGAAGAGGTTCAATCCCCCTCTGATAATGGTTTTTTTGTAATTGAAGGTATAGTCAGCCAAACGTATCTCACTACGCCCCGGTGCCGTATACACTGCATAAGCGACATACCTGTTGATCCAGGAAATACTTGGATATTTTAATATATTGTTAATATCACTTATCGCTTTATGTATTAAAAAGGGCATCTTTGCCTTTCTAGGTATGGCATAGCTTTTCCTAAAGATCTGTTTCCCATCAGAAGCTTTCAGAAGACGAACCAAGAGTTTACTCCCTACTCCCTGGGCCATTGTATATTTCAACACATATTCCTGGTTTTTCAATACAGGCGATATATAGTTGGAAGAGAGATCACCGATATGATGTGTAGTGTCAGGCAAAAAATGTCCTGATATCTTAAGATCTGAAAGTAAAATATCAAATACTTTACTGTTTTGTTCAGATGAGCCATCTACAAGAGCTATACGTGTACGCTGCTCTACATCTTTTTCTATCTTCAGTGTTGCATCTACAGCAAAAAGATTTAATGCGAAAAAGCTCATTGATACTATGGCTAATAATAACTGTTTCAATAGTGTACCTCAATTGTTTGTGTTTGGTTTAATATGTATTGTATCAAGGTATTCATTAATAAATATTAAAAGGCTTTTTTGATTATTCAATTTATGCTAAAATGCAAAGTAAGGAGCATAAAATGAATGATATTGTTATAGCCCTAGCCAAAGCTGCCATTTTAGCTGCATTGGATCAACCTGAAGATTTTGATTTGGAAGATGCTTTAAAAAACTATCCTGATCTAAAAGAAAATGGTGCTGCCTTTGTCACCCTACACAAAGAACCCCATGAAGAACTACGCGGATGTATAGGTTCACTCCATGCCTACCGTCCACTTTACGAGGACATTATCTCAAACGCACAGGCAGCAGCTTTGCGTGATCCAAGGTTTCAACCATTGACTTTAGAGGAACTTGCAGATATTAAACTCGAAGTTTCTATCCTCTCTGAGCCTAAAGTAGTGGACTATGACGATATAGAAGACCTGAAAAATAAAATTGTTCCTTTCCAAGATGGTATTGTGCTTAAACATGAGGGGAAACAAGCTACCTATTTACCTCAGGTCTGGGAGCAGCTACCGAATGTTTATGATTTTTTCTCTAGCTTATGTCTTAAAGCCAATTTAGGCACTGACTGCCTCTCCCTGCATCCGGAAATCTCTACCTATAGAGTAAAATACTATAAAGAAAAATGATAGATAATACTATAAAAAAAACTTTCCTGAAAAGGTTCTCTTATCCTCCATATCCCTTTGTACATCTAAAAAAATCATATATCTATAAAATCATAAAAAGTACCAAAATAGTCCATATCTACAGCAAAAACAAATATTCCAGTAGCTACCATATCAAATTACTTGATATAGAAAAGAATCTATATTACTTGAGAATATTTTATTTTATCAAAATCAATGCATCTTATTGAAGGACCAGCCACATTTTTATGAACTTTTTCAAAGAACTATTTCAATTAAAAAACCATAAAGTCATTGATCAAGATACACTTACCAATGTCTACACTTTTGCAAGAAAATCACTGATTAGCCTAATATTGCTTGAAACGATCTTCCTCTACTTACTCGTACCCTATATAGGTAACAATGCTTTTATCTGGTACGGCATCACTGTTGTATTTACATTATGGAGACTGCATGATGCCTATGATTATAAGGTGCACCCTGAGAGATATTCACTTGCAAGATGGCATAAAAGGTTTGTGCTCCGGGCCTGGTTAACAGCACTGATGTATGCTGTCTTAATTCTCTTTATCACACCTCAGTTAACCGATTATTATCAGCTGCTTGTCTTTGTGATCATACTGGGGATGAGTAGTGCTGAAGCAAATGCCTTGTCTTATGATTATCGTACAGCAATTGGTTTCTTACTTATACTTTATATCCCTCTTTTCGTTACAATGCTGCTCATCACAAAAGTTGAAACAATCATCCTCGCCTTTCTACTATTGATCTACTTCTTTGCACAAGCCAATATTATTTTACATTCCTATAGACAAAAAAAATCTCTCGATACTAAAGAAGAGATTATTTCTGAGATGGAACTTTTACTTCAGGAAAAGCAGGAGTTGTTACACAGTCTATTTAAAGAAGCTCCCATTGGTATATTCTCATGTGATACAGACTGTAGTATCATTAACTGTAATGAAGAGCTAAGTACACTTTTTCAGCGTCCACAGGAAGAAATTATCGGTTTGACCGCGTACAATGTATTTAAAAATAGTACCTCTGGGGACCTGGACAAAGTACTTAGTGGGACTCCTCTTGTATCAAAAGATTCACATTCACTTCCAAATGGCGAAGAGCTATTGGTAGATGTAAAATATTTTCCATTTACTGACAGTAATAATGAAAGTATTGGTCTCATTGGTCTTGTAGATGATAAGACACAAGAATACAATGTACAAAAACAATTGTCTCTTATTGCCGCTCAAGATTCATTGACAGGACTACTCAACAGGAGAGGATTTGAAGAGTATATGCAACATGTTACAAATAATGATATCCGATATGATACATACTATTCCCTTCTTTACTATCTTGATTTAGATGATTTTAAAAATATCAACGATTCATTGGGGCATGGTACAGGCGATATTGTACTTATAGATATATCAAAACGTCTGAGTAGATCTCTAACTTTTTCATGTGAAATTTGCAGACTGGGCGGTGATGAATTTATTATTGTGATACCTTTTATCTCTAACAACCTCGGAGTTATGCAGGAACGTATGCACCATTTTTCCCGAAAGATAACAGATATTTTTAAAGAACCATTCATCATCAATAATTCCAAGCATCAAATATCAGCCAGCATAGGAATGGTTGTAGTCGAACCGAATTTTAAAGATGTGGAAGAACTTGTACGTCGTGCAGATATTGCGATGTATCAAGCAAAAAGGTCCGACGAGGTCACGTCCTGTTACAATGTTCAACTTGATGAAAAACAACAAGAAACATTTACACTACAGGCTGATCTGCATCATGCCGTCAAAGAGAAACAGTTCACACTTTTTCTTCAACCTATTGTCACTATCTCCAATGATAAGGTGATAGCAGCTGAAGCACTTTTACGTTGGCAGCATCCAACCAAAGGACTACTCAGACCTGATATATTTATTCCGCTTTTAATTAAAAGTGGCTTGCTTTGGGAAACGACATGGTGGATACTGGAGCAAACATGTATGCAAATAAAGGCATGGAAAAAACAAAATAAATGGAATCTTGAATATATCTCGATCAATATCAATGTACTCCAGCTAATGGAAAATGATTTTGTGACACGATATCTTGATATGATACACCATTATGGATTGAACTGTTCAGATATTACCTTGGAGATCACAGAACAGACATTGGTAGAAAACTTTAAAAATACGAAAGAGGTTATCTCTACCTTACGAAAAAATGGAGTACGATTTGCAATAGATGACTTCGGGGTAGGTTACTCCTCACTATCCTATATTCAAAATCTTTCGCTTGATACGATCAAAATAGACAAATCATTCATCCAAAATATAGAAAATAGAATTTCTGATATTTCCCTCATTAAAACAATTTCACACATTGCTGAACAGTTTAATTATACGTTAATAGTAGAGGGTATTGAAAATAAAAGACAAAAAGACATACTTTATGATCTTGATGCGAATCTTATATATCAAGGCTACTATTTTGCTAAACCTATGGTAAAAGAAAAATTTGCTATCAAGTATCTTACATAGTCAGAATATTTTCTCCCGGAGTAACACAACTTCTCTTTGTCTATTCTCTATGATCAATCTCTAGCGACAAACTCTACATTCAGGTCATACGCCCTGTTCCCTTTATGTTGATCGAATCCTATCACTTGCAGCTGTTTTAAGTAGGCTATCAGTCCTGCATTAAATGCTTCATTTCCTGAGGCAGTGATCATTTTAAACTCAAAGGATCCATTGGGTTCTACACGTATCAATACTTTTGCCATCTCTCCCGCATAGTCACTCTGAGCTGGCCACCCTTTAAGTTTTTCTTCTATCTTAGCCAGATAGGCATCCTCGATACCTTTGTCACTCTTTTTTTCTGTTTTCAACGAGTCAAAAAGCAATGCGGTTGCACTGGGTTTGTCCGGCGCTCTTTTTTTAGGCTTCTGTGTTACAGCGGTTTTTTTTGGTTCTTCTACTTTTTTCTTAGAAGAGACATTGGCAAACAGATCCTTGGGTTTGTTGATCTTTTTAGGTTTTGTACTGTTCACGTCTTTGATTTTTTTAGGTGTTTTTGCCTTTTTAACCACTTTTTCTTTAATCACTTTTTTCTTAATGACTTTTTTCTTAACAACTTGCTTTTGCACCGTTTTTTTTGGTTTTGGTTTCGGCTTTGGCTTTGGCTTTGGCTTTACAATTTTTTTAGTCTCTTTATGTATCTCTTTTTCTGGTTTGGGAGCAGCCATAGAAACACGTATGCGTTCTTCGTTTTTTTTGACATAGTGGAGGGGTTTCTTCTGCTCTCGTGAATTAAAATAAAAAAGCAGTAGCGTGATGACAGCAACATAGATACCAAAAGCCAACAAACCCGAAATAAGTGTAGATGACTTTTTGATCATAACGTTATGAGGGAGACCTTCTCAAAGCCTGCAGCTTTGACACTTTTAAGAAGATACATCACATTCTTATAGGTCAATGTCTCATCTGCACGTATATAGACTTCCGAATTTTTATCAAACTTTACCGATTGATTGACAAAGTCATCTGCGAAGGTATCTAAGGCATAGGTATCTTTACCCAGATAAATTTTTTGATCTTTATCCATACGGATCGTCAGTGTTTTGGGCTTTGACACTTTCACAGTTTTAGAGCCCTGAGGCAGGGTGATCTGTTCTTGAAACGTGATCGTAGGTGCAGTGACCATAAGAATGGCCATCAATACCAGCATCACATCCACTAAAGGGGTGATGTTCAAGTCTGGACTATCATCCCAACTAAACATGATCAGTCCTCATTAACCTGAGACAAGATCACTTCTGACTGGGAGGAGAGCAGTGAACTGAGTTCATACGCCTTACGCTTCAATATCAGGTGAAAGGTATAGGCAAATATAGCTACTGCAATACCCGCTGCTGTCGCTATAAGCGCTTCTGAAATAGCCGGTGCAACCACTGATAAAGAAGCACTGGACTGTGTGCCAAGTTGGGTAAAGGTTTCAAGTATACCTACCACAGTACCGAAAAGACCGATAAACGGTGAAGTAGATGCAATAATAGAGAGCCATGTAAGCCCTTTGGTAGAAACACGGATGGCATCGGAAGATGCTGCTTCAAGTATCGCTTTATTGGGCTTGTTTACGCGAGACAGATAAGTAAAAATAAGTGAATTACTGGCCACTGATTTTGACTGACCTGTATAGAGTGATTTAAGTGACTTTGCTTCCGATCTTATACGTGAGTTCAATACGTAAAATCTATCCAGGAATACCCAAAATGTAGCGATAAAATAGACTGAAAGTAAAAGCAGCACAAAAATAGTGATTGCACTGCTCTCAAAGAAATAAGTAGTAAGAGAGCCCAATTTAGAAAGACTTTCCAATTTGTTCTATTTTACTTACCGCAGAGGCAATAGCTGTGTTAGAGGATTCTGCACTCTTGAGTAACTCTTTCGCTGCTTCAAGTGCCTTTCCGAGATCACTGTCAGCACCTGAAACTGCAACGGCACCATCTACGATACAAGTAGTTTTTTCTTCATCAACTTTTACATAACCGGAATTAATAGCCACAGCTACTTCACTCCCATCTTCTTTGTCGATCACAATTACACCTGTATCAAGTAACGATACCAAGGTAGCATGTTTAGCTAAAACACCAAATTCACCCTCTGCCCCTGGCAATGTTACCTGTTTTACTTCAGCGTCAAATATCACACCGTTTGGTGTGATGATTTCTAGCTTCATAAGTTCCATAATTATCCTTTATAAGACAAGAACTAAGATTACTTAGCGTTAATCTTATCGTTTTTAGCAATAGCTTCCGCCATGTTACCTACCATGTAGAACGCAGCTTCATTCATGTCATCATATTTACCTTCGATAAGACCTTTAAATCCTTCAAGTGTATCTTCAAGTGAAACATACACACCTGGAGATCCTGTAAATACTTCTGCAACGTGGAATGGCTGAGAAAGATATTTTTCAATTTTTCTAGCTCTTTCAACCACAAGTTTATCATCTTCAGAAAGCTCATCCATACCAAGAATAGCAATGATGTCTTGAAGATCTTTATACTTCTGAAGTGTTTTCTGAACACCACGTGCAATGTTATAGTGCTCTTCACCAACGATTTGCGGATCAAGCATTCTTGAAGTTGAATCCAATGGATCAACCGCAGGATAGATACCTTTTTCAGCGATAGATCTGTTAAGAACTGTCGTTGCATCCAAGTGAGCAAATACAGATGCTGGAGCCGGGTCTGTCAAGTCATCCGCTGGAACATATACTGCCTGAACAGAAGTAATAGAACCTTTTGTAGTTGATGTGATTCTCTCTTGAAGTGCACCCATTTCTCTACTTAATGTCGGCTGGTAACCAACGGCTGAAGGGATACGACCAAGAAGTGCAGACATTTCTGAACCTGATTGCGCAAATCTAAAGATGTTATCGATAAACATCAATACATCAAGACCCATTTCATCTCTGAAGTACTCAGCCATAGTAAGACCGGTAAGTGCAATACGGTTACGTGCTCCTGGAGGCTCACTCATCTGACCGTAGCACAGTGCAACTTTATCAAGTACGTTTGAGTCTTTCATCTCGAAGTAAAGGTCGTTACCCTCACGTGTTCTTTCTCCAACACCGGCAAATACAGAGTAACCACTATGCTTGAGTGCAACGTTGTTGATAAGCTCCATAATGATGACGGTTTTACCAACACCGGCACCACCGAATAGTCCAACTTTACCACCTTTGTTATAAGGCGCTAAAAGGTCAACTACTTTGATACCTGTTTCAAATACTTCAGTTTTTGTACTCTGCTCTTCAAATGGTGGCGGATCTCTGTGGATCGACCAGTATTGTTTAGCATTCACATCACCAGCCTCATCAATAGGATCACCGATAACGTTAAAGATACGTCCGAGAACTTCTTCACCTACTGGTACTTGGATAGAAGCACCGGTTGCTTTAACTTCCTGCCCTCTAACAACACCTTCACTCATATCCATAGCGATCGTTCTTACTCTTCTGTCACCAAGCTGTGCCGCTACTTCTAAAACCAATTTTTGTTCTTTACCGTCAACCATGAAAGTTGTTTCTAACGCTTCATTGATCTCCGGTAGATAGTCTGTAAAATCCACATCAAGTACGGGACCTAAGACTTGTACTATTTTACCTGTCATTACTTCTCCTCTAATTATTTCATTGATTCCACACCACTGATAATCTCTATGAGTTCAGTAGTTATGGCTTCTTGTCTTGCTTTATTATACTTTACAGTAAGCTCTTTAACCATCTCTTTTGCATTGCTGGTTGCTGCATCCATCGCTTGCATACGAGCAGAATGCTCTGCTGCCAATGAATCGATCAATGAGTAATACATGGTATACTCAACATAACGCTTGACCAATGCATCAAGAAGTGTATCGTCATCATCCGGCTCTACTTCAAGTTCTGAAGTGGAAACAGCATTAAGCTCTAACTTTGATGTATCTACCGGTAAAACCTGATCTTCTCTAATTTCTTGAGTGATCATGTTCACATAGCCATTGTGCACCAAAATGACCTTGTCAGTTTCACCTTTGACATACAATTCAGATACCTCAGAGATAAACTCTGAAGCTTCCTGAAAGTGAGGTGCTGCAGAAAGTCCAACGATTTCATCATTTAACTCAACATTGTTGAAGTTAAAATAATCAATACCTTTTCTTCCGACTGCTCTAAGACGCACTTTTACATTATCTGCTTTGTATTCTGCAATCAGCTTATTGACTCTTTTGATTGTCTGTGCATTAAAACCACCACAAAGACCTTTATCTGCTGTGATAAATACGATATCAACCATTTTAGGATTTTGTACATCTTTAAAATAGGCATTATCTACACCATCAACGTTTGCCTGCTGCATTTTTTGAGCGATCTCATTTAAGAGTTCAGTCAATTTTGCAGCATAGACTCTAGATCTTTTTGCAAGCTCTTCTGTTCTTTTCAGTTTAGCAGAAGAGACAAGTTTCATGGCGTTAGTGGTCTTTTGTGTGTTCTTAACACTTCCGATCTTACGCTTTATCTCTTTTAAATTAGCCATATTAAGCCTTTCTTATCCAGCAAATGAAGCTTTAAAATCTTCGATAGCTTTACGTAATTCTCCATCAGTATCATCAGAGATCTTTTTCTCACTTCTGATAGCATCAAGGATATTTGAATATTTTGCTTCCATGAATGGCATAAGATCTGCTTCAAATTTCGTTACAGATGATGCAGGAATATCATCTAGATATCCATTGGCACCAGCAAAGATTATCACAACTTGCTTTTCAATAGGTACTGGAGCATAAGGCCCTTGTTTAAGGACTTCTACCATTCTTTGTCCACGCTCAAGTTGACTTCTTGTATAGTCATCAAGGTCAGATGCGAACTGTGCAAATGCCTGAAGTTCTCTAAATGCAGCAAGGTCAAGTCTCAATGTACCAGATACTTGTTTTGTTGCTTTGATCTGCGCAGCACCACCAACTCTAGATACGGAAAGACCCACATTGATCGCCGGTCTGATACCTGAGTTAAATAGATCAGTCTCTAAGAATATCTGACCATCTGTAATAGAGATAACGTTTGTCGGAATATATGCCGCAACATCACCTGCTTGTGTCTCGATGATAGGGAAGGCAGTAATTGAACCGGCACCTAGATCATCTGAAAGCTTTGCAGCTCTTTCTAGCAATCTTGAGTGAAGATAGAAAACATCACCTGGGTAAGCTTCTCTACCTGGAGGTCTTCTAAGGATCAATGACATCTCTCTATATGCAACGGCGTGCTTAGAAAGGTCATCATAGAAGATAACCGCATGTCTACCATTGTCTCTGAAGTATTCAGCCATTGTTACACCAGCATAAGGAGCTAGGAACTGAAGTGCTGAAGAGTCAGCTGCACCCGCAGTTACAATGATTGTGTAATCCATTGCACCGTGTTCTTCAAGTTTTTTTACTGTAGCAGCTACAGTTGATTGTTTTTGACCGATCGCAACATAGATACATACTACGTCTTGACCTTTTTGATTGATGATCGTATCGATAGCCAAAGTTGTTTTACCTGTTTGTCTATCACCGATGATAAGCTCTCTTTGTCCTCTACCAACCGGTACAAGTGCATCAATCGCTTTGATACCTGTTTGTAGTGGTTCATGCACTGATTTTCTCGCCATGATCCCTGGTGCTTTTTCTTCTATAAATCTATGCTCAGCTGCATCGATCGCACCTTTACCATCCACAGGTTCACCCAATGGGTTCACAACTCTACCCATAAATGAATCACCTACTGGGGTTTTAAGAAGGTCTCCTACTCTTTTAACGCTCATACCTTCTTTGATACCTGCACTTGAACCAAGAACAACCACACCAACATTTGCTTCTTCTAGGTTTAGTACAAGTCCTTTAGCACCATTCTCGAACTCAACCACTTCACCGGCCATAACATTGTTAAGACCATATACTGTTGAAATACCGTCCGCGATACCTACTACTTTTCCTACTTCATTGATGTCAACATCAATTTCAAAATTCTCAATTCTTTCCTTGATGATCGAACTTATCTCATCTGCTTGCAATTTAACTGCCACTGATACTCCTTTCTATTAGATAACTATAAAGATTTCTTAATGAAATCAATTAATTGTTCTTTAACTCTCTGTTTAGAGAAGTTTACCTCTATACCCAAATCATCCACTGAAACACGTAACCCCTCAAGATCACTTTTCTCCTGTGTCAATCTAATCGTTGAACCTGTATACTTTTTAAGTGACTCTTCAAGATCAGTCAATGCTGCTTCATTAAGTGAAGATGCACTTTTCAATACACCCTCGTACTCATTTGAAACTCTTTGCTGATCTGTGTTAAGTACTTTTGTAATGGTAGGGATCAAATCAAGTCTTTTGTTCTCACCTAATATCTTGATAAAATTTACCAGTGTTGTATCATCATCACTCAATGCGGATAAGACCATTGCTGTCTTATCATCACTTGAAATGATCGGCGATGTTAATGTCGTCTGAATCTCAGAACTACTGATCACTTCACTTAATACATTAAGAACCTCTAAAATACTCGGAAGATCTTTCGATACAGAAGAAAGCGCCTTCGCATATCTTTTAGCAATTAACTCTTCCATTTATGCCACCTTCTTAGAAATAATTTCAACCACTTTAGTTTCATCAAGCATGATGTCATCATTCGTGATGTTTTCACTCAAAACTTCATCGATAGCTTCTCTTGCTGCTCTTCTTTCTTCAAAAGCAATCTTGTCTTGAAGCTGCTTGTCCAACAATGCCAATTCATTTTGATTAGAAGCAGCAATCTTCCCCGCTAACAAAATTGCTTCTTCTTTCGCATCAGCAATGATCTGTACTGCTCTCTCTTCACTTTTATCTAAACGATTTTGCGCTTCTTTTTTTTCATCTTTTGCTGCTTGAAGTCTTTCTTCAATCTCACTCAATTGTGCTGCTATTCCTTTACTTCTACCCTTAAAAAAGTTTTTGATCGGATTAGCAAGCAAATAATAAAGCAAAGCTGCAAAGATAACAAAATTCACTACTCTTGGCCAAAAGTCTGTCTCTCTGCCTGTTTGTGCAAAATAACGGCTAGATTCTGCATCGGCACCACTTGCTAAAAGAATAGCAGGCACCATAAGCAAAGATAACAATACTATTTTTTTCATATTCATCCCTTCCTATAATTTGCTAAATTTAGCTTTGAGGCTCTCTTTAAAAAGAGGCATTTGAGAAAGAAGAGAGTTTTTAAGGTTCTCTTTGTCAGAGTTAAGCTTTTCTACAAACTTGTTATACTCAGTTTCTAATTCATTTTGTTTGGTCTCAATTTTAGCGGCAGCCAATGTTTTCTCGTCATCGATTGCTTTCTGTTTGATTCCTGCAGCTTCATTTTTAGCATTGCTAATAATTTCATCTGCCTTCGCATTTAGCTCGTCACTGTTGCCACTTATACCTTTTGCAGCTTCTAAATCTTTTGCTATAGAGTTGTCTCTGTCATCCATAAATTTCACTAATGGCTGAAATAGCATATTATTTAAAAGAACAAGTAGGATTAGAAACAAAGCTAGAACGAACAACATCAATGGTAAATGTATGTCAAGCATTAAAACTCCTCATGTAATTTCGCGCTATTTTATCATTATTGTCATGAGGATATGATTAAAATTTCTTCGTATATTTAAATATAAAGGTGAATTGTAGATTTTATTTGCGCATTCGTTTCAAAAAGTATTATTTTTTCTCATTCAGTGGATCAAACTGTGCTAAAAAGTCTTCAACCTCTTTTTCATTCTTAAAACTGATTTCAATACTTTTTGCTTTTGCCTTGTATGTAAAAGGTAATCTCTCTGCCAAAATATCTGTATATTTATCCAGTAGTTTAGGCGTGGCCGTTTTCGGTTTCGCTGCAGCAACCGTGCCTTTATGGTTCTTCACCATATTTTCAGTATCACGTACACTTAATTTCTGTCCAATGACACTGTCTATCACTATTTTTTGCTTTTCCTCATCAAAGCCTACTAAAACTTTCGCATGCCCTTGTGATATTTTACCTTCCACAAGCTGCTCCTGTACATAAGGAGATAGAGTCAAAAGACGCATGGTATTGGTAATTTGTGAACGGCTTTTATGTACGATAGAAGAGAGCTCATCATGCGTGATCTTATGTACCTCGATCAACTCTGAATAAGAGTTTGCCAGTTCTATCGCATTAAGGTTTTCCCTTTGTATATTTTCGATCAATGCAAGTTCACGAAGCCTTACATCATCTATATTCGCATTCGCAATAATTGCTTTGATATTGGTAAGATTTGCAAGCTTGTGTGCTCTTAGACGGCGCTCACCCGCGATCAGCAGATAACCATCTTCTTTTTCTATCACCACGATAGGTTGAAGGAGCCCGTGTTCAGCAATAGAGCGACTTAATTCTTGAAGGGCCTGCTCATCAAAATGTTTACGGGGTTGAAAAGGGTTCGCACTGATACGCTCCACAGGTAATTCTTCTACCCGAGCACCTTGTGCTTCAAGTTCAAAACTGTCGATATCACTCAAGTCTTTTTCGTATGCTTCTTCTACTTCAGAAAGAATCTGCCCCAGTCCTCTACCTAATGCCATTTTACCCTCTTGCTATCACTGTTGCCAGATCTTTGTATGCAACAGATCCTTTGGAACTCACTGCATAAGATGTCACTGGCTTACCAAAACTTGGACTCTCGGCTATCTTTACATTACGCGGTATCACAATACAGTCTTTTCCTTTTTTAACGTGAAAAAGTTTGTCTTTGAAGTGATGACTCAAATCAGCCAATACTTGCTTGGAAAGATTATTTTGTCCAGAATACATCGTAGGTAAAAAACCTTTGATCTTGAGTTTTGGGTTAATGGTCTTTTTCAAGAGACTAACCGTATTGAGCAGCTGTGCAAGTCCTTCGAGTGCAAAAAATTCACACTGGATAGGAATAATCACAGAATCTGACGCACTCAATGCATTGATCGTAATAGGTCCCAATGCCGGAGGAGAATCTATAATAACAAAATCAAATTTGGAAGAGATCTCTTTCAGTTTTTCTTTCAGCACTAACTCTCTATTTTTTGCCTTAGGATTATAGAACTCTTTTTCTATACCGACCAACCCAATATTCGATGGCGCAAGTTTAAGGTTTTTTATCTCTGTTTTAAGTACCACTTCTGAAAGCTTTTTACTACCAATAATGACATGATAAATATTAAATTCATAATCACTTCTGCTAAAGCCTAAACTTGTGGTTGCATTGGACTGTGGATCAATGTCCAAAAGAAGGACTTTTTTACCTTTTTCAGCCAAAGAGGCTGCCAAATTCACTGCTGTTGTTGTTTTTCCTACGCCACCCTTTTGGTTGGCTATGCTAATTACTTCACTCATCGTAAACTAAACACCCTCTCCCCTTCTATAATCAATGAACCATCTTCACATAACGTCGCATCAGACAGGCTCTTTTGATAGTTTTCAATATGAACTGAAAATTTTCTGCTTAACTCAAATTCTATCTCATACTGTCTAAATATTTGCTTCCATGATGGAAACTTTTCAAGTTTGTCAAGATAATTTTCTAGTAGATTTTGGGCTGAAATATCACATTCCAAGGCTCTATAGCCATTTTGGGAGTTTTTTAAATTGATCCCAATACCACATACTAGCGTATTATTGTATTTTTGGGTAATAGTTCCGCCTATTTTTTCATCATTTACATAGAAGTCATTAGGCCATTTTAACCAAATTTCTTCACCAAGTTCCAAAAGTGTCTGCTTCATAATAAAAGAGAAATAAATGGAAGCAGAGCTTAGCGATAGATCTTTAGGCAAATTATCCAAGTCTATTGCTATGGAAGCAAAAAAGTTTCCTTCTCCCCCTAACCAGGCATTATCACGACTCCCGATACCGGCATGTTGTTGGTTAGCGATCACTGCCACAGGAGACTGTAGACTTCTCTTCTTTAATTGCTCCAAAAGATACTTTTGTGTAGAAGCAAGGGTGTCAAAGTATACTATCTCCAACTTTTAGCCCCCTTCCTACACAATATGCTTTTGCTGATACTGCTTTTTTGGATGCAGGCTGGATCGTTCCGATCTGCAAAGATCCTTCTTCGCATCCTATGACTACACTCTGATCTACAAAAGAGAGAATTTCAAATGCCTTGTTATGAGAACTGGTTTCTACCAGAGAAAGGCCATCAAGTTTTGTACCATTGGCAGTAAAGATACCTGGCCAGCCTTCAAATGCGCGGTATTTATTATAGACTGTACCCGCATCTTTAAAATCTACTTCACCATCACTCTTTTTGATTTTTTTACAAAGTGTCGCCTCTGTATCATCTTGTATTTCCGGCGTAATATTTTCATAATTTCTCAGGGTATGCAATGTCAGTGTACAGGCATCTTTCGTAAGCTGTGCCATCAGTGCATGCTGTTTCATGTCTACAGGTATCACAAATTCAATTTTTTCTAGCATAGGGCCGGTGTCCAGCCCCTCCTCCATCAGCATAGAAGTGACACCAGTCTTTGTGTCACCGTTCAGCAAAGCCTGTTGTACCGGTGAGGCACCTCTGTACTTAGGTAAAAGTGAAGCATGCAAATTAATACAGGGAGCGATCTCCAATATAGACTTTGGCAAGATCTGTCCAAAAGCCGCAACCACAATAAAGTCAGGCTTTACATTCCTTATAGCCTCTTCAATACCCTCATCACTCAAACGCTTAGGCTGCAATACCTCAATACCCTGCTCTTGTGCCGATACTTTCACTGGTGGAGGTGTTAGAACCTTTTTACGTCCTACCGGACGGTCAGGCTGAGTGATGACCAAAGAGACTTCCATATCCTCAGCCTGGATCAGTGTATCCAAGATCTCTTTTGCGTAGTGGGGTGTTCCCATGTAGACTATTTTATATTTCATTCTATGCTTCTTATGTATAAATTAAATGCTATGGTAAGGCTTTAAACAGTGTGCCACCCTTATGTTCTTCTTTTAGAAGAAAAGCGCTCACATCACTAAGATCAAAGCCACTTGCCAAAAACATCGCTCTGCCTTGTTTCATTAAGAAATCAGCAGACTGAAGTTTCGTCACTATGCCGCCTGTAGCAAACTCATTGTTAGGCGTATGATCGGCATTAAGTTCCTCCTCCTCTAGCGTATGCACAACAGATCTTCGTTTGGCATCATCATACTTATTGGGATCTTTGTCATAAAACGCATCTATGTCAGAAAGTATGACCAGCAGTGATGCATCAAAATAGTGTGCAACATGTGCCGAAAGTCTATCATTGTCACCAAAAACCAACTCTTCAATACTTACAGTGTCATTTTCGTTGATAATGGGTACCACATTATTTTTCAGAAGTGTATCTATGGCATTTTTAGCATGGTCTATATGCTCTTTAAACTCAAATACATCTGCACTCAAAAGTACTTGTGAACAGAGTAAACCGAACTTTTCAAACTTTTCCTGATACATTTTAAGCAGATAAGGCTGTCCGATCGCTGCAAGTGCCTGTTTATTGGCTACGATATGTCTGTCTAACGGCAGCTGTGTATAGCCTGCTGATACAGCACCGGAACTCACCAAGATCACTTCATAGCCATGTGTTTTTAATTCTGCTATCAACCCAACCAAAGCCAGCATACGTGGTTTTGCAATGCTTCCCTTCTCAGTGAGGACATGTGAACCAACTTTAATCACAACTCTTTTCATATGCCTCTCTTACTCAGCTTCATTTTCTTCTTTGACATTTTTTATAAAGTCTCCGATTGCATAACGTAAGGCTTCAGTATTGATATGAGCTACAGATGAGATAGGCAGTACAAAGAAGGGTTTCTCCTGTGGCAGTTTTACCCCGAAATCTGTCTTAAAACCATAACTGATATAGTTTGTATCGGCTTTATATTTGTTCAATGTATCGTTGGCTTCCAAACCTATATCTTCCAAAAATGTTTCTGTTAAAGCATTGACTTCTTCTTGTGAAAGCGAATCGATTTTTGTAATAGCTATGGCATGCTTTCTAGTTGCAAGTGTTTTTGAATAGCGTTGTAACTCAACCAGAAGTGTTTCATATTGGTACTTCATCTCTCTATAGTTTGCCGCATCTATCATCAAAAGTAAAGTTTTGGTTCTCTCTATATGTTTTAGAAATTCTAGCCCCAAACCTCTACCGTCACTTGCTCCCTCAATAATACCTGGGATATCTGCCATCATGAATGACTCAAAGTCACCTATATGTACCACGCCAAGTTTTGGTGTCAGTGTAGTAAACTCATAATTGGCTACTTCCGGTTTTGCATTGGAAAGGGTAGAGATCAGTGTAGATTTTCCTACATTCGGATATCCGACCAGCCCTACATCAGCGATGAGTTTCATCTCAAGTCGTACGTGTTTGGTAATACCCGGAAGTCCAGGCTGTGCATAGGTTGGCCTTTGGTTACTGGAACTCTTAAAGTGCATATTTCCCAAACCGCCTTTCCCGCCTTCCAGGAACAACACCTCTTCACCTTCTGTGACAAGATCAAGAAGTTCTTCTCCTGTCTCCATATCTACTACAGTAGTTCCTGGCGGTACTCTGATCACCGTATCTTTACCTTTACGGCCATAACACTTACGTCCTTCTCCCGGACGACCATTTTCAGCTTTGATATGATTACGTCCACGAAATCCTGAGAGCGTATCTGTATTATTATCTACTTTAAAATATACAGAGCCTCCACGACCGCCATCGCCACCATCTGGGCCACCTCTAGCAACAAATTTTTCTGTCCAAAACGAGATGGCACCTGCACCACCTTTACCTGAACTAATTGTTAGTTCAACACTATCTACAAACATCTATAACCTTTTAATCTATGAAAAACCAGGGCATACAATCTTAATAAGGTGCCCATACAGTATGAATTATGAAATTATATCTAAATTAGGGAATAATCGCTATAATTTTTATATTTGATTTTAAAGGTGCGTATATGTTCAAAGAGAAACTGATACCTCTATGTGTCATTGCCAATGCATTATTCTATCTCACAGGCTGTCAATCTAAGAGCATACCGAAGCATAAAGATGGATATTATTACAGTGGGGTCTATTTTGGTAAAGTCTTTTCAACAAACCATCAAAATGGTATTATTGATGGATGTATTACGGCAAAAGGCACGTACAAAAAATCACACATTCTGTTCAATAACGATCAGGCATATAATGATGGTTGGTTTTTAGGTCGTAACAAATGTAAACATTTGTTGGTGATTGAGGATGAAAAAAAAGAGGGAAATTAATCTTAGATTGATTTAGAGTATAAGTCCGATTAGATCGGACTTATAGAGAAGGTGTTATGCAGGTACTACTGAAACTTTCTTCTGTGTAGCACTTTTGTTATCAAACTTCACTACACCTTCAACAAGTGCAAATATAGTATGGTCTTTACCCATTCCTACACCGTTACCCGGGTGTACTTTTGTTCCTCTTTGTCTGATGATAATATTACCTGGGATCACTGTCTCACCACCAAATTTTTTAACGCCTAAACGACGTCCAGCTGAATCACGGTTATTTTGAGTGGACCCTTGTCCTTTCTTGTGTGCCATCTGAGCTCCTTATGCTATTTTAGTAATTCTAACTCTTGTAAAGCTTCTTCTGAAACCTCTTTTAAGTTTTGAATCTTTTCTTCTTCTTTTTTTGTAGATGATAACTTTTTTATCTCTACCTTCATTGATCACTTCACCTTTAACTACAGCACCCTCTACGAAAGGAGCTCCTACAGTTAATTCACCTTTGTCTAACGCTAAAACTTCTTTAAATTCTACCGCTGCTTTTGGCTCAAGATTCATGTTGTCAAAACAGATGATATCACCCTCTTGAACTTTAAATTGTTGGCCACTTGCTTTAATGATTGCGTACATTGCAAACCCTTTGTATCTATTGTTTTTTAAAAAGTTCGTGATTATACCCAAAGTTGTTTTAATATTTTTTTAAACTAAACTACTTTCCCTGAGTATTCCACGTTTTTACCTCTAATATGTATAATCTGCACCTGCCAATGCAATGCAATCTATCTCAACCAGTGCATTTTTAGGTAGTGTTTTTACCGCTACTGTACTTCTAACTGGCTTATGAGGACCAAAATAGTGTGCATAGATAGCATTCACTTTCTCAAAGTCCTTCATGTCCGCCAAAAATATAGTTGTTTTGATCACATCATTAAAATGTGCACCTGCTGCTTCTAGTACATAAAAAAGGTTTTTCATCACTTGGTGTGTTTGGTTCTCTACATCTGCAGCAGCGATGACACCTTCAGGTGTCAATCCTATCTGTCCTGATGTATAGATGAATCCATTCGCTACGACTGCTTGTGAATATGGTCCTATGGCTGCGGGTGCTTCTTGTGTTGATATAAATTTCATTTACCTGTTCTCCTTAATTTCTTTCATAAAATATATAAGATGTTGAATAATCAGAAAATTCAAAATAGACTTTCTTCTCTCCCTCATCTTTTTTACCGTTAAAGTTTAGATCATCAACACCATAGCCATAACGATATGGTCTTGTTTTACTGTCGCTGCTTCCATAGGCTGTAGAAATTTTATCTATTTTAATAAACTTATGTACCAGTTTGTCGCCTGCATAAACATCAAGTACTCCACTCGTTCCTGTCCAGTTTTGCAGTGAACGGCTCATACTGTTTTGTGTCTCTTTTGTACATCCCGCAAAAAGTAGGATCACGCCTGCGAAGAATAATATCTTTAATTTCATATAGATCCTTTTTATATAGTGTATTTTAGCACTATTTGTTTTAGATTTATACCTTTGGCATACCAAATTTCTGTGTGATCAACTCACCTTCATCATTAAAATAAAGATAATAGAGTTTGTCCTTGGTAATGGAAAGCCCTGCAAGGTAGCGTAATGCCAGGTTAGCTTGAAGCGACCCTATATGCATGACGATAGGCGCTGTAATGCCACCAGGTTTGTGATCAGAAATGTTAAAGACTTGAAAGTTCGCTTTATCAAAAAAACATACCTGCCCGTTAAACTCTTCCACGCTTGCATAGATCCAGGGTGTCTCTGTTTGTTTAGCATATGTATCTATCTCTCCTCGTACGGGAAGATTATCTGTCGCATCCAGAATGAGATCGTACTTGTTTCCCATCTCTTTAAAGGCGTCAAAGTCCATATCAAAAGCCCTTGCTTTGACAAAAGGATTTTTGGATTCTATAAGTGCAGCTATTGTTTTGGCCTTATTTTTCCTTCATCCTCTAAAGTAAAGGCTATCTGCCTATGTATATTATGCCCTGAGACCGTATCGAAATCCACCATATGTATTTCACCGATCCCTGAAGTACCCAGTGCCATCGCCAAAGTAGACCCCAGTCCACCAGAACCGATAATAGCTATCTTTTTATTTTGAAGTCCTTTTTGCGTCGCTTCGCCCCATAATTGTATCTGTCTGTTAAAGTACTCTTGTTGTGTCATGCAAAATCCTTTTTATATATTCCTCTGTCCTAGATCAAGTAGCAAAACATTTCCTTTCACGTAATGAAAAAGCATTATTCAACTCTTTGCTGCAACTCTTTCTCAAAAGCCCATGCTTTCCGATGTTCCAGCACTTCTTTCTTATCTATCATTTCGACTAACATGGACTCTTTATCTTCCAGCATCATTTCTACTTCACCTTCTGGTGAAACCAACATCGTATCACCATAAAACTTCCATTTCACCTCATCATCACTGTATTCACCCAAACGGTTTGCTCTAAGTACATAGCAGCCATGTAAAAAGGCTTTGGTTTTAATGATCTCTCTCCAACGGTTGTGAGAACCGAAAGTTGAAGCGGTGGGAAGCAGTACAAGGTCTACCCTTTTCTCAGTGACCCTTTGCCAGAAATGATCAAAATGCAGTTCAAAACCAGCCATTACCATGACTTTAAACCCTTTGATGTTAAATGTCAGAGGATCTTTGAGTGGTGCCACGGGGTTTGCAAAAAACTTCTTTTCATTCCAGTGTGCATAAGGCAGCAGTATCTGCTGTTCATAGTACCGTATCGTTTTATCACTGATCTTTACAATGGTTTTATGGTAACCGTCTTTTTTAGTGATGATAATAGGTGCCACAAAAACAATATCATATTTGAGTGCAAGGTTTTTAAGAAGTTCTATATGTTTACGTGTCTGTTCTTTTACCATGTTGGGTGACATCGTGACAAACTCTTTAAAGAAATGGTTTAACACATACTCACCCAGCAGCATCAACTCTGCACCTCTTTGTTTTGCCTGCTTGAGATAAAACTCCAGTCTTGTAGCATTCATACCCAATGTTGGTAATTGGAGTGCTGCTACAACAAGCTGTGCCATTACGCATTATCTCCTG
>AGBJ01000011.1_pt1 | contig 26687 bp, 28 predicted proteins | sample 768721 | NCBI WGS metagenome assembly AGBJ01 (sample SAMN00779238, study PRJNA67915) | hypersaline lake metagenome
TTTTAATTTCATCCTCATGTGTCTTCTGCATCTGCTCGACACTCATATACTCTAGCTGTTCAACATAAATTAATCCCATAAAGGCTCCTTTTTTGTCTATTGTAGTATAGAAGTGTAAAAAGCATATTGATATAGATCAATATACTTTGCTTTTGATCTAAAACAATAGAAAATAGTTACTATCCTCAGTATGACTCCCGAAATTTGTAAATCTTGATAAATATCAATACACTTTTTTGATTTTTCATTTAAGATACAATAAAAAATAATATCAAAAATGATCCCTATACTTTTGATCAAGTAGGTGGATAAAGCTTAAAGGATAGAATATGGTAAAAATAAATGTTTTAATAGCAGCAATCATAGGCATGGGTATCTTACACGCAAGTGAACTTGATTTAGTCAAGTCAAAATGTGCTACATGCCATATGCTTGAAAAACCGACACCTGATATGATACCTACCATGAAAGCACCGGCCATGGAGGCAGTGATGTATCATGCCAAGTTGGTCATGCATGATACAGATAAAATAAAAGCATTCATTGCTGATTATGTGATCCATCCTGCAGCAGAAAAATCAGTATGTGAATCAAATAAAGTACAGCAATACGGTGTCATGCCTTCACTCAAAGGCAGTATTTCCGAAAAAGAGCTGTCTACCATCTCAGATTACTTGATCGAGCACTACCCTTCTAACGCATTTGTAGAAATGATCAATGAAATTCAAAAAAATGACAAAATGAATGCACTGAAAAACTCCCCGTTCTTGATCAACAAAGAAGCGTTGCCTCATATGACAAAGCTTCTTATCAAACATTGGGATAAACAGGCTTTAGGACTGAATGGCGAACAAAAAAAGAAGCTTCTTGTGATTCGACATCATACGATAAGCGAGGTTCAAAAAGCAAAGCGCAAAATCGATACCTTAGAGACAGAGCTCATGGAATCTTTGTTCATGGATGAAGAATCCCCAAAAAATTTGGAGAATAAAATAGATGAAATAGCTAAGCTGAAAGCATCTGTGACAAAAGTGCATATCCAATGTATTGCTAAAACACTTGAGATACTAGATGATGAGCAAATAGAGTTTTTACTACCTTTCTGGGAATATCAATAGTTATTTTTTATACCTAGATTTTTAGTCTCCGTTGACTGGATCCATCAATACTGATCCCATCGTATAAATTACATAGGAGGGTGATACACATGCAATATCCCTTATTTTTTGATGAAGTTGACTCTATTCTACTTTATGACCCGCTCAGTGACTTTTTAGGGGCATTTGAAGAGGGTAAGGTTGAGATTGGTTATGTAGATTGTGTGAAGCAGGCAGGCCATTCTTGTCCAACTGTTGCAGGGGCATATCTTATGACAATGATTGGATTAGAAATTCTCTACGGTTCTGAGCTACCACAGCGAGGGAACATATATATTGGTATAAAAGGGAAAAAAGAAGAAGGATCAAGTGGTGTAATAGGAACTATTATTTCCTTTATTGTAGGAGCTAGCGGGGAAGAAGGATTCAAAGGGATTCAGGGAAAATTTTCAAGAGATCATTTAATGGCGTATGGTCAAAACATGATGGGAGACGTCACTTTAAGAAGAGTCGATAATAATATCTCTGTTTCACTCAGTTATGACCCTTCAATGATTCCAGGCGATCAAAGATTAAAGCATTTGATGGGGAAAGTGTTCCAAGGAAAAGCATCTGGTCAGGAAGAAAGTCTTTTCAAAGAATTATGGCAAAACAGAGTAAAAGAGATTTTACTTACTAAAGAGTTGAGAAATAAAATCATTCAAGTATATTAGCTAAGAGAATGCGCCTTTCTCATCCCATCCGATTCCATTCAGTTCGAGCTTCTCGCTACCAAGTAAACCCTTATAAAGTTTTATATTGAATATTTTATAAGGTACATGGCACTTATATTTTAGTTCTGGTGATTCTTCTGTTTTCTTAGATCGATGGACTTTTCAAACTCAATATTATACTTGTTAAGTATTTCACGCTGTTTGCTTTGTGCCTCTTTCCTGTCAATGATCACTTTCACCCCGTCATTATCTTCCAAGACAATATACTGATCTTTTACGGTTTGCATCTTTTGGTAAAACTCTTTAAAGTTTTTAAATCTTTCTCCATTGACTTTATCGATAGGCCACAGTGCAAAATCATTGTCCCCCCTGCTGATATCCGAAGCTAAGACCTTCAGGAGAACTACCACTTCACTTTTGTCTTCTTCTTGCCATTTGGAAGCCAGATAACTAAGCTTTAAACGGTTACGGTTGGTAAAGAGGATCAGGTTTCTGGTCAACGGAGAAAAGACATATCCGCCATAGACAAAATAACTCGGCATCGTATCGTAGCGTTTTGTTTTAACCAAATATATATCATCTGCTGTGTACCTTAACTCTGCCTCAACCTGCATCTTTTTCCTATCACGGATGATACCAAGCTTCACTTTTTCACCCATCTGATAGGCATCCACAAAATGTTGATAATGCGTAAACTCGTGTTTCCTGAATTCTACCGTACCGTCATTTTCCACATTATGCCCATCGACAGTAGTTAAAATATCACCTTCCTTGAACGAATCTTCCAATGATGCATTATGTACCACTTTTACGATCAGTTTTCCACTGATATTCTCATCCAACCCATAGTAACGTCTGATCGCAGGATTTTCCAGCTTTTGTGTCCCCAGACCCAGATCGGCAAAACCGTCATAGATACCGTCTTTCATATCTTCTATAAAATGTTTGACCATGTTCACAGGTACCAAATAACCTATACTTTGAGATTTACTGATGTGCTGCATCACCACACCGACTATCTTTCCGTTTGAAAGTGCGGGCCCACCGGAATTACCAGGGTTGACCGCTGCATCAACCTGTATAGCCAAAAAAGACTCCCCGCTATGGGCATAGGTATGATGTTCTATGCGTGAAACCACCCCTATGGTGGCAGAAAGGGTACTACCTCCCATAGGATACCCATACACGACTATTTTTTGTTCTACTTTAGGGAGCGAACCGAACGTGAGTGGAATCACCCCCGTAAAAAATGAAGGATCCTCCACTTTCAGCAGTGCCAGATCCGCTTGGTGAGACACGGCATACACCTTTGCTATATAACGTTTACGTTGTCCATAACGCTCCACTTCTATAAAGGCCTGATTGGCTACGACATGGGCATTGGTAAGGATGTACTTTCCCTCTATGATCGCCCCGGAACCTGTTCTGCTGTGCATTGAACTGTTCCACGGTTCCAGATAATTTGGTATTTTTGCTGTAGTGTAAATTTTTACAATAGCTTGTTTGCTGATATCTTCTTGATTAATACTGGCACTGAGACACAGTGTACTTAGCAGTACCATCCATACTATTCTCATACGAACCCCTTAAAGTCTTCTGCATCCACACAGTGGATATTGCGTTTTTTTGCTTCGTTTGCCATCAACCCTGCTTCTTGGGAAGAGAGCAGTTTTTTTGTTTCATCATACAAGCGGGCAGAGCAGACACCACAGCTCGGACTTCTGTCTTTACCGATAAACAGATCTAATGCCTGGTACGTATCAAAAAATGTTACCGCATACTGGATTATAGGATCAGAAAGGTCTTCCCCGTTGCTATTAGATAATGCTCTGACCCCTTCTTCTGTGGTTACCAGGTCCATGGTAGGTCGTGGTGTGCCAAAGGCATGATCTTCCGGACAAAAAGGGATGAGCTCTGCATCTTTTAACTTGGATAAAAGGTTTTCATCTTTGTTATCTGATGCATCATAGCGGCACTTTTCACCTAAAAGACATGCGGAAATAGCGACCTTTTTCATCGTTAAAAGATAAAGAGCAACGCATAGACCCAGGCACCTGTCAGCATAGTCAATATAATACCCACAAAGGTACGTTGTCCATCTTTTTTATGTGTTTTAGCATACAGTCCCGGCAACGTAGACTGCTTTCTGTAGCGTTTTGCAAAGTAGAGTGTTTGTATCCATAGTATCAAGGTAACAACAGAAATGATGATATGAAAGATCAATACATACAAGAGATAATCATGGGATACGGAACTGCCTTCCATTAGATTTTTATATCCACCCTCCATGCGCACTCCATACTCAAAAAACCCCACCACGATCACTGAAACCACAAAGAGTAGACTCTGTACATTTTCATGTGCGCGATAATTCTTTTTCTTTGCAAGCATGATCGCTCCATAGATCAGAAAAGGCAACGCCGCTACAATCACAGATACCACATCCATAAAAAAAGGTGCCCTTGTGCCTAAAAATCCCGGTTGAAATATATAATCCATACTAATTCCTATCATTTTTTTCTTATCAGCTTATCATAATTCTGCCAAATATTTCATGTATAGACTCCATATACTTCAGCTTGTCTGGATAGCAATGTGGTCCATTTTATTTTTATACACTTTAACGATTAGTTTGACGATTAGAATGAAATTGAGAAACACTATGCTATAATCCCGCCCGACAAACACAATTTTCCCTCTTTTTATATGTATAAAACAGGATAAATTGTCTTCTATGGGTATATGCCATAGTACTGTGAGGCTGAGAGGAGCGATGTTCCTTCAAAGTACACACAAATATTAATTAAAAAGGTTTAAAAATGGATCTTAGTATAAGTTATCACCCTATTTCCAAAGAACAGATGAGGGAGTGGTATTTTGATACGTTTGAAGATATAGGCGTAGCCGAAACGTTAAACATAAAAATACCAAAAGAACAGTTAAAAAAGCACTCTCTTGAAGAAGTTGAAGCATTCTATTCAGACAAGTATAAATCAATGATACAACGCTCCAGAGAACTTGATTATGACGACTTCAATAAATGGCATGCCTATTTTATAGCGATCACGCAAGGTTTCTTTGAGACGTTCTACTTTACACATGGAAGTGCCATTTCCAGTATCGTAGATCAAGCATTTCACGATACCTATGTAACAGCATGGGAGGAGGTTGTGCCAGGTGACTATATTGAAGATCTGAGGGTAAGTAAAAAACTCCAGGGAGCTTATAGCGGTGGAGCCTACATCGGACCCGAGCAGGTTAAACAACTTTTACACGACTATGAGAATGACAGTGAGATCAAAGAACTCATCGACGAACAATTTGAAGGCAGAAAAGTAGAGGTGTTGTTGGCTGCGCTTAAGTATGCAAGTAAGAATGATCAAGGTTTACTTGAAGCCGCTAAGGTGATCCATCAAAGTGAAGAGCTCTTTGAAGAACCTGAATGTTTTAGTAACGTCTTCAATTGCGACGTCTTGAGTGCAGCTGTCTACACTTCCGACCTGGCTGCACAATTTGATGAAATTTATAAAGGTACAGGAGACTAGTCCTGTACGGTTACAAGGTATTTTTGTGAGTCAAACATTACAAAAAAGTATCAACGAAGAAAATATCGGGATACTTGTAAGAACATTTTACACTCAGGTACTCAAAGATGCGCTGCTGGCTCCTTTTTTCATAGAGAAGCTTGGAGATGATATTCAGAGTAAGGCGTGGGAAGAGCACTTAGTGCTTTTAACAGAGTTCTGGAAGTTTGTTGCGTTAGGCTATGATGACTATAGCGGCAACCCACTCCAACCTCATTTTCACATAGAAGGCCTGAGCCGTGAAGCTTTTACACGCTGGTTAAACCTTTTTCATCACACGGTAGATACTCTCTACACGCCTACAGCTGGCGATTTTTTTAAGCTCAAGAGTACAGATATCGCTGAGAATTTCATGCGTAAACTACATCTATAACCAAACAATTTACTTCCCTCTCTTTAGAGAGGGATTTTTTATGTTTCATTTCATCTCAATCTACTCACAAATATACATTCCATCAGGCATCCCTAAGTATTCTTTATAAATTTTGCTATGATATCTTCAAGTAGAAGGATTTTTATTTCCTTATCGTATCATTTGGTGACATAGCCAAATAAAATAACTGTGTTACATTTTACTTTTGTATTTTGAACCAATACTAAGAAATCAAGTCATTTTAATTATAAATTAAGATTCTATTTCTTATAAGTATGCATAATTTTTTATAGTGGAGTTTTTAATGGAAAAACTAGTGTTGTTCATTCCTTTTATACCGGTTTTTATTGCTTTGTTACTCGGATTTTTAAATAAAAAAGAGCTGATGCCCAGAGTAAGTATTCTATTCTCCTCAATCGTGGCGCTTCTAGGGTTATTTGGTACTTTTTATGTCATCAACTATGACAAGCCCATCTATGGCTTTGACGGGCTTCTTGTGTTTAATGAACTCTCTGCCATCCTTGTACCCTATGTTGCGATCTTAGGTCTTGTTATCAGAAAATATGCGACAAAATATATGTGGGATGAACCTGGGTATAAAAGATTTTTCATACTGCTGAATTTTATCTTTTCAGCTATCTATTTGCTTGTAATGAGTAACAATTTGATCATTCTTGCCTTGGCATGGCAACTGATGAGTTTTAGTCTTTATTTTCTTGTCTCTTTTAATGTCCAGTCAAAAAGTGCCGTGAAGAACGGCGGTTGGACCATGCTTACCCACAAAGCAGCAGATCTTTTATTTATCATAGCCGTAGTTCTGACCTATAAAACATTCGGAAGCTTTGATCTGGCAGAGCTTAGCCAAAAATGGCTGGCCATGTCTGCAAATCCTATAAATGATCCTACCATCTATGCGATAGGTTTTCTTTTCCTCTTCGCCGCTATGATGAAGTCAGCCATTATGCCTTTTCACCTTTGGCTACCCTATACATCAGAAGCGCCGACACCCGTCTCAGCACTGATGCATGCGGGGGTGGTCAATGTTGGGGGGATTTTGCTGAATAAACTGGCTTTCCTGCTGCTCCTTACACCGGCCGTACTCAATGTCGCTTTTGTGATGGGGCTTGTAACGGCCATATTCGCTTCGCTGCTTATGCTTGTGGTATCAGATATCAAACGTTCACTGGGTTACTCAACCGTTGGTCAAATGGGATATATGATCATGGAAGTTGGTCTAGGCGCATTCAGTCTTGCGATCTATCACCTTATGGTTCACGGTATCTTTAAAGCAACTCTTTTCCTTGAATCGGGGAGCCTTATCAAATACGCCAGACATGACCCCAACATTCCCAAACGGCTCTCTTATGAGATATTTTGGGAAGAGAAGACCAACTATAACAGTAAAACGATGTTTAGGACGATTGCCCTCTTTACCGTATTACCAGTCATCATTTTTGCCGGAGTAAAATTCATTCTCAGTGAAGAGTTTTTCCACTTTAATGCAGCAATAGTGATACTTGCATTTGCCTGGCTTACCGGTACACAGCTCTTTTTATCTTTCTTTAAAGTCTCTAAGACAGATTCTATCAAGGTTATTTTTGCACTGCTTAGCTCGTTTATCATTGTCTTATTTACCTATGAAATGATCGGACTTGCCTTTGAAAGGTTCCTCTATGGCCATGATGCACTGCTTTTCTATCAGGCAGCTACCCTGAATGTAACTATTATCATGTCTTTGGTGATGTTGGTTGCCATTATGATCATCGGATGGTATTTTATGTACAAACAGCACTTTATAGATGTGCCTAAAAGTGAAAAAAAGCCAAACAAAATCAACTGGCTATTTTATAAACTGATGGCAAAAGAGTCATACTTCTATGATGTATTTACAAAATATTTCAAAATTTTTTAATGAGGGTTAATTTATGTTAGTCAATGTAATTTTATTATTTTTATTTGCGGCGCTGCCGTATTATCTATTTTTTGAGAAAACAAAAAAACTCAAGTCTGAAAATATCTTTTTATTGACTGTTTTTTTACTACTCGTTGGATTGGTCCTAGCCTCTTTTGTACCACATGAGGCTTCTGATATATTCATCATCATCGCACTTATCAGTTCAATATTTTCCATCTATAAAGCGGCCAAAACCAGTAATTTATATAAGCTAAGCTACTACATGCTTTATATTAATGCACCGGTATTATTTATGTTTGATCTCGAGCAGAGCGCACCCTATGCTGTTTCACTCATGATCACCCTCTTTGGTATCTTTTTGATCGGTAAATATTATGAGCGGAACTATGGTAGTGCCAACTATCATTCCGTGACCGGTATCACACTGATCACACCGTATGCAGGGCTTGCATTAAGAATATATATCATTACGTTGGCACTCTACCCGCCATTCCCTAATTCTATGTTTTTTCTCAATAGCATACTCGAAGCCGATATCAACTTTTTATGGTATCTGGTAGTAGTCGTGATCTTTTTTGGAAATTTCATTTTGGGCATGAGGATCCTTGCACAGACTGTTTTTGGAAAACCCAATGAAAATATTCACTATGTTGATCTGACATCAAAAGATAAAACTATCCATTTCATCATTATTCTGACACTATTTTTACTTAGTATCTGGGGATTCAAGGAGGCACTCGCATGAGTATTCAAGAGAGATTAAATGCTGTTAAAGATACAGTACCACACTATTGGCCTATAGGCTCTTTTATCCATCATAACCCCCTAAAAGGGTTTGAGGACCTTAACTTTAAAGAAGCACTGGATAAAGCCCAGAGCATCTTTGGCGGTAAGGTCTATATGGAACCTTCCTACTATGTAAACCTGCACCAGCAAGGAAAGATCGAAGCGGATGCACTGGAGAAAAACCTTTTAAAACCTCTTAAAGCACATGGTCTTGAGCCACACTTTGATCTAGCCAAAAAATTCCTTATGGAGATCAGTCCAAAATGGAAAAGTTTTAGAAGCTATGGTGATCTGGGAAAGTATGAGGTCGATCCAGAGCTTTATGCCTACCTGGATGAAAAAGCTGTCTACCATCATAATAATGCCTGGGTAGAAAAACTTTTAAAACATATGACACTCTATGAGATCAATGATGCGCTCTACAAAACAGATGACACAGAAATGGTTGAAAAAGAGGTGATCGAATATATCGCACGTTTTCTTGATGAAGAGCAGACAACACTAAGCATGGCGGACAGAGGGCTTGGTATGTTCAATACATTTAAACTCTATGAAGGCATAGAGTTTGCAGGAGACTCACAGCGTTATGTGGAAGAAGCACTTGAAACACTCAAAGTCAAAGATACAGAAGCGTACTTTTTAACCCATATACTCAAGCTTCATGGCTGGGCAGGATTTATCAAGTATCGTTCTGAAGACCCGGACTACTTCTCGCAGCAGCAATACCCCTCTTCTTTAATGGACTATATGGCTGTGAGACTCTACTTTGAGTTGAAGTATCTTAAAAACAAAAAGATCAATAATTTTGAACTCCTGTCTGCACATATAGAAGAGAACAGAGCCAGTGTCATCTTAAAGCTCTTAAAGCATAAGGGGAAACTGGCAGGTACCTATATAGATGACATGGAGATCGGTACAGAGCGTCCAGAGATACTTGAGAACTACATCAGTGATCAACTGAATTTAGATGCCCTGCAGCTTCAACTCTCTAAAGGGGCACTTGGGAACAGTGAAATGTCATTGACCGAGTATGCAAAGTTTGTGGAAGTACTTAAAAAAGAAGAAGGGTTTGTATGGCTAAAATCATTGGAAGACAGCTACATACATAAGTACGTGGATGAGCTGACCGCCGAAAATGGTACAGAGGAGCCCCCTGTTGCCTCTGCAACCTTCTGTCTTGATGTAAGATCAGAGGTCATTCGTAGATCAATCGAAAACACTGGACCATACAGTACATATGGTGCAGGAGGGTTCTTAGGACTACCTATTGCATTTGTTGAGTTTGACAAAGCACATGAACAGTTCCTGGCCCCTGCTATTGTCAAACCAGGCAATGTTGTTTTTGAGATCCCAAATGAATCTTATGAAGAGTATAGTTCTAAAAAAGGGATTAGTAAAACCACAAAGAAGATCCTCAGTGACCTTAAAAATAATCCTTATACACCCTATATCATGGTGGAAGCCATTGGATGGATATTTGGTATTAATCTTTTTGGTAAAACGTTTTCTCCAAGAAAAACAGAAAAACTTTTTGGGAAAATGAAACCCAAAAAACCAAAGACAACCTATACATTAGATAAGTTATCTGCTGAAGATATTGAAATGTATGTGCAAAAACTTCATATCAGAATTCTGAATGAAGTACTGGCCAATAATTGCAATCAAACGTTCACTCAAGACGATGTAGCAGCACTTTGGAAGCACCTTATATTGAATGAAGATTTAGAAGTAAGTATTTCAGAGGAGCTTATAAAGAAGTTACAAACACACTATAAGATCACACCAGAAGATTATACCTACCAAAAAGAAAAACTGGCCATGGTTGGGTTTACCATAGATGAAAAAGTCATGTATCTCAATAACTATCTCACCATGATAGGCCAAGTCAATAACTTCCCGGAGTTTGTAACGATTATAGGTCATGGAAGTGTTTCAGACAATAACCCGTTTGAATCAGCACTTGATTGTGGTGCGTGCGGTGGAAATATCAGTTTGCCAAACACCAGAGCACTATGCATGATCGCCAATACGCCAGAGGTACGACAGAAACTTCGTGAAGAGAAAGGGATAGATATCCCTGATCATACCAAGTTCATACCTGGCATGCATACCACCACCACAGATACCATAGACTTTTATGACACGGATATTCTAACGGGTGAGGAGATGGAGAAATTTAGTAAAGTCATGGCTGACTTCAATCAAGCTTCTGTGGTCTCAAGGGATGAAAGAGCAACGTTCCTGCCAAATACGCATACGCAAGAAGATATGATGATCAAGTCTATGGACTGGTCAGAGCCTAGACCTGAGTGGGGGCTCGCAGGAAATATGGGTGTATTTGCCGGACCAAGAAGTTCGAGTAAGCATATCACCTTTAATAACAGGCTCTTTATGCACTCCTATGACTCGACAATAGATAATGATAATGCAGATATCCTCACGCGTATCTTTAATGGACCACTCATTGTCGGTGAATGGATCAACCTTGAGCACTACTTCTCCACTGTAGATAACCGTATCTATGGTGCCGGATCAAAAGTGTATCATAATGTGGTAGCAAAAATAGGTGTCTATAACGGTAACTATAGTGACTTGAAGATCGGTCTTCCTACACAATCCGTTCTTCTTGAGGGGGAAGCATACCATGAGCCGGTAAGACTGCTTACGTTTATGGAAGCCCCATTAGAAAAAGTAGGAAAAGCAGTGGAGAACTCTATCGCAAAAACATTTATCTTAAATGAGTGGATACGTCCAGTCATTATAGATAAAGAAGCTAAAAAAGTGTATGTGTATGAAGACGGAGAGTTTATAGTCATTAAAGAGCTTTAAACAGCTCTTTAAGGGAATAACCTATTGCTATTTGTATCACACCCCTAAGTAGGATTGTGAGTCATTACGCATCTATTATAATAAATAAACCAAAGGACTAAAATGTATAAAATCCATGTAGAAAATGAATGTAATTGTTTTAAAAAAAGCGCATTTGAAAATGACCAGACTTTTAAAGATAAAGCCGATGCTCTCATGAAAGCAAAAGTGATGGAGTGTCGTATGAATCAAGAATTTTGCCATACACACTACTTTGAAGCTGAGGATATGGGGGATGAAATCATCATTCGCAGTGTGGTCCGTGCAGACTATGAAGATGACGAAGACGATGACTTCATTTAACCCCATTCAGACTAAAGTTTATAGGTTCTATCAACCTGAAATAGGTTTAATATCTATTTAAGCTCTAGTCGCTATTATCGCTTACAAATTTAAATCCAAAAGGACTATACCTATGTTTACAGTACAAGTTGAAAGAGAGTGCGGTTGTTTCCGTAAAAGTGAGATTCAAAAAGAAAAATCATTTGAAAAAAGAGAAGATGCCATTACTTACTCAAAAGCTATAGCAGAAATCATGAATGAAGATTTTTGTAAAAAACATCATTTTACTGCAAGAGCAGCTGCCGGAGATGAATTCATGATTTCAGTGGGAGAGGGCTCTGGTGGTGGATGTTGTGGTGGCGGACACTGCGGATAATCTCCACGCTTATACTAGAGGGACACAGGATAGTATCTCTCTAGTCCCCTCAAAATATGCAACGCATATTTGTTTGATTCATCTCCAAAAATATCTACCTGTTTAAATACGTTTACTAAGCCTTACTGGCAGAGAACATTGGAACATTTAAGATATCAAACCTTTCAGTCAAACTTTTAAAATCATTGTCGATATCATCACCGATGAATATCAATAAGGACTTTCCTTCGTACTCGGGAAGCTCTTCAAACGTCACATCGCCAAACGAGTAATTGATGAATATCGCATTAGGAACATCTTTAACTTTCACCACACCTTTAACTCTATAAATATTCTTTGGTAGGTTTTCCAGTACGGCATCCACATCATTAAAAACAATATCCTCTTTGAGGTAAGCCACTTTTTGCGTAAGAGAGTCTTTTATAGTATGATCGAGATGTTGGTAGTCTTCAGCAAACTTTACAACATCTTCAACTCTATATACCCCTTCAAATACCTCTTGATTCACTAAACCCTGCTCTGCCTTATGCACAACGTAATTCTTGAAAATAGCCTTACCCGTCATCGTATTTCTGATATTGTACTCTTCTTTGACTGCTCGTATATCAGATTCAACCTCTTTCGCTTCATCTTCATTTACCAAGTCCGTTTTATTGAGTACAATAATATTAGATCCGCCAAGCTGATACTTTGCCGTAGAGTTATCTTTATAGGAAGTGAAGTTCTTAGCATCTACCACACATACGATACCGTCAACGGAGATACCCAGGTTTTGCAGGGACAAGAAGATAGGAAAAGGCTCAGATGCCCCTGAAGTCTCTACAAATATGATCTCTGGGTCATAATTTTTGATGATCTCTGTCACACCGCTCTCAAACTCTTCCGCAAGCTTACAGCAGATACAGCCTTCAGATATTTCCAATACTTCGCTGTATACATTGGTGAGCACTTTACTGTCTACGCCTATATCACCAAACTCATTGACAACAATGGCTATTTTTTTGTCATTGAAATATTGTTTAACACTATTTGTAAGCATGGTCGTCTTGCCTACACCTAAAAACCCTGTAATTACAAAAGAGGAAATCATACTGGTACCTTAAAAGAAATGTGAATAAAATGTAGATAATTACTAAAAAAATACAACTTACTATACTTTTGTAGTATTTATGAAGTAATGACTGTGCCTAGGCACAGTCATTGTTAAGAATTAGATATTCTCGAGCATAGGCTCAAGCCCAACTTCTTTAGCCCACTCTGCTGTCATATCATAAGCAGCAGATGCAGTTTGAAGGTTTTTCTCGATCAAGTCCATTTTTTTCTTAAACTTTTTCTCGATAACTGAGTCAAGTGATGCAGTACCACCTGAAGCAACGTACTTCTTAAGGAATCTATCTTTGATCCCTTCTTCAATTGCCGGTTTACCAAAGTTACCCAATGCACCAAACAGTGCACCTAACATTGCCATATTCGTTGCGAGTTCAGTACCAGCAATATCAATAGCAAATTTAGTAAAGTCTTTTGTTAAAACTTTTACATTCTTAGACTCTAAGAATTTTCTATCAGTTTCTGTTAATAGATCTTGATCACTGTTAATGATTACCAAACCGTTGTCCTTAATACCTGCGTAAAAAGGCATTGTATATGATTTACCCATAGTAATAACTTGTGGGTGGTAGATCATAACAATATCAGGATAGATAACTTCCCCTCTATCATAGATAGGTACTGTTCCTATTCTTGTGTAACTCTCAGAAGGTGCCATTCTTTTTTCAGCACCAAAGAAAGGGTTTGAAACCGCATAATACCCTTCAGTATCTGCAGCAGTTGCAGCAATATGTGCTGCAGTAACTGCCCCTTGTCCACCAAGAGCAGGCATTCTAATTTTAATTGAATCTTTTGCCATTATAGAACTCCCTCCTTCTTACATTGTTTTAAATACTCTTCTGCTTCAGGAGAAACATACTTAAATGATACAAATCTGTCTTTATCCTGCTCTTTCATTTCCCATAGACCTTCGTTTGCACTCAAACCGATCTCAAGGATACAAGGTGTATAAAGGTGAATATATGTTGGTCCGATCTCTCTTGCAACATGTACAGCTTCTCTAAGTACTTTTGCTACTGATTTAGGCGCTGATGCAGTCAGTTTTACAGAGTAGTGACACCCTGAAGTAACAGCCAGTTCCCACATAGGTACTTTATCAAATACTTTACCTTTTGGAGCCATCTTAAATACTTGACCTTTAGCAGTCGAACCACTTTCTTGTCCACCTGTGTTTGCATATACTTCGTTATCAAAACAGATAGTTGTGATCTTTTCTTGTCTAAAGAAAGACTGTAAAGTATAGTCTAGACCGATATCGATCGTCGCACCGTCACCGGCAAGTACAACCACATCTTTTGTCTTATCAGGGAATCTCCAATCTAAAGTTCTTTTGATTCCTGATGCAACAGCATTTTGGTTACCAAATAATGAGTGCACTGTGTGCAGTGCAATATGAGGGAACATCAAAGAAGTACATCCAGTAGAGTTAACTATCACTGTGTCTTCAGGTTTAGGAAGTGCTGCCAAAATATATCTTAATGCAGCTGCCTCTGGACAACCTGCACATAAAGAGTGCTCTTCAAGGATCTCTTTTTTATCTGTAAGATCATTAATTCCACGTTTTTCACTACCCCATGTTGCATTGTCTTCGAGATCAAGGATCTCTTGAGGCATGATGTCTCTAAACTCTGGATTAATTTTGTAAATATCTACTGACATATTATGCCCCTTTCTCTACGTTAACGTGTTCTAAAACTTCTTTAAGTATAGCTTCAACAGGCATACTCATACCACCGGCAACTCTTGGTCTACCAACGATTTTAGCTTCAGATTTACCATAAAGTGATTGTGTTACCTCTTTATCTAGCCAACCAACAACATTGAACTCAGGTACAAAGATATGCTTAGCGCTTTTTGTAGCTTCAAGCAATTCAGCATGTGGGAAAGGTCTAATAGTTCTTAGTTTAACCACTTTTGATTTTATACCCATTTTAGTAAGCTCTCTGTTTGCTTCTTTTGCCTGGTGAGACGCAGTACCACAAGCAACGAATACAATTTCTGCATCTTCATCACCAGTCACGTGTGCTAATCCTTCCAAGTAGTGCTCAGCATATGGTCTAGATCTATCCACTGCAGATCTAACTTCCCACTGCCAACTTGCATGCGTAGCATAAGAGATATAGTTAGATTTCATAACAAATGGATCTCTCAAGAATCTACCTGGAGGCATTTCTGAATCAATTGGAGGCAATGGTGATTTATATGGATCATATGGCTGTAATGCTATGTCATCATCAGGAAGCATAACTGATTCTCTTGTATGAGATACAAAGAAACCATCAACTACAGTCACGATAGGCACGTGCACATCTGGCATTTCTGCTACAGTAAATGCAGCAATACTCATGTCAAATAATTCTTGAACATTTTCTGCATACCAGATCATACAACCCGTTTCAAGCATATATGATACTTCCAAGTTATCTGGCTGGATAGTAAGTGGTGAGTTAATACCTCTTGCCATCAATACCAATTGACATGGAATTCTTGTACCAGACCACATTGGAAAGTTTTCCATTGCTCTAAGTGTACCAGGACCTGAAGTAGTTGTCACCGTTCTGGCACCTGCCATTGCACAACCTGCAACTTCAGACATAACTCCAAATTCATTTTCCCCTCTAAAGTATGTACCAATATATCCCTCTGCCCACAATTCACCGATAAGGTGAGCTGCTTCTGACTGAGGTGTAATAGGATAAGATACTGAAGCATCTACGGTACATCTTTTCATTGCTTCTTTAAGCACTTCTGAACCTGTCATAAAGTGTTTTGTTCTCGGTGCTTCGAAAAGAAGGTGGTCTGTCGAAACTAATTTCTGACCAGACCAGTTCTTTTCATCCGTCATATTTTTTATACTCATAGTAATCTCCTAAGCTCTATTTTGAAAGCTCTTGCTTTACTTCTTTAGCAATTTCAATGAATCTTGCTAAATCTTCAGCATGCTGGTCCCTAATGGTGGCCATAGCATCTTCGTGCCCTGATAGTGCGCACATAGCGGCTGTATAACAGTCTGTCTCAGCTCTAACGATCTTCAATGCAACATTCGCATAGTGACAGTGCACACCAATAAATATAGATGCTTTAATATCATTGTGCCAGATTGTCAAGTTCGGGTGGTTAGGGTTGATCTCTACTTCTGGGTCGATTTTAGGATATTTTGGTCTATAATCATACATAGGTATCATTTTAGCGTTCAAAACTTCCGCCATTTCTTTGATAAGTGTTGCTTTTTTCTTTGCTTCATCACTCCACGCGTACAATACTTGTGGTCCTGGGAAGATCGTAGCATTTTCACTTGTTAACATTACTCTAGCAATTTCTCTCATTGCTACTTCTTCATCAACTACATCAGTTAATAACAGTGCCTTCCCTTCAGGTGGTGTAAGTACACCATCATAGGTTGCAACTGGATATGGTGCATAGTAAGCTGGGCCTAAGTTAGCCATTATTCTCTCCTAAATATTACCTTGTGTACTGCTGTGTCATGTGTATAAAACTTACCACTCCAAAAATCGTTCAGATGTGCAAATAAATTTTATTTACATGACACGACATAACATTATGTTCCTTTGTTTATATAGAAACAAAAGATGATTTAATTCTTGTGCTGGGAGTCAACTCCCAACATAAGAGTTTACGCTTCTTCCGTAGTAACCATTTCCATTGTGATACAATCTCTGTTAAGAAGATCAGAACATACATATACACAAATCGCACAACCTTTACATCTATCTTCATCAACCCATGAAGTACCGTTTTTGTTACCATGTTTTGGTTCTTTATCATACATTAATGTATTTGCCTCTGGACAGTAAAGTGTACACATATTACATTTGTGTGTTGAACACATTTCTGAGTTTACTTTTGCTACGTAGTACATTATTTTTCCTTTTTATGCTTGTAATTTAATTATAAGTTTATCTGTATTTAAGTCAATAGAGTTAGCCATTTCAAAAGTAGCATTAATCACTTCCATGTTTTTCGCAAGTAATTCTTCTTTCTTCTTAAACTTTTTCTCGATTGCAGAGTCTAGTGAAGCCGTACCACCTGAAGCAACAAATGAACTACCTAGGAATCTTTCTCTTACAGCTTTTTCAATATTATCTTCATCTACAAGTTCTGTAATTCCAAGAACCATACCCATCATTGCCATGTTTGTTGCAAGTTCAGTACCAGCAATTTTAAGTGCTAGCTCTGTTGCATTAAATTGAACAACTTTGGCATTAAGCTTATTAAGTACTTTTACATCTTCTTCGTCAAGCACATCTACATCTGTATTGATGATAACAAGACTGTTTGGCTTCAAACCAATATAAAATGGCATTGTGTATGATTTACCATGTGTAATAACTTGTGAATGGTATATCATGATAATGTCAGGGTAAACAACCTCACCTACTTCATAAATAGGCTCAGAAGAAGCTCTAACATATGCCTCAACCGGTGCCATTCTTTTTTCTGAACCAAAAAATGGTACCAAAGAAGCGAATTTACCCGCATTGTCCATTGCAGATCCTAGAATGTGGGCAGAGGTAACAACCCCCTGTCCACCAAGTCCAGAAATTCTCATGTTATATCTTTTTCTAGCCTCCATTAGCTTACCTCTCTTTTATTTTTAGATTCAATTTGAGCAAATAACTCTTTCGCTTCGTCTGTCATATACTCTTCAAACGCAAAACGACCTTTTTCTTTCTCTTTAGCATCTCTAAATACATCAGGAGTTGGAATTGAATACTCAATGTTACATGACGTATATACATGGATGAAAGTAGGCCCAAGTGTTCTTGCTGCGAAGATCGCTCTTCTGATCGCTTTAGAAGACTTGTTGATGTTTGTCGGTGACATTTTAACAACATACACACATCCAGCATCAATTGCAAGTTGCATTGCAGGCATCTTACCAAAGTTTTTACCTTTTGGAGACATTTTAAGAACAGCACCTTCAATACTCATACCACTCTCTTGTCCACCGGTATTACCATAAACTTCGTTATCTAGCATGATAGTCGTGAATTTCTCACGTCTGAACCATGCGTGCATTGTCATACTGAAACCGATATCCATCATACCACCGTCACCCGCGATAGTAATAACATCTTTATGTCTATCTGGGAATCTTAGTCTGAACGCACGTGTGATACCAGATGCCATAGCATTCTGGTCACCATAGTTACCATAAATAAATGGAACCGCAGCCTGAGAAATAGCAAGTCTACCACAACCAGCTGTACCGATCGTTACTGTATCTTCAGGGTTCGGAAGTGATGCGAAGATGATCTTAATGTAATAAGCCATCCAACATCCAGAACACATTGGGTGTTCTTCCACCAACTCTTTGTACGTTCCCATGTTTTTAACGCCAACTTCACTATAGTTTTTACCAAATGGACCATAATCGACTAATTCGACATAATCTTTTGGTAAATATCTCTTAAATTTTGACGCTGGAATCATATATTTTAAACTCATTTTATATCCCTTATGCTTGTAATGTTTCGGATTTCATACCAAGAGCTATATATACTTGCTCCATGATCAATTCCACAGGTAATGTCATACCACCATATACTCTTGGACCTTCTACAACGATTCCACCATTTGGAATAGCTGCTTTTACTTCCTTACACAACCATCCAATGATATTGTGTTCAGGAATGATCACTGTTTTTGCACCTTTTAGTGCTTCATTGATCTCATCTGTTGGGAATGGTCTGATTGCTTTTACTTTAACAAATCCAACACTGATTCCCTCTTCTTGAGCATATCTATGTGCTTCTCTTGCTTGTGCAGCAGCACATCCAGATGCAACGATCATTACGTCTGAACCTGGGTTTTGCACCTCAAGTGGTCCACCAAGGTATTGATAGATGTATTTCATTGCTCTTTTGTTTGAATCCCAGATCTCTTGCTGCCATACTGAGTGAATCAAGTAACTCATAAAGTTTGATTTCTGAACAGGTGCATCTCTCTGAATTCTTGCCGGCGGTACTTCGTTATCCATTGCTGGTACTGGTGCCGCATATGGATCCATTTCTTCAAGTGCCATGTCTTCAGGAGTCATGTCCACGTAACCTTTTGCGTGTGTTACAAAGAATCCTTCCGTTGAAACAGATACAGGAATGTATACATCTACTTTTTCAGTAATTGCAAACGCTGCCAAAGTCATGTCAAATGTATCTTGCTGATTTTCAGCATGTAACATGATCACACCACTGTGCATTAAGTATGCCATTTCAATGTTGTCTGGCTGGATAGAAAGAGGAGCGTTAACAACTCTTGTTAGTACACCTAGTACCGCTGGTACTCTGTGTCCTGGCCATGAAACGATCGCTTCAAGTCCTCTTAGAAGCCCTGGTCCTGATGTTGCTGTAAACAGACGTACACCTGCTCTAGCTGCACCTGCGATTGCAGACATTGTACCAAGCTCTTCTTCTGCTCTATAGTACTCTTTAATATGACCTTGTGCATAAATATCACCAACAAGGTGCATTACTTCTGATTGTGGAGTAATAGGATAGGCGATCGCCATATCTACACTTGCTCTTTTAACAGCTTCTGCCATTGCTTGAGCACCGGTAATAAAGTGCTTTTCTCTTGGAGCCTCTTTTAAGAGGTAATCCATGCTTACTAATTTTTTATTTAAACTCATTTATCTCTCCTAATCTTATTCAACGTCTGCAACGTGTTCACCTTTTCTACTCATGATGAGACTTCTGTACTCACCATAATCAGCAGGCGTAAGTGATCCCCAGTCCTCTTTTGGTAAAGATGGGTTTTCTGGCGGCGCTGTTGTTGTCCATTCAATACCTAGTTCGTTTCTAACTTCTACTAGAATATCTTTAAACTTTCTGATGTCATCAGCATGAACATCTCTGATAGAAGCCATTGCTTCTTCGTGACCCATGAATGCACACATTGCAATTGTATGACAGTCTGTACCGGCTCTGATCATTCTCAAACTAAGGTTTGCATAGTGACAGTGTACACCGATAAAGATACAAGCTTTAATTTTATTATGTAAGATCGTCAAATTTGGGTGATTTGGATTAATTTCCGCTTCAGCATCAATTTTTGGATACTTAGGTCTGTAATCTGGCATTGGAATGATTCTACAATTTGGAATTTCTGATGCCAACTCTATTATTGCTGCTGATTTATCTGCAACATCATCTTTCCAGTCCCATAAAACTTGTGGTCCAGGGAAGATCGTTGGATTATCCATTGTTAACATGGCTTTAGCAGCATCTCTCATCGCCTCTTCTTCTTCAACGATATTACCATAAAGTAGTGCTTTACCTTCAGGCGCGAGCTCTACTCCCATAGATGGCGCCGAATGCGGCATATAACCTACCGGACCAGCTGTTATTTTCTTTGACATATTTGATTCTCCTTAATAAATGTTATCAAAAATGATTTGACTTCAGCTTATAAGCTAAGGCATCCTATCTAAAATATATCTAAAACCTCATGAAGAAGGTAATATTTATATTTAAAAACCCAATAAGTGTGTAATATAGTAATTATCATTTACTCTATATACATCTGATTCTGCCTAAAACAGTCAATAAAGCTAAAATAATCTTACAAATCATGTCTGTATCTTATCTTAGTAAAGCGCTAAGAAAATGGCTTTCTTTACTGTCTGTTTTGTTTAGAAACCTTATATGCTAACTTTAATGAAATTACATTAAAAAATGATTAAATGGTATTTATCTACCCCTGTATACTCTATGTTTGTGTATATTCTCCACAGGCATTTTCATCATTAAAATACGTCATGAATGGCCTATATTTCTATTTGAAATGTTGGGAAAAATATTTCTCTACCAATGTATCAAAATACCTCATACGCTCCTTCCCCTTGGGCATGTTTTTACGTAAATTTTTCATTTTTTCTAAAAAATATCCCACCGAATCCGGGATATTTTTTTCAAAATAGACTCGTATCTTTTTAGCAAAAGCCGGTGATGCGCCCCCGGTAGAAAAAGCTATGGTTAAATCTCCCTTTTGGACATAGGAGGAAAAGATAAAATCACAGAAATCTGTATTGTCTACTGAGTTCACGAGGATTCTTTTTTCTCTTGATTCTTCATAAATCTCCTGATGCAGTACTGCCGTATCTGTTGCGACAATAACGATATCAAACCCCTCTATATCTCCCGTATGGTAAGTCCTTTGGCAAAAAGCAAAAGCATGTGCATCGATGAGCCCCTGCACTTTCTTGTTTACTTCCGAAGAAATCACTGTGATATTGGTCGTAAAATCAAGCAGTTTTTCAAGCTTTTCTGCAGCGATGGTACCCCCACCCACTACCAGTATTTTCAGATCTGTCATATCGACATACATCGGGAAGTAAGCCATTAAACACCTCTCATAAGCGCTTCTCTTACCTCAACTACCCTGCCCACTACTATCAGTGCCGGGGTAGGCAGACCTTTAGCCTCTTCATACACTTTTTCTAATGTAGACAGAACGACCTTTTCATCAGGCAAAGTGCCTCGACTGATCACTGCTATAGGATAATCTTTGGGCTTGCCAATATGTTGTAACTGGGTACAGATATACTTCAATCGATGTAAGCCCATCAAAAAGATAATGGTCTCATCTTGCTTAAAAGTCGTCCAATCAAGTTGCGCGTAGCCTTTATCTGGTGCTTCATAACCTGTTACCACACGAAAAGAAGCAGATCTTCCTCTATGCGTGATAGGTATATTGGCGATTTCGGGTACTGCGAGAGCAGAAGTCACACCAGGAACAAAGGCAAATTCTATACCTTTGGCTGCCAAAAAGAGTGCCTCTTCACCACCGCGCCCGAACACCACCGAATCACCTCCCTTTAAACGCACAACGACATCATGTAACCGGGCCTTTTCATAAAGTAAGGCATTGATCTTTTCTTGGGGCAAACTATGATGCTTATCTTCTTTCCCAACATAGATGCACTCACATGCTGCTTTTGCTTCTTGCAGAATATTCGGGTTGACCAGTCGATCGTAGATGATCACATCTGCCTGTTGCACCAGACGTAATGCCTTCACCGTCAAAAGTTCCATATCACCAGGACCTGCTCCTGTTAGATATACTTTGCCCATGAATGCTATTTACCTGGTCTGCTTTTGCTTGACAAATAACTATAAATACCCAAAGATACAATAATAAGTGCTATACCGGTAATCAGGTAGAGTGCATATATCATATCTGCATAATCATGTAAAGCAATTTTAAAGACTACCATCAATGCTTCGATCGAAAGTGCAATAATAATTGCGATGGAAAACTTGGTCAGTACATTGGCATCTTCATTCTTTTTGCTGTATTTTTTATAAAAGACTTCTCTTTCCAGAATCGTTTTGGCAAGGTCAAAGATCGCAAGTCCCAAGGTAAGTGCCACGATCGGTTTAAATAAGACATCCAGCGTAAAGACCCCTTCGATGAAAACACTTGATATATATCCAAACAGTGCATAGATGATGGCAAAAAAAGCAAATGCCATGAGTGAAAAGCCTACTGCTTTGTAAAAGAATGTAGTTAATGCGTTAAACGAGGGATTAAGTTCTATCAACCCCAGTCTTCCCAGCAGGGATGAGAGTCTGTAATCTAGGAAAACATATTTACCTGCTTCTTTTTTCATGACAGTAATGCAAGTATGTCCTGTTGCAGAATTCAGGTAAGGTGTGCTGATAGAGAACTCCTCATCTTTCTGCAGTACTTTAGTACTCATATAGGCTCGACTTTTATCTTTTGCGGTATCGTCTATTTTATTTCTAAAAATGTTTGCATCATTTTGCATAAAATTCTGATCGGTGACATAGACCAGTTCCATGGAGGGAAATGCTTTAAATACCTTTTTATAGTTACTCGAGGCTTCTGCTAAAAGCGATCCACTGTTTTTTAGTGTAGTAATAATAAACTTTTCTATATCTTCCTGATTATCTTCATAAACTTTAATAAATTCTTTCATCATATTTTTCCTTTTACTGATAAAGTATCATAGCACAATAAGTTTTGTTCATTTTGAACAGGCAGCTTCAGGCTATGACACAGGGTACAAAAACACTCAATAGAATAGAGGATATCTACTCGTCTTCTTTGGCAAACTTTTCATAAAGAAAACTTAAAATAGCTTCTCTGCATCTCATATACTCTTGATCATGCTGAAGCTCAACCCTGTTGCGCGGACGCTCCAGGTTCACTTCCAATATCTCTCCGATCGTTGCTTCGGGGCCATTGGTCATCATGATCACTCTGTCACTAAGCAACACCGCTTCATCTATATCATGGGTAATGATCACCACCGTATTTTCCACACTCTGCTGTATACGCATCAAGTGCTCTTGAAGATTGGCTCTGGTCAAAGAATCCAGTGCTCCGAAGGGTTCATCCATCAGTAAGACATCCGGCTGAATCGAAAGTGCCCTTGCGATACCGACACGCTGTTTCATACCCCCGGAGATCTCACCGGGAAGTTTGTCTTTAGCTGCTTCAAGACTTACCATGGAAATAAATTTTTCTACGCGTTCTCGAAGTGATTTGGCATCGAGTTCAGGCATCACTTTTTTTACTGCCATCTCAATGTTTTCATACACACTCAACCATGGAAGCAGAGAGTGATTTTGAAATACGACTGCCCTGTCTGGTCCAGGCCCCTTGACCTCATCCTCTTGCAATATAATCGTTCCTTCCGTTTGCCTGTCAAGTCCTGAAATCATATTGAGCAAGGTAGATTTACCGCATCCGCTGTGCCCGATGATAGATACGATCTCATTTTTCTTAATTTCCAAATTCACATCCGTTACTGCGATGTAATCCTCTTTCCCGGGAATAGGAAATCTTTTTTCAATATTTTGTAAATTTAAAAATCCGCTCATTATGCCCTGCCTTTTTTTGTATAATCAAAGAAGTCTGCTATTTTACCCATCACCACATCAAGAATAAATCCAACCAGTCCCACCAAAATAATACCAATAATGATATTGTCATAGGCAAGGTTGTTATACTCATCCCAGATCCAGAATCCTATACCGATGCCACCAGTCAACATTTCTGCCGCAACGATGACCAACCAGGCGATTCCCAGCGAGAGTCTCATCCCTGTAAATATATACGGTACTGCTACAGGCAAGATGATCTGTATCACTTTCTCTAATGGCGTAAACCGTAATACCTTCGCCACGTTCATATAGTCTTCACTCACAGACCTTACCCCTAAAGCCGTGTTGATGATGATCGGCCAGATCGAAGTGATAAATATCGTTGATATCGCCGTCATGTTAATATCCTGGAAGATAAAAAGCAACAGTGGCAACCATGCCAGCGGTGACACCGGTTTAAAGATCTGAATGAACGGGTCAAAAGCATATTGGGCATGTTTGCTCATCCCTACAAGCAACCCCAATGGAATACCGAAGATAAGTGCCAAAGCAAACCCGCCAAAGACTCTTTTCAATGACGCTATGATCTGCCAGAAAATACCTTTGTCGTCTTCATTTTCTATATAAAAGGGATCCTCTAGCACACCATATATCTCATATCCGTCAGCATCCAAACCTCCAAACGCTGATACATACGTACTTGCAGGCGTAGGAAAATCTTCCACAATATTGGCTATACCGGACCATACACCCAAGATGCCAATCAAGACCAACAGTGGTAATATGATTTTTTTTAGAAACTCAAATTTCATTTTATTTCCTTCATGTTGTTTGTATTTAGAGGTACCTGAAGTTTAAAAGTATTCAAATCAAATTAGTAAAGGAGGGTTACTCTTCAGGTACCTGTAAATACAAAGCAACTTGCTTTGTATTTACATTTATTTTTTAATGACATATTTAGGGTCTGCACATCCTGCCGGTCCATAAGGACAAACATAGTCCGGCTGCTTGGTCTCTACCCTCCACTCATTCGCTTTGAGTAAGTCCTCTTTACTTACTTTCGAATTTACAACCTTGGCATCAAATATATATTCCACTGCCTGATTAGGATCCCATACTTTTCCGTCAATGAATTGATTGTACATATCCACCCCGTCTTTTTTCCATGCACTCGGTGGTAATGAATACCCCACCTCTTTTGCGGCTTCGGCAAACAGGTCAGGTCTATAGACAGATTCGATCACTTTTTTCATATCGATAGGTTTATCGATCTGTCCCCATCTATACATCTGAGTCATAAACCACATACCATGCGAATAGAAAGGATAGGCAGCATAATAGTTGGCAAATGTATTAAACATAGGGTTTGAACTGTCTACCCCTTTGTTATACAGGAATGTTCCACTCATGGATTTCCTCAATACTTTTTTAGGAGCTTTGACATAATTTCTTTTGGCCAGAAAACCTATAGCTTCTTCCCTGTTTTCCCATGAAGCATCCAGCCACATCTGTGCTTCGATGATCGCTTTCATTACTGCTTTGGTCGTTTCAGGATTCTTTTCTATAAAATCAGCTCTTGCCTGAAGTACTTTTTCAGGATTATTGTTCCAGATATCATAGTTCGTAACCAGGGCAGACCCTTTACCCTTAAGTACGATCCTTGAGTTCCAAGGTTCACCCACACAATACCCCTCTATGTTGCCTGCGATCAGATTTGAAGGCATGGTTGGAGGGGGAAAAGGCTTTATCGTACAGTCTGCATCCGGCTCTATACCAGAAGCTGCCATCCAGTAACGTAACTCATAGTTGTGTGTAGATACCGGGTGTACCATACCGAAACTGAGTGGTTTATAATTGTCGCCTTCTGTTTGATGTTTCGCATCAATGTATTTCTTTAAACTGTCTGCAGATACAGGTCTTTTGGTTTTATTCAAACCATACTTTTGCATCTCTCTGATGATCTTGTTACCATACGTGATCGCATTACCGTTAAAGTCCAGTGATAAAAGCGCTTGAAGATGTGCATTCCCATTGATCCCTATCGTGGCAGCGATCGGCATACCTGCGAGTGCATGTGAGAAATCATACTCTCCGGAAATCACCTTTTGCTGAATACCGGGCCATCCACCGCCTTCTTTCATAACATGTACATTTAACCCATACTTTTTAAAGAAACCTTTTTCTTTAGCCACAACAATCGGTGCACAATCGGTCAGTGCGATAAATCCTATTGTCAAATCTGTTTTTTCCAACGCTGCCATAGAGGCTGTTGCTGCGATACTCAGCCCCAGTCCAAGACGCAATACTTTCTTGACTATCCTTTGTGCCATTTAAAATCCTTTTGCATGTTTGTGATGAAAGTATAACAATTGTGTACCTGTTTATAGTCATCATATTGATTAATTTTTAATCATAATACTGATCCCTATATAATCTTAATCCTTGTAATAATGAAATACACAGGGAGGAAAAAGTAAGGGATTTTCCAAAGTTTTTATAACCAACTATTAACAACAATTTGGCTAAAATAATTCATTAATTTTGACTACCTTATGGGGTATGTCTTGGAGCATGTAACATGAACAAAGCAAAATATATCTGGATGGATGGAGAATTCGTACCTTGGGATGATGCCAAGGTACATATACTTACCCATACCCTGCATTACGGTAATGGTGCTATAGAAGGGACTAAGGCCTATAAAACAGTCGATGG
>AGBJ01000012.1_pt1 | contig 25476 bp, 25 predicted proteins | sample 768721 | NCBI WGS metagenome assembly AGBJ01 (sample SAMN00779238, study PRJNA67915) | hypersaline lake metagenome
CACCCTTTAGTGTGAAATATGGTCCTGTGTATAATTGAGGACCTTGGGTAAGCGTATGTTGAAGGATGTCAATAAATTTTGTATCACGAAGGGAGTGAAGATTCAGCCCCTCTAGCTCTTTATCTTCATAATTAAACATTTTATGTAAATATTGATTCGCATATAACACATTTAAATTTTTATCATAGGAGAACATGCCTAAAGGTACTTCTGAAAATAAATTGTTAAGGAGACTCTCTTGCGCTTTTAACGTTTTGATCTCTTTTTCTTGTTCGAAACTGTTAAATATCATAAGTATTTGAGACAAGTAAAATATGATTAAAAGTACTAGAAGTATAAGGTCCAATGATGTTTTCATCATTGCCATAGATACAATTAACGGGAGCATGATAATACTTATATATACTATAGCAATGCGAAAATCTGAAGATAATGAGGTGGTCGCACCTGCAGTAAGTCCTAATAATGATGCTAAGATAAAAAGTTGATAATAATCGTTAAGAAAGTGAATAAATACAGCACCAAGCATAGATACCATCACAGCAGTTAAAAAAGCATATATCATAAATCTTTTGTACCACATTTCCAGTGAATACTTTTGAGGCGACTTCTTAAACAAATAAGCATCATAAAGTCTAAATAATAATAGTAGAACCAATATGCTACTCCAAATGACTATATTATAGGAGAGTTCAGAGTATAAAAATATGGTTATAAACATGGTAAATATGATAGCAGCCAGAAGGCTCTTTATTGAAAGGGTATAGAGTGTACTGACTAAAGCATGATCAACAGGCTGTAACTGTTTTAACTCGGATAGTATCTGGTGAATTTTATTTTTGAGTTGCAATCATGTACCCTTCTCTGATCTTTGTTTGTATAATGTCAAAAGGTAGTTTTTTCCTGAGCTCACCCAGCAACTGTCTTAGAGGGTAAGATTCTTTCACTTTCCCTTCCCAAACATAATCGCATATTCTTTCCTTGGAAACAATACTATTTGCATTTTTCATCAAAATGGCGCAAAGTCTTTTCTTTTTCCATCTTAAGTGTATGGGTTGGTTCTTATATAGAAATTCTTCCGTATTAAAGTCATAATAGAGTGCATCTTTAACTTGTATAGTTGCAGATCGATCTAAAGAGAGCGACTTGTTGATCCTGATATCGAGTTCTTTTAAATGAAATGGTTTTTTAATGTATTCATTGCACCCATTTTCAAAAGCAGTTGAGAGATTTTGTATCTCTAAAGAGGCAGCGATGATGATAATGGGCGTATGGATATCTGTTTTCCGAATATACTTGAGTAGGTCCAACCCATTAATTGCAGGTATGTTTATATCAATGATATAGAGATCGACATCCTGATTGTCTATAGTTTCAATGGCTTTTAATCCATCTTTGATAGCCACAGTTTCAAATCCTTTAATTCTAAAAAATTCGTTGATGGCAATGTTTAGTTGGATATCATCTTCTATTATTAATACTTTCATATCAAGAGTATAGTATAAAAGATGTCATATTTATGTCATATTTGACATAATAACTGAAGTTTTTTAGGGGATGAGCCTTAGCTCAACATCCCTCTTATCTCATCTTCGTCTATCATATCTTTTTCATATTTTATGATGGCGATGTTCTCTGTTTCATTTATATAACTTTCCACGATAGCATCATGAGCGGTAAGGGCGTTAACACGCTCTCTGTCAAAGAGATCCAACGGAAGATATACGTTGCCTCTGTTGTTCGGACTTGGCATGGTGGCAACCCAGATGAACCATACCACAGATAAGGCAGCCACGACTACAGCCAGAGTTGCTCTGTCATAGTGTTGCATAAGCCATCCTGCCAAGAGACCGCCAAGGAAGATACCGGTATAGGCAAAGGTATTGGCCACACCCAGCGCTGCACCTTTTTGGTGTACTTTAGCAAACTTGGCAACAAAACTTTGAAGCAGCGGTTCAAACATATTGAACCCTATAAAGAAAAGCACCACGCCGACCACAAAAACCCAGGCAGAAGCTGCAAAGCCCATTGCCAGAAAACCAAAAAAGATGGAAACCACTGAGATCATGAAGACCTGTTTGCCTTTACCGTACTTCTCACCAAAGATCGCTGCGGGAGCCATAGCGAAGAAACCAAAGAGCATTGCAGGGAAGTAGACCTTCCAGAGTTCAGATTTATCCCACCCAAAGCCGCCTTCTGTCAGTGTCTGGGTCATCACCACAGGAATGATAAAGAATGCCATGGTCATGATGGACGAGTGGAAAAGAAAGGTGATATACATGCGTGTCAGTGACTTGTCTTTAAAGACCTCTATCATTTTAGACTCTTCTTCCGCATAACTGTGTACAATAGTCGGAGGTTGCGGTACCGCAGTAAATAAAATACCTATGGACATCACCGATAAAATAGCAGTAAGCCAAAAGAGTTTGTCGATCCCCCAGTGTCCGCCTACGATCGGAGCGATGATCATGGCTGCAGCAAAGCTCAGCGCGATAGTCCCGCCCAGTATAGCCATAGCATGTGCACGCTGCTCTTCTTTTACCAGGTCAGCAACCATAGCAGAGACCACAGAACCGATCGCTCCTGCACCTTGCAGGAAACGACCAACGAGAAGCATATAGATATTGTCACTCAACGCAGCGATGACGGAACCGATAATGAAGATGATCAGTCCAAAAAGCAATGTCTTTTTTCGACCTACTTTGTCACTCATCAGCCCAAACGGTACTTGGAAAGCTGCCTGAGTCAGGGCATATCCCCCCACAACAAGACCCGCTAAAAACGGAGTCGCTCCTTCCATATCTAATGCATAGATAGAGAGTACAGGAAGCACAATGAAAAGTCCGAAAAATCTTAGGGCAACAATGAAACTGAGAGGCATGATCTGTTTAATCATAGTGATACCTTTAATACGATAAAATTATTATTCATTAGAACGTAGTGTGAGCAACGCTCATAGGTTACGTTGGTACGGGGGCTATCTTTAACAGATAGCTCATGTGACCAGTCATATAAATAGTATAAATAGCAAGATATTATAAAAAAGGTTAAGAGTTGATGAAAATTGTTTTGGCAACAGGAAACAAAGGAAAACTGCGTGAATTTAAACAGATGTGTCAAGATGAAGTAGTGCCTTTTTCAGACCTTTTGAGTGACGTTGAGATCGTGGAAAACGGAGATACCTTCGCGGAAAATGCACTGATAAAAGCACGAACGATTTATGAGAAACTGGGCGAAGGGTACTTGGTCATAGCAGATGATTCCGGTATTTCTCTTCCAATCTTGAACGGTGCACCGGGTATTTACTCTGCACGTTATGCGGGAGAGGATGCGACGGACAAAGAGAATCTTCATAAGCTTTTAAATACGGTGAAAGAAAAAGGTTTAAAGTCTACGCCAGCCTACTATACTGCAGCCATAGCGATAGTCAGTAAATATGGAGAATATGTGGTACATGGCTGGATGCATGGGGATGTATTAAATGAGTTAAGAGGAGATAAGGGGTTTGGGTATGATCCTATGTTTGTGCCCAAAGGGTACCAGCAAACCTTGGGTGAGCTAGATGATGAGGTCAAGAGTAAGATCTCACACCGTGCCCAAGCACTGGCATTGGCGAAGCCGATCATCCAAATGTTACAAAGAAAATAATCATACTGCATAACAGTTTTACAGCGTATATGAAAAAAAGAAAGAGAGTAAAATGAAACAACAACAATTTATGAAAGACCTACAAGTGGTCTATGACGAGTTACAGACCAGACAGGCAGAACTGAATGGGTACTTTGAACTCCTGGATGAAAATAAAGGACATGAGAAAGCAGAAAAAATCGTAAAACTTTTCTTAACACTGTTAAACCTTCCAAGAGAAAAAGAAGAACAGATGGCAGCATTGACACGGATCGTAGGGCTGCGTGAAGATGCTTTAGAACAAGTAATGCAAAAAAACGGATTTGATGAAAAGCAGATACGCACAAAGAAAGAGTTGGCATATGGATTCGTCAGTCATTTTCATCTCGAGCGCCATGATGCATTGATCCAGTGGATAGAACAGCAGCAGTTGTTAACCCCTTTTTATCGTTCTTTGATATTTGGTGTCAACTATATAGGAAGACGTATGACTCAGTGGCAAAGCCATTGGACACGTCATATTCTGCACTCTGTCAATCTGGAACTTTCAAGTATGTTCCATGGGGATGATGCAAAGGTATTTGAAATGCTTCAGAGTGAATCTTTGCTGGATACCGATGAGAGCGGTGAGGTAGGGGACAGATGTTATTCTGTACTTAAAAAAGAAGAGACAGGCTACAGATCCATAGCCTATGCAGAGGCATTTCCTGTAGAAGTAGAAGGTGTAACTACAGCACTTGGACATGTTGTCTCGCTTTTAGGAGAAGAAGAGGATGATGTTTTTGGGCAGAAAGAAGAGTGGATCGCATACTTTAGCGCTATACGAGAGGCATTTGCACATACCGTGCCTGATGAACTGATAGGAAAATGGGCCGAGGTAGACAGAAAATGGATGGCGGTGAAAACACCATTGCAAGTGGGGCACCCTTTAGAGTATTATGAAGACCAATACAGAAAATCGGTCGCACTGGAGTGGGATCTGCGTATCGTTAACCCAAAATTGCAAGAGGGGTCGCCTACACGGCAGAACATTAAAGATGTTGCTTCAGGTATGGCACAGAACTTTGGGTCTGATGCCCAAAGGATCATGGTCAAAAACCTTGCACAGGTAGATGAGACCCAACTCTACATAGGCCAGCCGATACTCTATTATGCAGCGGAATTCAATGGGCTATTCTCAGCACAGGTCGTGCCCAATGATGAGCAGGTCTCCGCAGAATTAGGCAAGAAGATCTTTGCCTATGCAGACTTTGTGATGGAGTCTAAAAAGTCCAAACCGGTGATGAAGCTCAGCGTTGAAACCATGGGTGAAGCATTTGTAAAAGCACAAAGGGAGTTGATAGAGTCCGATCCCCAGCTCTGGCACGAACTCTATGACATTTCAACGATCGGGCATGAGTATGGGCATATCCTGTGGATCGATACGGATACAGAAACGAAGATGAACGCGACAGGACAGTTTAAGAACATTGAAGAGTTTAAAGCGACAGCAGGCGGACTCATGGCATTTTTCCATAATGAACGCGAAGCACTGAAACATCATATCGTCGATGATGTGGTTTCTCGTGCAGTAGGGTTGATGGCATGGCGTGAAGTGGGGGAAGTATTGCCCTATTATTGTGAAGGGTTGATCCACTTGGACATTCTTTTCAGCTCCGGCATTATACGCTATGATAATGGACAGATACAGATCGATTACGACAATTATGAGGTAATGAAAAAAACGTATCAGGAAGCCTATGAAAGGTTGGCAGAAAACTACTTGAACAAAGTGGATGCTTATGTCTATTTGAACGGGTATGCAGTCAAAGAAAAAGGCGTTTATCTGCCAGTCAAAGATGAGATAAGGGCTTTTGTTGAACACTATTATACAAGATATAAAGAGATAGGTCAGCAGACTGTCGTTCTTTCTTAAGTCTATCTAGGAGGAGAAGGGACTTCCTTTCTTCTGCCAGACGTTAATTGATTCTCTTCACCATTCTCTAACTTCATTTTAGATATAATCCACGTAATTATGCCGTCTTCATGATGGCGCTCATGAGGAAATATATGCTACTATTTACACCAGGACCTACACCAGTACCGGAATCTGTGCGTTTGGCTATGTCTACGCCGACCCTGCACCATAGAACACCAGAATTTGAAGCGATATTTAAAGAAGCAAGAGGACGCCTTATGGAGCTTCTTGGCATGGATGAGTGTGTGATGATCGCCTCTTCTGGAACAGGGGCTATGCAGGCTTCTGTGTTGAACCTTTGCAAAACAAAAGCCTTAACCGTCAATGCAGGTAAGTTCGGCGAGCGCTTCGGAAAAATTGCTGATGCTTTGAACAGAGAAAAAATAGAACTCAAATATGAGTGGAATACACCATGTTCTGTGGCCGATGTCGAAAAAGCTTTGAATGAAAATGCAGAGATCGATGCCATATTTATTCAGGTATGTGAAAGTGCAGGAGGGCTGAGACACCCTGTGGAAGCTATTGCGAAGAGAGCCAAAGAGATCAATCCTGACATTATGGTAGTAGCTGACGGTATCACTGCAGTAGGTGTCGAAAAGATAGATGTGAGCAATATTGATGCGCTGATCACAGGAAGTCAAAAAGCATTGATGCTGCCTCCCGGACTTGCGATGATAGGCCTCTCCTCTGCAGCCGTAGAGAAGATAGGCGAAGGCAAAGATTACTATTTTAATCTTGCTACAGAGATCAAGAAGCAACAGCAGAACACTACGGCGTGGACCGCGGCAACCACATTGATCATGGGGCTCAATGCCATTTTTGATGCGATCGAAGTAGAGGGATTTGATGCCTTGTATGCAAACACGGCTGCAAGAGCAGCTGCTACGCAGGCAGCGCTGGAGGCTATCGGATTTTCTATGTATCCTCAAACACCGGCACCTTCTATGAGTACAGTGTATGACGATGATGCAGAACCTATACGCAAACTGCTTAAAACAAAGTACGGGGTAAATATTGCAGGTGGGCAAGATCACCTCAAAGGAAAACTTTTCCGTATCAATCAGATGGGGCTTATCCCTGTCTATGAGTCTGCCTGGGTAGTGAATGCGATAGAGTTGGCATTGGCTGATCTGGGAAGAAGGGACTTTGATGGCACAGCAAGCCGTGTATTTAATGAGATCTATTTTAAAAGAGTTAGTCAATGATATTTGAACATGAAATTCCTAGTGGAAGCAGACTATATTTTGGACAAAGTGCCAAGATCAAAAGAGAGATAGAAAGTATCGCAAGCAACACACTCGATAGCCTTGGGTTTGAGGAAATAGTTACACCGCTATTCTCTTATCATCAGCATGACTCTTTTGACGATAAAAAGCGCTTGGTCAGACTGAATGATGAAGAAAACCATGAAGTGACATTACGTGCGGACTCTACAGCAGATGTGGTACGTATCGTGACACAGAGGCTAGGACGAAGTACCGAGTCTAAAAAATGGTTTTATATTCAGCCGACGGTAACTTTCCCGACCAAAGAGCAGTATCAGATCGGTGCAGAAGTGATAGAAGGCAGTTTTGAAGAGATAGCCAAAACTACCACGACACTTTTAAAACAAATAGGTTCAGCACCAGTGATGCAGATAGCCAATATCCGTATCCCCCATCTTTTAAATGAAAAATATGGTGTCTCTTTGGAGGTATTGAAATCGATGCATGTGGAGCAGATCATCAATATTGACCTGCCTTGGATCGAGCCGCTGGTAAGACTGCATAGTGTGGATGACCTGAATGATCTCAGTGTATTCCCTGAAGATATCAAGGCAGAGCTTGGCAAGATCAAAGAAGCCGCTGAAAAAGTAGCCTATGGCAATATGGTGATCTCACCGCTTTTTTACGCAAAGATGAGATATTACGACTCTTTGACATTTAGAATGTTTGAAGAGAACAGTCTTTTGGCTATGGGCGGCATTTATACCATCGATGGTGTAGAAGCAGCAGGATTTGCACTCTATACAGATGAGTGTATCAGCAATAAAATGAAACGAGGATAGGGCAGTATGAGTAAAGCAGATTTGATCGTAGGTCTCCAGTGGGGAGATGAAGGTAAAGGAAAGATCGTTGATCACATGGCACAGACCCATGACTATGTATGTCGTTTTGCAGGTGGGCACAATGCCGGGCATACTATCGTGATAGGTGACAAAAAGTATGCACTACACCTGATTCCTTCTGGCGTACTTAATCCTGAAGCGAAAAACATTGTTGGGAATGGGGTTGTACTTTCACCTAAAGATTTCATCAAAGAGATGAAGCAGTTTGATGATCTGGAAGGAAGACTCTTTCTTTCAGACAAAGCACATGTATTGTTACCCTACCATGCAATGATCGACCAGGCCAAAGAACGTTTAAAGGGTGATAAAGCCATCGGTACAACTGGTAAAGGCATCGGACCAGCTTATGGTGATAAGATCGCCAGAGTAGGACATAGACTGGGGGAACTGTTAAACCCTAAAAAGCTTACGGCTAAAATCGTAGATTTTTTTGAAATGAATCAGCCTATTTTTGACGCGATGGGAGTTGAAGCACCTAAAGAGGCGGAACTCTTAGCTGAAATAGAAGGGTATAGAGCAATACTGGGACCCTACATCACGGATACCACACAAATGATGTGGGAAATTATGGATGCAGACAAGAAGATACTGTTAGAGGGTGCACAGGGGACGATGCTTGACATTGACCATGGTACCTATCCTTATGTCACTTCTTCCACCACAGTGAGTGCGGGGGCATGTTCTGGTCTGGGGATCAATCCTAAAGATTTAGGAAAAGTAACAGGGATCGCAAAAGCATACTGTACAAGAGTAGGTAACGGACCGTTCCCAAGTGAAGATTTTGGTGCAGAGGGTGACAAGCTTCGTAAAAACGGGCATGAGTTCGGAACGACCACCGGACGTCCTAGGCGATGTGGCTGGTTTGATGCTGTGGCTATGCGTCATGCAGTACGTGTCAACGGTGTAGACCAGGTAGCATTGATGAAACTGGATGTACTGGATGGTTTTGATGAAGTAAAGGTGTGTGTAGCGTATGAAGTAGAGGGAAAAGAGATCAATTATGTACCATATGAACTTGATGATGCCACACCGGTGTATAAAAGTTTTCCAGGTTGGGATAAAACAGAAGGGGTAAGAGAGTTTGATGCCCTGCCTGATACGGCAAAGTCATATATTTTGGCACTGGAAGAGATGATAGGAACAAAGATGGGCATTATCTCCACGAGTCCGGAACGTGAAGATACCATCATTAGATAACGCCATGTGAGCAAGGCCAAAATGGCTGCGTAAACACTGGGTTCTCTTTGGCAGAGAGCTCGCGCGACTTGTCGCTTAAAGAAAAATATGAGGAGTTGAGAGCAATGAGATTAAAACCACAACAAACAGGATATGTAGCAACAAAGATCGGGATTGATTTAGCCAATGCACCTTTTATCACTTTGCCAAAAGGTAGAGAAGCAGTGGTTGCTGCAGCAAAAAAGATCATAGATGAAAATCTTGAAAAAGAACGCGCTCTTGATGAAAAAGTGAAAAAGATCATAGAAGAGAACTATGATGAGATAGAGTTCCAACATGCAGATGAGAGACAGCTCTTTTTCATGATCAAAAAGAAAATGGCTCCTGAACATGGTGTGATCATGAATTATGATGACAGATATAATGATCTGGCGCACTTGATCTTGGATGAACTCTATGAAAATTACCTTGCAGAGTATACGGTGAATGAAAATCAGGTGAAGAATGTTATTTTCAAATCCTTCAAAGCATTTGCGGATGCGTATGATGAGATAGATGATATCGTGTATGCCAAGATCAGAGGGATGGAGAAAGAGGTGATCCCCGGTTCTCAGGAGTACGAGATGCTTTATGAAAGATTTTATCAAGAAGAATTATCTAAAAGAGGTATGCTTTAATGAAAAAGGTTTCACTTTATTTTGAAAATGGTTTACTGCTTGAAGCTAAAAGTTTTGGTGCAGAGGGTACCTCTGTTGGAGAGATAGTTTTTAATACGTCTCTTACAGGATACCAGGAGATCGTTACAGATCCTTCTTATGCAGGGCAGTTTGTAACCTTTACTATGCCTGAGATCGGTAATGTAGGGTGTAATGCGCAAGATATGGAAAGCAAGGGTGCTCACTGTAAAGGTATTATAGTGCGCTCGTACCAAGACAGACCTTCTAACTTTAGATGTGAAGAGCCCCTCTCTGCCTTACTGAAAAAGCATAATGTATTGGGAATCACAGAGATAGATACAAGATTTATCACTAAAGTGTTAAGAGAAGAGGGTGCTATGATGATGGTGGCTTCTACAGAAGTGCATGAGAAAGAGGCACTGAAAAAAGTATTGGAGTCTTCCCCTCGTATTGAAGAGGTAAACTATATTGAACAGGTGAGTACCAAAGAGGCTTATGTACATAGCGAAGCACGCTATAATGCAGATACCTTTAGCTATGAGACCCCAGAAACCACTAAAAAGATCATCGCGCTTGATTTTGGTATCAAGAGAAATATTTTAAATGAATTGACACATGCGGGTATGGAAGTGACAGTAGTGCCAAACTCTATCACTGCCGAGGAGATCATTGCTAAAATAGATGCGAAAGAGATTGATGGTGTATTTCTTTCAAATGGACCGGGTGATCCGATCATTCTAAAAGAAGAGCAGGAGAAGATCAAAAAGCTTATTGCACGTAAAATTCCGATTTTTGGTATCTGCTTGGGACATCAGCTACTCTCTATTGCTCATGGTTATGATACGTATAAACTTCAGTTCGGACATCATGGCGGGAATCATCCTGTGAAAAATACAGTGACAGGCACCGTAGAGATTACGGCACAAAATCACAATTATAATGTCCCTGATACGATTAGGGAAATAGCGACGGTCACGCATGTCAATCTTTTTGATACTACCATAGAGGGGCTCAAATATAATGACTCTCCGACCATGTCGGTACAGCATCACCCAGAAGCAAGTCCCGGCCCGCATGAAAGCGCTTATATCTTTGGCGAATTTGCCAAAATGCTCTAAGGAATTACAATGAAGTTAGCTATATTGTTTGGTGGATCCAGTTACGAGCATGAAATCAGCATTGTTTCTGCCATTACAATGAAAAAAGTGCTGAAAAAGTCTAAACTCACCTATATTTTTGTGAGCAGTGACAGAAAATTTTATCTTATCGATACAGAGAAGATCAATGCGAAACTGTTTTCGTCCGGTGAATATAAAAAATCTAAACAACTGACTCTGAAAAGCGGTGGTTTTCATATAGATGGGATGTTTGGAAGCAAAGCAGTCGATTTCGATGTGGCACTTAATCTGATACATGGAAGAGACGGGGAAGACGGGAAGATCGCTTCTATGATGGAGTTTTACGATGTGCCTTTCATCTCTCCTCGTCTGGAAGCTTCCGCACTCTCTTACAACAAACTCTATACAAAATTTTTAGCCCAAAGTCTAGGTGTCAAAACAGTAGCCTATGAATACCTCTCCAAAAATGATGAGAGAATCATCTCTATGGATTTTCCTGTGATCATCAAGCCGGTACGTTTGGGATCAAGTATCGGTGTGAGTATCGTGAAAGATGCTTCAGAGCTTGATTACGCACTGGATGTTGCTTTTGAATTTGATACAGACGTGATCATCGAGCCTTTTATCGAAGGAGTGAAAGAATTCAACCAGGCAGGCACCTATACAGATGGATGGGAACTTTCTATCGTTGAAGAGCCTCAGAAAGAAACCTTTTTGGACTTTGAAAAAAAATATATGGATTTTTCAAGAGATTCAAAAGTCTTGGCTGCGGATATTACGGAGGAGTTGAAAGTAAAGATCCAGGAGAGTTTCAAAAAGATTTATGATCCGCTTTTTAAAGGAAGTATTATCCGTTGCGACTTTTTTGTCGTAGAGGATGAAGTACTGCTTAATGAGATCAATCCTATTCCGGGTTCCATGGCAAATTATCTGTTTGAAGATTTTGAAGCTATGGTCATAAGACTTTCTCAACATCTGCCAAAAGAGCAAAACATTACTGCGAATTACGACTATATCCACTCTATTCAAAGTGCAAAAGGGAAAGCGTAGACTTTCCTGAAGCATCCCTCTTTAAACATCAATATTTCCTATTATATCTACACTATCTAAAGTGAAAAAAGAAAGTGAAGACTTTCTGGAGCACCCTTCTATTCATAAATAAAATACAAAACATTACTTAAAATTATACTCAACTAAAAATATTTATTTTATGTAACACTAAAGCAAAATTATTTATGAAATAATCTCTATTTTATATCTTTTTATTATGCATTAAGTGCTACTAGCCTAAAATATATGATCTATTTTGGAAATAGAAAATTGGGAGGGTAAATGAAAAAACTTTTGATGTTTTTAATGCTACTGGGTACAGTACACGCATCTTCATTAGGCATAAATGAAAAATTGGGAGCTATGGTTCCGCTTGATCTTACATTTATTAATGAGAAAGGCGAACGTGTAACTTTGAGAGAACTTATGGACGGTAAACCGACGATGATTTCACTTAATTACTTTCGCTGTGCAGGTATTTGTACACCACAATTGAATGATATGGCAAAAATGCTTGGGCGTTTGGATTTGGCAGAGAATACAGACTATAAAGTACTGACAGTAGGCTTTGCTGAAGATGAAGGCTATGAACTTGCTGCAGCAAAACGCAAAACGATGCTTAGTGCGATCCAAAGGGACTATGTACAGGATGCGTGGCACTTTGTTATAGGAGAAAATAACTCTTCAGGTATTCTAGCTGATACAGTGGGATTCACTTATGAAAAAACGGTTTCTCCGGCAGGTGTGGTAGATTACGTCCATCCCGCGGCACTGATTATGTTGTCACCAGAAGGAAAGGTTACACGTTACCTTAACGGTATCGAGCAACTTCCTTTTGATGTAAAGATGGCATTGATGGAAGCAGGACAAGGGAAAATAGGCCCTACAATAGCAAAAAATCTGCTGTATTGTTTTGCCTATGACCCCAAAGCTAAAACCTATATCTTCAAATGGGAAAAAATCGCAGCAACAGTCATGTTTGCTATTATGCTCGCTTTCTTTATATATCTTGTAAAAACAAGCAGAAGAGACGACGATCACGAACATCATCAAAATAAAGGAGACAATTAGATGAGTAAAAGTTATTTCGACGAAACACACTGTGCCTTTGGGCACCCGAAAAGTACATTCATGCAGTGGATGCTTACAATTGACCATAAAAGAATCGGTCTTATGTATGCAGCTGTAATGTTTGTATTCTTTTTTGTTGCAGTAGCAACAGCATTTTTAATGCGTTTAGAGTTATATGCACCAGGAGCACAATTTGTAGATGGTGATACATTTAACCAGGCATTTACACTGCATGGTGTCATTATGATCTTCCTCTTTATCGTACCGGGAATTCCTGCGATATTTGGAAATATTGTTATGCCACTGATGATCGGTGCGAAAGATGTATCTTTCCCACGATTGAACTGGTTTACATTTTGGCTTTATATTTTCGGTGCAGCTATTGCAGTTTCTTCACTATGGGTAGGTGATGGATTTGCAGATACTGGCTGGACTTTCTATGCACCATACTCTTTAAATACGGGAACAAATGTAATCTTCACACTTGTTGCAGCATTTGTACTCGGTATGGCATCGATCCTTACAGGTCTTAACTTCCTTGTAACGATCCATAGACTAAGAGCACCAGGGATGACATTCTTTAAAATGCCACTATTTGTATGGGGTATTTATGCAACTGCATGGATCCAACTCCTTGCAACACCGGTAGTGGGTATCACGCTTGTGCTTGCAATCTTGGAAAAATACTTCGGTATTGGTATCTTTGATCCTTCAAAAGGTGGAGACCCTGTTTTATTTGAGCACCTGTTCTGGATCTATTCTCACCCAGCGGTTTATCTTATGATCCTACCGGCATTTGGTATTATGTCTGAGATCATTCCTGTTTTCTCAAGAAAAGAGATCTTTGGGTATAGAACGATTGCTTTATCATCGGCATCTATTGCGGGTATCGGTTATTTGGTGTGGGGACACCACCTTTATACTTCAGGTATGGCAGACATTGCTAAAACGGTTTTCTCATTCTTGACATTCTTTGTTGCGGTTCCTACCGGGATCAAGTTCTATGACTGGGTAGCGACCATGTACCAGGGTAAAATCGTTCTTGATACACCGATGGTATGGGCACTTGGAACGATCATTACATTTGCTATCGGTGGACTTACCGGTCTTACTATTACAATGATCGGTGTGGATATTCACTTGCAAGATACGTATTACACGGTTGCACACTTTCACTATGCAATGCTAGGTGGGGTGGTATTCCTTCTTTTTGCCGGAATGCACTATTGGTTCCCACTGATCACAGGTAAAATGTATAATGAGCGCAAAGCAAAAATAGCGTTCTATATGAACTTTATAGGATTTAACCTTTTATGGTTCCCAATGTTCATCGCAGGTTTCCTAGGTATGCCACGTCGTTATTTTGACTATTTACCAGAATTTGAAATTTATCACCAACTTTCGTTCTATGGTGCAGTGATCTTTATCGCTGGTTTGATCTACATGTTCTATGTATTGATCCAAGGATGGAGAAAAGGTGAAAAAGTTGGTCCTAACCCGTGGAGAGCAACAACACTAGAGTGGCATATGCCATATTCACCACCACCACTGGATAACCATACAAAAGTTCCATATGTAGACTTTAATCCATATGAGTACTATCATGGTGAACCAGTAGTAAAATTCGATGAAAATATGAGAAGGATTGACTGATGGCACACGAATATATACCAGAAATTGCGGTTGACCGCGAAGGGAATGAACACGAAGTTCAAGGTTGGCAAGATGATTTTTACGGCGGGAAACTAGGTTTCTGGCTGTTTATGCTTACAGAGGTGATGATGTTTGGTGGAATGTTCCTTGCACTGGCGTATTATAATACATTGCACCCGCAAGATTTCATTATTGCATCCTCTGGTCTAGACAGATTGCTGGGTGGTACGAACACGGTGATCTTATTGATTTCTGCATTGACTATGGGACTGGGTCTACTCAATATGAGAGCCGGCAATGTCAAAGGTGCGAAATTGATGATCATTGCAACGATTGTTCTTGCACTTGCTTTCCTGGGTATCAAAGCTGTTGAGTGGACGGCAGAGTACCATCATGGTATTTTCCTTGGATTGGATGCATTACAGGCAGGAAATGAGCACTCTAAACCATTTGGTCAGATCTTATTCTTTGGTATGTACTTTACAATGACGGGACTTCACGGTTTCCATATTATTATTGGTATTGGACTTATGATCTGGTTACTTAAGCGTATCAATGCGGGTAAAGTAAGCCAGGATCACCATATTTTACATTTTAATATTGCACTATATTGGGATATTGTACACCTTATTTGGGTATTTGTTTTCCCATATTTCTATATGATAGGCGCAGGTGACGTAGCAGGAGGGGCACATCATGGATAAGACATTAGCATATAACTCAGAACAGTACAAGGCAGAAAGATCAGTCTACTATAAAGTGCTGATAGGATTGTTGTTATTAACAGCAGTGACATTTATACAACCGCATATGTTTATGACAGGTTCAACGTTTTTGGCACAAATGCTTATTGCAGTAGCTAAAGCATGGCTTATTGTCATCTACTATATGCACTTAAAAGGTGAGAAATTAATTGGTGCAATGGTGATATTCTCATTGGCACTTGTATTGGTATTCTTTATTATCGTAATTGGTGTAGATGTCGCCAATTTCCAATTTGGTGCTGAAAGTCATATTACAGCTCCAGCAGCGCACTAAGAGGAGGTGACATGTTAGAAGGATTTAACACTAGTGCAGCTACGTTTGCTGCGGATGTCGATCAGGCATTCTGGATACATATTTGGATTTCAGTTGCACTGTTTTTGTCAGTTGTAGCTCCAATGATTTATTTTGCATGGAAATACCGTGCAGATAAAGTAAAAGATGAAGAGATTGGTGATTTAACTCACCACACATTACTTGAAATTACATGGACGGCTATACCGGTTGTTCTATTAATGCTTTTCTTTTACTATGGTTACAGTGCGATGAAAGTACTTAGAACTATGCCAGCTGAAAGCGAAAGTATCGTAGTACATGTTGAAGGTAAAAAATGGTCATGGAAACATACATATCCTGCAAACAAAAGTGGGTATGTACACCAAACTGCAGAACTGTATGTGCCAAAGGATCAAAATGTTATTTTAAAAATGACTGCGCCTTTAAATGATGTCATTCATGCATACTATGTACCAGCGTTCCGTATGAAAGAAGATGTAGTACCGGGTAGAACAACCTTACAATGGTTTAACTCGGAAAAAGTAGGTACCTATGACGTTGAATGTGCAGAGTATTGTGGAACACGTCACTCATATATGTACTCTAAGATCCATGTAATGGAAAAAGCTGAGTATGATGCATGGTTTAACAGCGACAAGAAGTACCCAGGTGCGCCGGATGTAAAAATATCTAAAGGTCAAGAGATATATGAATCAAATGGATGTGCAGGATGTCACTCTATAGATACACCAGCGACATTGGTTGGACCATCACTTATGGGTATTGGTGAAAAGTATGATGCACAATATCTTAAAGATGCGATCGTGAATCCAAATAAAGATATCCCAGAAGGGTTCTCTGCAGGTGTGATGCCTTCATATTCAGAGGAAGATGCAGTAGAGATCATTAAATACTTTAACGAAGCTGCTATCAATGCCGGTAAAGAGCTTTATGAGACAAACGGTTGTAATGGATGCCACTCTATAGATACAGATGCTGTATTGGTAGGACCATCACTTAAGGGTATCGGTGCAAAAAGTGATGCATACCTTAAAGATGCGATCGTGAATCCTGATAAAGATGTTCCAGAAGGGTTCACTGCAGGTGTGATGCCTCCATTTGCACTTGATGATGCGGATGTTGCTAAAATTATTAAGTATATGAAATCGGCTAAATGATAAAAGATTTTTTTGTAGTTACGAAGTTCATACTCTCTTTTGCGGTCAGCCTTTCCGCACTCTTTGCCTATATCATGGCAAAGGGAGAGTTCGGTCTAGATATGCTCCTTGCAACACTTTCTGTACTTCTCGTAGCGATGGGGGTGTCTACCCTCAATCAGGTGCAGGAGCATAAATCAGATGCTAAAATGGAACGCACGAAGCATCGTCCCATTGCTGCAGGGAGAATGACAACTCGTACCGGTATCATCATCGCAGTTGTATTGATCGTACTTTCGATGATACTGATCTATGATCTGCTTGGCATAACAGGTATTAATATATTTATGTTTGCCTTCATTTGGTATAACGCAATGTATACACCTTTGAAAAAGAAGAGTGCATTGGCAGTCATACCAGGAGCTATCTTGGGTGTGATCCCTCCGGCAATCGGTTGGCTCACTGCAGGGCATAGCTTGATGGAACTAGAGTTTATAGCCATCGGAGTCTACTATTTTATATGGCAGGTACCGCATTTTTGGTTGCTGGTGATGTTGTTTCACGGTGACTATAAAGAGGGTGGATACCCTACAGCGATGCGTCTATTTGGACAAGGAAGCCTACAAAGATTAACATTTGTATGGCTGATCTTTACGATACAGGCAGGTATATTCTTGGTATGGACTTTTGAAGTCTACCCTGTGACATTGGGCATATCTATACTTGTAGGTATTTGGGCATTTATCAGCTCTTTTGAGCTTTTACGTCCTAGATTTGAACTTAAAAATGCCCGTTCTGTTTTTTGGAAGATCAATGCAGCTTTTCTAGCCATAATCATTCTTCTAAGTATAGATGAGTATATTAAACACCATATAGCTTAAAACAACACAAAACCAAAGCATAAGCTTTGGTTTTACTCCCTACAATGTCAAAAACACTTCAAGGAACACCATGGAAAATAAGATCTATAGACTAAAAACGATATTGGATACGATTAGCAAGTATCAAGCTCCACATGTGAAAAAAAGATTGATTTTTGATCAATCACCTGTAGGTGGACTAGGAAGTAAATGGGTGATCGCATTGTTCTTCTTTTTACCTTTTATTGAATATGCAATAATTTTTAACCCTTATATGTTTAATATGTTAGGTATTGCACAGGCAATTATCTTTTTTGTTGTATTCCTTTCGGTAGTGATGATATTGGTTTTTACATTGGCATCTCTTAATAATGCCAGAGTAGTAAAAAACATCACACCTTCATGGAATCACTATTTCCCAGATATAGATCTGAAACTGATAGTCACTTCAGGGTCAACCCCCTACAAAGAATTCTTTAAACACTATGCAAAGGCACTAAATGAAGGGCTGAGTGGTGAAAAGCTTCATCAATATTTGAGAGAGGCTTTTGGTGTGATGCAGGAAGAGAACAAAGAGTTACTCGATGCCATGCAAAAGGACAGATCAAAATAAGTTTAGCATATAAAAGAGTATATTACTCCTAATAAAATCAATATATCTGATAGAAAAAATAGGATAAAAATACTCTTTTAACGCTTTAATTCCCTTCATAGTTACGTCATATGTAACCTTTGGTATCAAGTTTGATCCTTCAATAATCATTTAAGTCTTTATATAATCAAATAATATTATAATTATTATTGAGTGTTGTAAATTAATTAGAACATAGAATTAATACAAGGGGGTATGCATGCAATCAAACGCAGCATTGGAATATGATTATTCATTAGCAAAAAAGTTTACTTTTTTAACTATTTTGTTTGGATTTTTAGGTATGTTAGTCGGTACAATTATTGCCGCACAAATGGCATTTCCTGAATTAAATTATCTACTAGGTGAATACGGAACGTTCTCGAGACTCAGACCAATTCACACAAACACAGTGGTATTTGGATTTACTGTATCTGGTATTTTCGCTACATGGTTTTACCTAGGGCAAAGAGTGCTTAAAGTTTCTATGGCAGAATCGAAGTTTTTAATGGTTATTGGAAATCTTCAGTTTTGGCTTTATTTTGTAGGAGCTCTTTTAGCAACAGTATCTTTACTTTTTGGTGTTTCTTCATCTAAAGAATATGCACAATACGAATGGCCATTTGACCTCGTTGTTGTTGTTGTATGGGTACTTTGGGGTGTTGGTATGATGGGACTTATTGGTATAAGAAGAGAAAAAGCATTGTACATTTCTGTATGGTATTATCTTGCTTGTTTCCTTGGTATTGCTATGCTTTATCTTTTCAACAACATGGCTATACCAACTTATTTTGCAACAGAAGGTCTTGGAAACATATTGCACTCTGTGTCTATGTATTCTGGAACGAATGATGCATTAGTACAATGGTGGTATGGACATAATGCGGTTGCATTTGGATTTACTGTACCTATCGTTGGTATGATCTATTACTTCCTTCCAAAAGAGTCTGGACAAGCTATCTACTCATATAAGCTTTCTTTACTTTCTTTCTGGGGATTGATGTTCGTTTACCTTTGGGCTGGTTCACACCACCTTTTATGGTCAACAGTTCCAGACTGGATGCAAACAATGGGTTCTGCGTTCTCAGTAGTACTTATCTTGCCATCATGGGGTTCAGCGATTAACATGCTTCTTACAATGAAGGGTGAGTGGAATCAGCTAACAGAGAATCCACTGATCAAATTTATGGTACTTGCATCAACATTCTATATGTTGTCAACGATTGAAGGTCCTATCCAAGCGATCAAATCAGTGAATGCGATTGCGCATTTTACAGACTGGATCCCTGGACATGTGCATGACGGTGTACTTGGTTGGGTTGTGTTTATGACGATGGCTGCACTGTTCCATATGGCTCCACGTATGTTTAAAAGAGAAATTTACTCTAAAAAACTTATGGAAACACAGTTCTGGCTTCAAACGACAGCCGTGGTACTTTACTTTACCTCTATGTGGATCGCAGGTATCACACAAGGTATGATGTGGAGAGCTGTAGATGAGTACGGTAACTTGATGTATAGCTTTATCGATACGGTCAATGTACTTCATCCTTACTATGTAATCAGAGCGCTTGCTGGTGTTATGTACCTTACCGGGTTTATAATGTTCGCATACAATATATTTAAAACGATGACTTCTGCTAAAAAACTAACAGAAGAACCACAGTTTAGAACGCCTATGGCATAAGGGAGGTAGGTTATTATGTTTTTTCATTGGTTAGAAAAAAATCCATTCTTCTTCGCTTCGGCGATTTCGATTGTTATTGCATTTGCTGGGTTGATTGAAATAGTGCCAAACTTTTCGCAAGCATCTAGACCGCTGGTAGATATGAAACCACGTACGGTACTTGAGCTTGCTGGTAAAAATGTGTACATGAAAGACAACTGTATGTCATGTCACTCACAGCTTATCCGTCCGTTTAAGTCTGAGACAGACCGTTATGGTGACTATTCACTTTCAGGTGAGTATGCGTATGATAGACCATTCCTTTGGGGTTCTAAAAGAACAGGTCCAGACTTACACCGTATCGGAAACTACAGAACAACTGACTGGCATGAAAATCACATGCTAGCACCTGCAGATATCGTTCCAGGTTCTATTATGCCGGCATATAAACATCAGTTTACAAATTTAGCTGATATTGAAACTGCTTATGCAGAAGCTGTAACAGTTAAAAATGCATTTCATACACCGTATGGTCCTGAGTTTAAAAGAACCAGAGCTGCATGGGATGCACACAGACCAAAAGTACTTGCAGATGCAAAGGCTATCGCTGATGATATGAAAAATAAAGATGTTAAAGAAGTAGTTGCGAATGGTCAAGTACCTGAAATCGTAGCACTTATTGCTTACCTTAACAGTTTGAAGTAGTGAGACAAAATGGACATTAGAGATTTACAAGGCTATGCCAGTTTCTTTATGACCATTTTTTTGGTAGTGATGTTGTATGGGTATATTATACACCTGTACAGAAGTGAAAAAAAAGGTGAACGTGATTATGAAAAATATGGGAATATTGCACTTGATGATGAAGTCACAAGTACACCCGTAGAAGATAAACCCGCGTCAGAAAGAGAATACAAGGAGAAGAAATGAATGCATTAATGATAAAGGCATTGGCATTTGCAGCACTATTGATTATAGTAACAATTGCAGTGGTAAGCAGCCTGGATATAGATATTCTTGCTGATAATGTAACGGCAATTACAATGGCTGGTGCTATAGCAATTGCTACTATTACAGCAGCGGTTGCAGTGAAGTATGTCAATCAGATGAAAACAGATACTGCCAGCGGTAAGCTTGCTGATGAGAATTGGGATGGGATCGGTGAATATGAAAATGAACTTCCTTCAGGATGGGCCTATTCATTTTTAGCCGTTTTCCTGTGGTCCATGTGGTATGGACTTATAGGGTATCCTGTGAATGCATACAGCCAGATCGGTGAGTACAATGAAGATGTTATAGCTTATAATGAGAAGTTTGAAAAGATACACAAAAATGCTGATGAAGCAACACTGAAAGAGATGGGTGAGTCTATCTATTTGGTACAGTGTGCACAATGCCACGGTAATACTGGTGACGGTCTTTCTGGAAAAGCACAGGACTTCACTGCTAGAATGACCAAAGAACAGGTTTTAGATGTCATCAAGAACGGTTCAAACCAGTTGGGTTATCCTATGGGTATGATGCCTCCGGGTATGGCTCAAGGGGAGCAGGCTGAAGAGATCGCTGCGTATGTAGCCAATGGTATGAAAGGTGAACAGCCTGCATCATTTGCTGCCTGTGCTTCATGTCACGGAGCAGATGGTAAAGGTAACAACGGAATGTCACCAAATCTTGTTACTTATGATGCTGCATTGATGAATCATGTTTTACAAAATGGTAAAAAAGGTATGATAGGTAAAATGCCATCATTTAAAACCCTTATTACACCAGTGCAAGAAAAAGCTTTGACTGTATATATTCAGTCATTGTCAAATTAAGGAGTTGAATATGGCAGAAAATACAAAACGAAGTCTATTTGGGCTTCATGGTATATTTGGAGTTTTGATCTCGATCGTAGGTTTGCTGGCAATTCTTATTACATTGATGCAGCTGACGATTGAGACTCAAAGACATGCGGCAGTAAAACCTTATGATCCGGCGCCAATCAGAGATATCAATAATGTGAAGATGATATCTAAAGAAAATAAAAAGTTTTCATTCATTGATGCAAACAAAAAGGATAAATAATGATTAAATATATGGATAAAGTACTTATTGCATGTATGGCATTTGCAGCGATAGCGGCACTCTATTTGTCACTCAGTGGCAACCTTTTATACGTAGGATAAACATATGTACAAAGCAAAAGTAAGGGCAACCTTGCTTGCTTTGGTGCTTCCACTTCTTCTAAACGCTACACACATACTTAAAGATGACATTTTAAAACTCGAAGCTTCAAACCTTATCAACGAGATGGGAGATGAACTATTTTCAAAAACGGGTATCAATGGATATGTGATAGCAACCAATGAACCCTTCCCTGTAGGCTTCAACCTGGTAGAGTATAGTAAGAAGTATGAGGAGCGCATGAGCAAGCCTTATGTCTTATTTATATTTGCGCCACGGGCAATGATCACTGAAGAGATAGAAATGAAAGGAAGGGTCGGTCTGATCCCATCCTCAGATGAACTCCGCAGTCTGTATGATTATCACGAGGTAAGAGATGCGGCTGTGGATGTGGTTTCTACCAAAGATAAAAATTCCGATGAAGATAAACACAATATCGGTGTGATACAGGCATTTTCAGAACTGGCAGAAGGTATTGCCGAGTCTAAAGGGGTTGAGCTGACCAAAACCATACCCAACGAGACACGCTACTTTGTATGGGGATTGAGCGTACTTGTTTATATCGGTTCATTGCTGGTACTTTGGATGTTTGTACTCAGACCCCTATATATGAGGATAAAAAATGGCAAAAAATAAAGAAAAGACCTATTGGCCGCACATGATACTCGGGTTTCTTACCATTGGTATCACGTTGAGTTATTGGACGGTAAAATCAGCGTCATCGATGCCGGTACAAGAGTCCAATCAGTTTATGCTCAAATATCAGATGGCGGATATGAACATCAACGAGATCACGGAAAGTAAAATAGCCTTTGACAAAGCATATACGATTACGCTTTTGGATGTAGAAACAATGGTGATGATAGACAATGTAAACAGCAATCGTGCCCAGCCAAACCCCGTGAAACTCTCACAAGGGCTGAACACCTTTGCCTATGAAGTGGCTGCAAAAGACGGTACAAAGGTGAAAGATGCCAATGTGACATTTTTGTTGACACAGCCTCACAGCAGAAGCGAAGATCAACTCTTTGAAAATCTTCCTTATCTAGACGGGGAGTACCAGGCAAGAGATGTAAATATCACTAAAGCAGGGAGATACACCCTTCAGCTCAGAGCGAAAGTGGGTGACAAAATAGGTTACTCGGAAGTGTCTGCTTACCTTCAACCCTAAAGTAGACTATTTTTGGCAAGGCACCGCCTTGTCTTGATCATAAATCTGTCAATATGACACATCTTTCTTTTTTATCTTCTACTCTATGCTATACTTCACAGCATGAATCAACTCCATATATATCCGACATCACGTGCCTTAAGAACAGTTAGTGCTGAACATATAGAACAAGAAGGTTTTTTACCTGCACTCATGCGTATGGATGAGTTTGAACAGCGTGCTATCCTTCTGGAAGACAGAGTGCAGATAGATCCGCTGCAGCGCATTCTCCTTTTACGGGAAGCAGCGTCTTTTCAAGCCTTTGAAGCACTGAAGCTCAATCTTGAATTGGTACGATTTTTTACCAAGAGTGATGCTTTGTTTAAATTTTTTGAAGAGTTGGCTGCCGAACAGATAAGTTTTGATACTTTGGCACAGGCTGATGCCTATGCAGAGTTTGAGACACACCTTGGTATCCTGGAACAACTTTTTGAGAATTATAGAGGACTGCTTGAGGCACAGGGATTTACAGACAAAGCGTTTATCCCTAGTGCCTATAGACTCAATGAGGGATTTTTACAAAGTTATGAAAGTATAGAGATACATTTAGAAGGGTACTTGAGTCATTTTGAATTGGAGCTACTAGAAAAAATAGCCAAGAGAACACGGCTCATCATACACTACACAACCAGCCCGTTTAATGTAAAGATGCAGGAACGTTTTGAAACATTAGGGATCACTTTACCAAATCATGCACATGTCAGTTTTGACCTGACCGATAAAAAAATACTTACGACTCAAGCCAATGATGCAAAGATAGATGCCCATGTATTCTCTGTAGAAGAACGACAAGAACAGATCGCTGTTGCGTTTGTTGAGATAGAAAAAATGGTCCGTTCCGGTATACCCCCGGAAGAGATCGTACTTATCTTGCCTGATGAAAGCTTCAAAGAGCACTTTACACTCTTTGACAGTCAAAACAACCTGAACTTTGCGATGGGATATGACTACGCGAATGGCCGCAACTACAAATCACTTGAAGCACTCTATCAATATTGGCAAAGTTTTGACAGTGAACACAGATACATGTTGGAACGTTATGGATTTGATCTTGAAACGGTAGAGAAACTCTCTTCCACGAAACGTTGCAACATTGAAGCGTTTTTCAGCGAGATAGACGGCTTGGGACTCTTAGGGTGTCCACTCCTTGATGGTGAGGATGGTGAAAAAAAAGAGAAGCTGAATGAACGTGTCTATGAAAAGTATCTGCACTTCCTGAAGATATTTGCAAAAGAGCAGCTAAGTTTAAAAGAGTGGCTCTTTTTCTGGCTTAAAGCGCTTTCCAAGATCACGATCGATGATGTCAGAGGCGGAATTATCACGGTGATGGGGGTATTGGAGACCAGGGGAGTGAGTTTTGAAGGTGTGGTCATCGTCGACTTTAATGAAGGCATTGTACCGGCAGCTTCAAGCAAAGACCAGTTTCTTAACTCCTCGGTCCGGGCCTTTGCCAATCTTCCTACGAAAAATGACAGAGAGGCGTTGCAAAAGCAGTATTATAAACGCTTACTCGAACAGGCCAAAGAGGTAGCGATACTCTACAGCAGCAGTGACAATAAACTCCCCTCAAAGTTCCTTTATGAACTGGGACTGAAAAGTGCAGTAGCAACACCGGTACAAACCAATCTGCTTTATGACCAGCCTTCACAGTTTGTAGAGGAAAAAGATCCAGAGGTAGAGCATTTTAATGCGCAGGAGATCACTTGGTCCGCTTCAAGACTGAAAACCTACTTGGAGTGTAAACGAAAGTATTATTATCGGTATATACAAAAGATAGAGGCAAAGAAAGAAGAAGAGTTGAACGAGGGTGCATTTTTGCATTTGCTTTTGGATCACCTCTATAGAGAAAAAGGGAGGTATGAAAATCAAGAAGAGATGCAAAAAAACATCGATATTCTTTTAGACCGGTTACTCCCTTTTGATGATGCACAGACAGCCTATAAAAAATTGCTGTGGAAAGAGAAGTTAAAAGGGTTTGTTACTTCTCAGATAGAGCATTTCAAGGCGGATTGGCGCGTGGTGGAAAGAGAAGTAGAAGTACAGGGAGAGATAGGGGGGCTACGCTTCAAGGGACGCATAGACCGACTAGACCAGAATGCTACAGATACACTGGTACTTGACTATAAAAGCGGCTCAACAGCAGAGGCCAACAAAACAAAGAACCTGGAGAAGCTCACAGATCTGCAGATGAGTATCTATCACCAAATGCTTACAGGGAAATACCAGAATATCACTCTGGCGTTTATCAAAATACTAGAAGGTGGCACCATAGAAGAGATCACCGCCCTCGAAGAGAAAAATGCACTCTTGGC
>AGBJ01000013.1_pt1 | contig 24453 bp, 20 predicted proteins | sample 768721 | NCBI WGS metagenome assembly AGBJ01 (sample SAMN00779238, study PRJNA67915) | hypersaline lake metagenome
GGTAGTTCTATAAACGCTTCATAGTGTTCTGACACTACCACATCTACAAATGCCCTGTAAGGCTCAATGATGTCATCAGAAAGATTAAACGCATTAAGTGTATTATGATGAAACAGCCCAAAAGCTGGTAAAAACCCATGCGCTGCCAAACTTCTGGAGATAGCTCCGCGTATAAGTGCATATCCATAGTTTAAAGCAGCATTACGCCAGTCACTATCATCACGCCTGTTAAACCTACCAAACAATGCCGTAAAATAAACACGTGCTGCAGAACTTTCTACCATCGATGTATCACCTGATTTTACATTTTTTGCAAAATTTTTTAATTGAGAAACTTTGTCTTTTCCCATATAGGCTAAAGTCTGAGACTGATTGAGCACTTTAGCAGAGATGATCTGTTTCCATATACGCTTTTTAAATGGTTCCGACCATACCATCTGTTTATGTGCTACTTGTGTGTATCTGCTGTGCTGATGAAAGGGAATGAACACACCATTGGGAGTATGTGTTTTGTCGCAAGTAAATAGTACAATGTTGGACTCTGTTAGTCTCGACATCAATGCTGAAGTGATAGTCACCTGATGCACTTCCAAGATGATAACAGAGATATCATCTATGGGTACTTTTATCACTTCGGCATCTTTGGGTGCATACTTTAGCTGATCATTTTCTATGGAGATCTTAGAAGGTTGGGTTATGACAACTGTTCTCCACCCCATACTATTACCTTGTTTTATTTTTAATACTATTATGTTTATTTTTCTTCAATACTTTTTTGGTAGCAACACGTGTCTCTTTTTTAACTTCTTGAATGTTACCCAAGACATCTACTTGATATTTTTTTATGTATTCTAAAGATCCCGTAGAAAATCTACCAGTTTTCTTATCATATTCACTGTCAGTATGAAATTGCATGTTAAATCTACCATCACTTTCAGAAAACTTAAAATACCCCCTAAAGGCATCTTTATTTTTCTGCTTTATTTCAATAAGTTCATCTTTAAATATAGCAAATTGAAACGTAAAAGCATCATCTATATCTACATTCTTAATAGTAGTATTTGGAAGTTTTTCTTTTTCAAAATCTGCCGTATAAAGGTAAATAAAATGATACTTGTCATCCTTTTTAAATACATCTACTCTTTTTACTTCTCCATTTTCTGCAAGGCCACCATTAACTTCAAAACTTCCTTTAACTTTTTCCAATTTTTTAGAGCGGATTGTCTCCTTGTGTGCTGCGCCTGTTACTTTACGTCTAGGAGCATTGGAAACAAAAATCTCATCTATACTTTTTTGCACCTCGTCTCTAAAATTTTCCATAGGAGGAGAAAATCTGAATTTTTTAGACTTGGCTTCGCTGGAAGTATAATTAAAACCTTCATTTTTTGCAGATAATGTAGAAAGCCTCTGTACTTCACTGTCTGTTGCAAATGCGATAAGTATCGCATCTACAGCATGATGTAAATGAGTATCTCTACTTTTATTACCCACTCCCCAGTTATGACGTAACATATTTGTCAATGTACCGTTAATAGTTACTACTTTTTTCTTGCCAATACTTCTAAGTTCAAGATTTTCTTCTATAAAGTTTTTAATATATCTAGCCATATAAGCAGTATCTCGGATGTTACGTTCTCTAAACTCTTTTTCAGAATTTTCATCAAAATTCTTTTTTAAAAGCCTGTCACGTTTGGCTTTTCTAATATTTTTCATATTTTTTACATAGACTTCATAACTATTCCAATCTCTACCTATATTTTCAAAATACTCAAATGGTGTCATGTTTTTCTTATCCTGGTTTTCTTTGGCTAGACAAAGTACTTTATTGTTCATGCTGTCATCAAGGCTTCTACTGTAGGGTAGTATGTGGTCTATCTCGGCATACTTTACATCGTCTATGAGTTTTTCTGGTTTTATATACGCTTTTTCTCCCATAAATCCGCTGTATGCGCAGTAACCATCCTGATCTTTCCATAGTCTAAATTTAAGTAACTCTGCACCCTTAGGCTCTCTACTAAAAAGTTTGATAAAATCTTCTACTGTCTCTTCTTTATATAATCTATATTTCTCTTGACCTTTTTTAATTTCATTTCTATCTTTATGGCTTTTCTTGATCTCCCGTGTAAGCTCTATATGCACAGAGTCAAACTGCCCATACTCCCTTATGAGTGCATTGATGACTTTTCGTGTCTGTGCTATGGCTCTTTTAACTACAGGGTTGGTTAACTGGTCTTGTTCTTGTTTGTTGAGTGCTCTTAAAAACTTCTGCTTGGTGCCTGTCTCTTTTTTATAACCTGCCAAAGATACTGCTTCATCATAGCGTTTACCTTCTCTCATATATGGCAACAATTTATCAAGTGCTTTTAAACTTAGGTAAATGAACTGATCAAAACTTATAGAGGCTATTAGGGCTTCTTTTAGCTTAATTGTTTCATCATCTGAAAGCATTCCAAAATTTAATGTGTCTAAAGTTTCACTTATCTTCTTATCACTTTTATGTATCGAAAATATAGTTCCTAATTCATCTAATAGCTTGGTATCTTGAGATATATTGTGCCAATGTGTCTTTGAAAGTGTCTTTTCTACAACTTTGCGCAACTCATGGAATCCTTTGAATGCACTTACAAATTTGGTTGTTTTATTCTTTAAAAATTCGCCTGTTTCTTTATCTATCTCATAGTCCTCTATATTCTTAAGCACTGATGTTTTTTCTAGGCCTATAGCCTCTTTTATTTTAATATAACTAGGTCTTTCACTCTGTTTACATAGGAGGATTATCGTTTCAAGTTCCTCTTTAGTGAAACCTCGTTCACTTCCATCTTCCAAAACAACCTTTGTGTTGATAAGCTTTGTTAGTGTCACAAATTCTTCGGCACTATACGTTCTTTTAGCGATCCTTGGCTCATTTTTTTCAAAAGTACATTTGCCCACCATGCCATCAACTGAAGCAAAATCTCTTTGAGAAAATGCTATGGTTATAAAATCGTCTTTCAACTTATCCGTTGCCATTGTATTTTGAAATAATTGCTGTTTCTCAAATATCTTATTGACCTCATCTAACAGCATCTCTCTTGAGACACTATGTAAATAGTCATCTTTTTTATTTCTTCGTATACCTGTATCTTTGGTGGTCTCATATATCGCTTGACCTATGGTTTCATATTTGGTTAAAAGATTTTGATTATTTTCTATTGCCCCTAAGACTTTTTTCCCTTCACTGTCGCCTTTTTCGTCTACTTTACGGTTTGATTTATATCCTCTACGCTTTGCAATATGTGTTAAAATTCTTGCAAATTCTTCTGCATTTAAAGCTCTTTTTACGACTTCGCTTCTTAGTTGCCAAATGTCTGTACGTTCTTTTTTACTATAAATAGTCTCATCTATGTCCCCAATAAATAAATCTTTATGAGGCAATAATAAAGTCTCCATCAAGAGCTTTTTAATTGCTTTCATTCTTTGACGTTTACGCTTTAAGGTTCGTCTTGCAGCACGTGCCAATCTTCTAGGTTCTGCCAAGGATTTACCATCTTTAGGATTTTCCGCTTGTGTGAAAATACGTACACCACTTTTTATGATTTTGTTTTGAGTAGCATCTTCTTTATCATAATTTATTACTGCCCACCCAATAGATGATATCCCTATATCTAAACCTAAAATTCTTTGAACCATTTTATCTTCCCTTAAAGTTTTGTATATTATTATACTGCATAGCTTATTTGTGTGGGGACACGAAAGTGCTATAATAATCGGTTAAGAAGTTCCGAGTAAGGTTGAACTGACATTTAGTTGTCATCCTTAAAAACTTCACTTCTTTCAAATCACAACCCTAATAACTAAATAACATATCATTTTGTTATGTTATCACAACCCATTGACACTTACATGTCACAACTAACCAAACCTATTATCTTCATCTCTATAAAATTCTAAATCATTCATAAGTTCCTCCCGTAACCATTTTGGCTTGAGTATATGAATCCTCGGCAACCAATACTTTAATTGTGGCAATAGCTCCAGCTTATGGGTAATGGTACAGTGTACTTCTAGACCCCCATCGTGATGTTCATCAAATAGTATTTGAGACTTGTGCAGCTTAATATCCTTTATATACTGAGATATTTCAGGTTTCACATAAAGTTTTACCGTCATTTCCTCTCCTCCGGTAGAAGACCATATGCTTTTCATTTTATCTGCTTCTTCTATCATATTTTGGGTAAGGGTGGAGGGTTCTCCTTTTAAATGTTTAAAATTTTTTATCTTGGCAAGATTGAAGTATTTGACCTTATCATCTTTATAGTCTCTGGCTATCACATACCATCGGCTGTTTTCAGTATATATCTTGATAGGATCTATCTTTCTCTGAGTAATCGATCTATCCTTTATATAGCTAAAGGTACACTGCTCCTCGGACTGTATACAATGAAGTATCTGTTCACCCAATTTTTTGGGTAAATGCTTATATTCAACAGCGTAAGCTACATTTTCTTTATTGATATTTGATTTTTCGAAACATTTGATATCTATCTCAAGATTACGTGCAAATGAACCTAAAAGTGTCTGATGAAAATCATTGTTTCCATCCAATGTATTTTCAATGTCGAGTTGCCAAATTCCTGAAGCACTACGTATGGGTAGTATCTCCGATATCTTCTGCATATCCCTGTAAATCGTTCTGGAAGATACATCATAATCACAGGAAAGCACCTTACTTTCCAATTTTTCCAAAGCATAAAGACGTTTGACAATATGAAGTAATCTTTGAATGGGCAGTTTCTGTTTGAAGTAAGCCATGAAAGATTATACCTACTTACGCTAAAATACCTGAAACTTATAAAATAATAACTTCTTGCCAAAGGCAATGCTTTAGTGAGAGGAATTTGTTACAAGCTTTGCTTGCGGCAAAGGAGAACGCTATTAATGAAACTTAAATCTATCTTCACCAACAGCTTCGGTATCTTAGTGTCACGTATCACGGGGCTGGGACGTGATGTGCTTATGGCTTCTGCTCTGGGTGCTTCTATGTGGTCAGATATGTTCTTTGTTGCCTTCAAACTGCCTAATCTTTTTCGTCGTATCTTTGCCGAAGGTGCCTTCACTCAGGCCTTTATGCCTTCGTTTGTAGCTTCCAAACACAAAGGGGTCTTTGCAACGGCGATATTTTTACGCTTTTTGCTCTTTTTGATGGCTTTTTCCCTGCTGATCACCTTTTTCCCTGAACCCATCACCAAACTTCTGGCTTTGGGATGGGGAAGCGAACTGATAGACAAAACGGCTCCTATGACCGCGATAAACTTTTGGTATCTGGATCTCATCTTTATCGTCACTTTCTTAGCCACACTCTTACAATACAAGAACCATTTTGCTACCACAGCCATGTCCACCGCCCTGCTCAACATTTCCATGATCGCTGCACTTTACCTCTATATGAAAGAGGATCCCAAAACCGTAGCCTATGCGCTCAGCTTTGCTGTACTCATCGGTGGAGGGCTTCAAGTCATAGCCCACCTGCTTACTTTGCATAATCTAAATCTGCATAGGCTCCTTGTGGGTGGATGGAAATATAGAAAAAGCAAAGATGTGGAGGAAGAGAAGAAACATTTCCAGTCTCTCTTTTTACCCGGGATACTCGGAAACTCCACACCTCAGATCTCTGCGTTCATAGACACGCTTTTGGCAACCTTTTTGATGACAGGTTCTGTCTCTTACCTTTTTTATGCCAACCGTGTTTTTCAGCTTCCGCTTGCCATCATTGCCATAGCCACAGCTACTGTTCTTTTCCCTGCTGTTTCCAAAGCGCTGAAGAACAAAAATGAAACAGCAGCCTACCAAAACCTCAACCAGGCCTTTTGGCTGCTTGCATTTTTGTTGGGCGCTGCGATGGTCGGAGGTATTTTACTCGCAGAACCCATCGTATGGCTGCTTTTTGAAAGAGGGAAATTCACAGAAATTCAAACACTTGAAACCGTAAGGGTACTTCAAATGTATATGATAGGACTGCTTCCGTTTGGACTGGCAAAACTCTTTTCTCTTTTCCTCTATGCTTCACATAGACACCTTAAGGCCGCCAAGATCGCTGTTTATTCTCTTGTAGCCTCTGTAACGTCATCACTGATACTCATGCACCCTCTTGGTGCTTCAGGACTGGCATTGGCGGGGAGTATCGGGGGGTGGGTGCTTTTTATCCTCACAGTAAGAGAGGTAGGAACTGATAGGTTTTTAGAGATCATTCGATCAAGAAGATCTCTTTACTGGCTTATAGGCTTGTTGGTATTCTCCATTTTATTGTATGAGGTTAATCTCTTTTTACTTGGATATATACGTTAACAACTACCAAGCTAAAAAAGAATATTTAGCTTTTATTTTTTCTTACTACACTCTCCTACTGCTTTTTCATAGCAGCCCCGCATTTACCAGCTGTACATTTCATCACCGGTGTTTCTGATTTTTCAGGTGTAGTTGCAGCATGATTTCCATGACTTCCATGATGACCTCTTTTTGCCACACCATATGTTTTAAACACATAAGCACTATAGAGGTTTGTTGACAGATAGAGTGTGATCAGAGAAGAAGCAAAGACAAACGCTATACTCTTCTTCATCTTTGTTGCTTTAAAAGACTTCATTCTTTTTGCCAGGATCAGATACCCCCATAGTACTGCAATATAAGGAATCACATCGAAGATATGTAACCAGGCATCTCTTCTTGTAGCCAGATTTTCAACCGGACCGGCCTCCAAACCAAATCCATAAATAAATCCATTGGCTATATCTGCATAGTTATGGGTAAAGAAACTATGTATCAAGTGCGCCAATCCGCCAATGATGAACAGTGGAGCAAATGCGTACCCCAAAGTATAGAACGTCTTTTCAAAAGGCGCTTTTAAAACTTTTGAAGCCACAAACATTCCGATATAGACAATACCGATCGCAAATAATGAAGCATAAATAAATGCAAAAAGCCCCACTGCATCTAAACTTCCAAAATCTATATACTGTTGTGCAAATGCTGCACTTCTTGACCAGATGAATTCATCTGCAATAGCTGAACGATTAAGACCATGGTGAAAACTCATCGTAAGAGAAATAGCTGCAGTGATGAGTATAAATGCCCATACTTCTGCTTTATTGAATTTGAATTTTTCAAACAATGTTCTTGAAGGCTTAGTGAACCTAAATGCCACAGAATCACATGCGCTGCTACAATCCATGCAAAGTGTACAGTCATCCATGGAGTTTTTATTGTCAAACGAGAATGGATTTAGATTATAGGAACATGCCACAGAACAATCTAATGTTTTACAACTGTTACAATCTTCTTTATAGGTACCCAACTCTGTAAATGACACTTTTGCATACGCTTTTGTCAAAGTCCCGATAGGACAGATATACTTACAATAGCTCATATCTTTATAAAGATAATACATGACAAAAGCAACCACTGTAATACCAGTAAAAAGCCAAGCGGTAGCAAGTGGGACTTTCCAAAACCCTGGTGCCATATAATAAATACCCCACCATCCAAAAAAGAGAATGAATATACCGATAAATCTATTTTTCAAAAAATTTGGCATCTCTTTTTTAAGACCGAATTTGGTGATATATTTTCCTAAAAATCCGTGAGGGCAGATACCGCAAAAAATTCTACCAAAGGTAGTCAATGTGACTACGATAAAAAGAGACCAGAAGAGTCCCCAAAAGAGATGCCTGGTAAAGATGTTTTCTGCTCCAGGATCAGCAAACCCCATATATACACCATAGATGAAGAGTGCCAGAACAACTACTTTTAGCATCATCAAGAATGTTTGGTTTTTAAATAAAAATCCTAATACGGGCATACCGTATATATCATTCCGGTCTCTAGTTTCTTTAAATTCTACCATAGATCATCCTTTAAAATTTCATACTTAAACCAGCATTGATAACTCTTCCAGGATTTACCGTAATTGATAAATCTTCATGATCATATACGCCATCTTCGTTTCTGTCACTACTTGATCTTGCTGCATTATAATACTGTTTATCAAACACATTATCGACTCTTACAAACATATTCAGATCATGCTTATTTATGACAGCTTTATAATCAACACCTAAATTAAGAGTCGCATGCCCTTCGATCTCAAGTGCATTTAGATCATCGGCATAATAATGGGATCTTGCATTGACTTCGGCTGTGAGTTTTAAATCATCTGTGGCTTGATAATTAGTGATTACATTCAGTTGATGTTTGGAAGTTCTGGGAATAGTGTTTCCGGTTACATCATAATAATAAACAGGTGCCGGTGCACTCCAAGTGTCTGCTCCTACTGTCATACCATAATTCTTGTAATCAGTATAGGTAGCGTCTAAATAGGTATATGCCAAATTAAAATAGAGATCTTTTCTGATAGTACCGTTTACAGCAAGTTCTAAACCTCTATGTCTTGCTCCACCTATATTGTCCCACATATCATCACTCTCGGTATCTCCATAATTACCTGAAGTTTTCATAATAAAGTCTTTTCTGTCAAGTTGGAAAATTGAGATATCATAGTTTAGACCATTTTTAGTGGTTCTATAACCTATCTCATAGTTAAATGATTGTTCTGGATCCAGATCAGGATTATTAAGTGTACTACCCCAAGTACTTACATCTTCCGCATAGAGTTGTTCTACAGTAGGAGCTCTGAATCCTGTAGAAAAATTGGTATAAATCGTAGAATCTTCATCTAATTGATAATTTGCACCAATTCTGTATGACCAAACTTTAAAATCTTCTTTAAAATTATTATCTTTATAATCACTGTAATCTAATTTAATCCAATCATACCTAAGGTTTGTGGTCACACTTAAGTTCTTACTGATAGCTCGTTTATATTCACCATAGATAGCATAAACATTTTCATCCGTATTACTATCACTTTTAAAGTCACCAGGTTGAAAATAGCCTTGATCAACACCGCCAAATGGTCCATACGTTACAAGTGCCTGAGCCACTCTGTATGTGGATTTATTTTTATATTCATTTGCTCTTAGGTCTAAACCTAAAAGTGTCGCATAGGATGCAGATGAAGTTCTGTATTCACTTTTGATACCTCTTTGTATCTGTTCATAATAATTATTGTAAACATAATCTTCATCATCATAATAGTCTTGTGCAGTATTGTTGTCATCTTTCGTTTGAGGAGATGATATAAACTCAGTATCATCAGTATAAACATATCCATTGAACATGAAGTTTGAGCTATTATCAAAATCTTTAGAATACGTTGCAAAGAATTTTGATAGCTGAACATCATATTTTCTTGTATAATCCCTACTCTCTTGATTACCATCATAGATAGATTCAGGATTCGTTTTTGCTTCTGTTTCACCTCCCACAGTACCATGAGAATCTTTTTTCCTATCAGATAGTTCAGCACCAAATGTGATATCCGATGTATCATCTAGATAGTATTCAAACTTACCATTGAGATATTTGCTTTTATAATCAGAATCTTCATGATATCCATCAGCTTTTCTTTCACTGGCTTGAACATGAAAACTGAAATCATTGTTTGCATATCCAGTTCTTGCCAATAACTTTTGAAACCCAAAACTTCCTTTTTCCACAGATGCAAAATTATTATTGTATTTTGCACCTCTTTTTGTTGTAATAATTACAGCACCAGATAATGCATCATCACCGAACAAATAGGAAGCACCGCCTTTTATCACTTTAATACTTTCTATATTGTCAAGGTCAATATTTACTCTCCCTGTTCTTTCAAATACAGGTACACCATCAATTACAACAGCAACTCCGGGTTTTTCTCCCATATACATTTGATTTTCTACACCTCTTAAGTGGATCTTTAAAGAATCCCCTGTCGTAACCTCGGTAGTGATACCGGGAATAGATTGTAAAACCTGTTGTATATTTACAGCATGCTCTGCATCAACTTCTTCTCCACTGATTTCTGAAATATTAGACACTTCTGTTTTCTTTGACTCAAATCTGTCAGCTATCGTTGATGATTCAACAGTGATCACTCCTAGATCTTCTGCTGCATGTATGGTTGAAGCAATTGCTATAACTGCTATCAGCGAATATTTCATTTTCATATCTTCCCTTTTATATTGAATGACAAAAGTTTATAGATGTTGTGTTAATTATGTGTTAACCTTTATGTTAAAAGATCAAAAACCGTAAAATGATCTATTGTATGTTCTCCATTTCATCAACTACTCTTGTCGGTAATCTCTTCTAATTAACTTTTAGCTATAATCACAACACTACATAAAACAAAGGCCTAGCGATTATCATGCACATTTATGACAGCGTACAAAAAACAAAACTTCCTTTTGAACCCATCCGTAAAGGAGAAGCAAGTATCTATGTTTGCGGCCCTACTGTTTATGATGATGCACACTTAGGCCACGCACGAAGCAGCCTCTCTTTTGACCTTCTTTCACGTACGCTCAAAGCCCTTAACTACAAAGTCACACTGGGCAAGAACTTTACCGACATTGATGACAAGATCATCAAAAAGGTGGAAAAGACCGGGCAAACTATGGAAGCGCTCACCTCTTTTTACATTGACCGCTACCTTGAAGAGATGGCAGCACTTGGCATACAGCGTCCTGACATCGAGCCCAAAGCTACGGAGTCTCTACAGGCGATAGAAAACATGATACAGACACTCATCGACAAGGACATAGCGTATGTCATCTCCACAGGCGATGTCTACTTTGATACGAGTAAAGATGCACACTATGGTGAGATATCACACCGGGTAGGTGAAGATGAGGAGAACCAGAGCCGCGTAACGCACACTACTGAAAAAAGAAACCCCAAAGACTTTGCACTATGGAAAGCATGCAAAGGAGACGAAGACATCTGCTTTGATGCCCCTTTCTCTTCGGGCCGTCCGGGCTGGCATATCGAATGTTCTGCCATGATCGAAAAACACTTTGCCCATACACACGGTACGCAGGAGTACAGTATAGATATTCATGCAGGCGGGGCCGACCTGCTTTTCCCTCACCATGAGAATGAAGCAGCCCAGAGCCGCTGTGCCACTGGACATGAACTGGCAAAGTATTGGATGCATAACGGGTTTGTACAGATCGACGGTGAAAAGATGAGCAAATCGTTAGGCAATAGTTTCTTTCTCAAAGATGCACTTAAAGTTTATGACGGGGAAGTCCTGCGCTACTACCTCAACTCTGTACATTACAGAAATGATTTCAATTTTAATGAAGAGGATCTGCTCACTGCCAAAAAAAGATTGGACAAGCTCTACAGGCTGAAGAAACGTGTCAGTCCGGGGAAAGCTTCTGCCGTGAATAAAACATTCAAAAAAGCGCTGCTTGATGCGATGTCTGATGACCTCAATATCTCGATCGCACTTGCCCTGATAGATGAAATGGTAGCAACCACCAATGATGCTCTTGATACAGATCCGAAAAACAAGGCCCTTAAAAAAGAGACTTTGGCAAACATAGAGTTTATCGATACGCTGCTTGGTTTTGGTGGTAAAGAACCTTTTTCTTATTTCCAGATCGGTGTGGATGAAACCCTGAAAAAACAAATAGAAGCGCTTATTCTTGAGCGTAGTGAAGCCAAAAAAGAGAAAAACTTTGAACGTTCTGATGCCATCCGTGATGAGCTCACCGCTTTGGGGATCTCCATTATGGATACTCCTGACGGCACACTTTGGGAAAAAGCGTAATGAAAGAGCTTCTCAAACAGTACCTCCCCTACCTTGTAGGCTACAAAAGACAGTTTTTCTTTGCCATACTGGGGATGATCGCTGTTGCGATCGGTACTGCGGGAACAGCACAGCTCATTAAGCCCGTGCTGGATGATGTATTTATCAATAAAGATAAAGAAATGCTGTTGCTGATGCCTTTTTTCCTGGTCGGCGTCTTTGCGCTCAAAGGCATAGGAAAATACATACAGACCTACTATACCTCTTATATCGGTCAGGATGTGGTGCGAAAACTGCGTGATCAACTGGTATCGCATCTCACCTATCTCGATATGGCATTTTTTAAAAAAACGCACTCCGGAGAGATACTTTCCCGTGTTACCAATGATATCGCACGTATCCAAATAGTCGTCGCCAATATCATTCCTGATCTTATTCGAGAGACAATGATCATTATTGCATTGACCGGGTATGTCATTTATCAAAACCCCAAACTTGCCTTTTATTTTTTAGTCATCATGCCATTGGCGATATTCCCGCTCACAAAACTTGCCAACAAAATGCGCAAATACTCCAAGCTCTCTCAGGAAAGTACGGCAGACATGACCACCAGGCTCAATGAAATACTTTCCAACATTGAAGTGATCAAGTCCCACTCCAGCCAGAACTATGAACGGGTACGTTTTGAAAAAGACAATCAAAGTGTCTTTAGGTTCCTTATGAAGCAGGTAAAAACCAATGCCTTGACTTCACCGGTCATGGAAACACTGGGTGCAGTGGCTATCGGTATCGTCATTTATGTCGGAGGGAAAGAGGTGATAGACGGGCACATGACCGTAGGGTCGTTTTTTGCCTTTGCCACGGCCCTTTTTATGCTGTATGATCCGGTAAAACGTCTCTCTTCTCTTTACAACAAAGCTCAAGATGCCATCACTGCCAATACACGTATGCATGAACTGCTTGACACGCACCCGACTATCCTATCAGGGCAACAAGAGCTTACAGATACCATCAAAAGTATCACTTTAGAAAATGTTTCTCTTGATTACGGTCCTATCCCTGCCCTGAAGAGTATTACTCTCCAGGCTAAAAAGGGAGATTCTATCGCACTGGTCGGTGATAGTGGTGCAGGTAAAAGTTCATTGGTCAATCTTCTGGTACGTTTTTATGATCCAAGTTCGGGGGAAATTCTTATCAACGACACCGATTACAAAGCGTTCAGCCTCACCTCTTTACACAAAAAGATATCTTATGTGACACAACGTATCTATATCTTCAACGACACCATCGCGGCCAATGTCGCTTATGGGGAAGAGATAGATGAAAACCGTGTGGTTGAAGCTCTGAAGAAAGCGCATGCGATAGAGTTTATCAACAAATTGGATGATGGTATCCATACACTGCTTTCTGAGAGCGGAGACAATCTCTCCGGAGGCCAGAGACAGCGCATTGCTCTGGCACGCGCACTCTATAAAAATCCGGATATCCTTATATTGGATGAAGCTACTTCTGCCCTGGATAACAAAAGTGAAGCCCTGATACAAAAGGCCCTTCACGAACTCAAATCAGAAATGATCACCTTTACTGTCGCACACCGTTTAAGCACCATTGAAGAGGCTGATACCATCTTGGTATTCCAGGATGGACAGATCATTTGCAGAGGCTCACATGAGGAGTTGCTGCAAGAGTGTCAAGTCTATCAAAAGTTATCCAGGAGTTTATAGCTATGCCTATTGCAAGACTGATCATACTTTTACACCTTCTCCTCACTGCACTGTATTCACAACAAGATGTGGAACAATTTCCTTTTATAGGAATCACTACGGACACCCATACCATTGATTTCAAATCCATCACTAAAACAACCAGGGAAAATAGTTTTGGTATACGGTATGGAAAACAAACCCTGGATTGGCGTACCGTATTTACCCTCTCTGGCAATAACGATCTTCAAACTTTTTCCATAGAGGTTGATAAAATACTGCTTGATAAACTGTTCGGAATGCCCGAGATCAGACCCTATTTAGGTGCAACCGTCGGATACCTTTCTTATGACAATGACTATACTTCCGACAGTAACGGCTATTACTATGGTGGAGATTTTGGATTTCTGCTGTATGCGACAGAGAGGGTCGATGTAGATCTTTCTTATCATTACTATAGCATATCCGGACTGGAGCCACTCGAGTCCATGCAGGGTGCAAGCCTCTCTCTACATTACTTTTTTTGATTATTTTGCTATAATTAGAGCACTATCAATTATGGAGTAGCTTTTGTCACTTTTTTCTTACCAAAACCTCAAAAAAATACTTTTTAAACTTGATCCTGAAACTGCACACAGTGTGGCCGGCCTTGGATTAAGAGCGATCTCTCACTGCCCTGCACTTTTACGTTTCGTTAAAAACCAAAACTTCGTAACCCACCCTATGCTGCAACAGGAGATCTTCGGGCGTACATTTCAAAATCCCGTAGGACTCGGCGCAGGTTTTGACAAAAATGGCCAATATATTACTGCCATGCCTACCATGGGCTTTGGATTTACAGAGATCGGCACAGTCACCCCGCGTCCTCAAGACGGCAATGCAAAACCGAGACTTTTTAGACTGATAGAAGACAACTCGATACAGAATGCCATGGGCTTTAACAATAAAGGCAGCCACTATATGGTGCAGCGTCTTAAGAACCTCTACTTCTTCGACTACCCTATGGGTATCAATATCGGTAAAAACAAGCTCACACCGGAAAGCGAAGCCTTAGATGATTATGAAACACTCTTTAAAGCGTTCAAAGAGTATGGCGACTATATCGTCATCAACATCTCCTCTCCCAATACACCCGGACTGAGAGACTTGCAGAATGAATCATTCATCAATGCTATCTTTGCCATGGCAAAAGAGATCACAACCCAGCCTGTACTGCTAAAAATCGCGCCAGACATGGAGCCTGAAGATGCGGTTACCCTGTGCAAAATAGCAGTAGAAGCCGGTGCAGCAGGTATCATCGCTACCAATACCACCATAGACTACTCACTGACCACCCATGCCAAAGACTTCGGCGGTATCTCGGGTGCACTGCTGACAGAAAAATCTTACCAACTCTTTCAAGCTATTGGTAAAGAGCTCTATGGTAAAACCCTGCTCATCTCAGTAGGAGGGATAGACTCTGCAGAGGAAGCCTACAGACGTATTAAAGCCGGTGCTTCTTTGGTTCAAGTCTATAGTATGCTGGTTTACAAAGGTCCTGCGCTTATCAAAGAGATCAATGAGGGTTTAATCAAACTCTTACAAAAAGATGGCTATAAACATATCAGCGAAGCCATCGGAGCAGATTATAAATGATACAAAGATCATTCTTCACTATTGCCCCATCAGGAAATACCCTTGGGGTGCACTATTCACTATTCACCAGAATAGCACTTGTGCTATTTTTATTATCAGGAGTATCAATGGCCAACTCATTGCCGGAACATTTTACCAAAACACTTAAAAACGGTATGCAGATCGTTGTTATACCTATGGATAACGATTCAGGTGTCATCACCACAGACATTTACTACAAAGTAGGAAGCAGAAACGAGATCTTGGGCAAAAGTGGTATGGCCCATATGCTGGAACATCTTGCGTTCAAATCCACAGAGAAACTCAAAGAGGGTGAATTTGATACGATCGTAAAAAGCCGTGGCGGTGTGAACAATGCCGCGACCGGATTTGATAAAACACACTACTTCATTAAAACAGCATCCAAAAATCTTGCACTGAGCCTTGATCTCTTCTCTGAACTGATGCATAACCTGAAACTTACGGATGAAGAGTTTCAAAAAGAACGTGATGTCGTGGCGGAAGAGAGACGTTTAAGAACCGACAACAATCCTATGGGATACCTCTACTTCAGAGTCTTTAATACACACTTCACCTATCATCCCTACCACTGGCTGCCTATAGGTTTCATGGAAGATATACTTTCATGGAAAATAGAAGATATCCGAGACTTCTATCAACGGTATTACCAGCCGAGCAACGCTATTTTGGTAGTTGCAGGTGACATAGCACCTGAAGAGGTATTTACTGAAGCAGACAAATACTTCGGTCCAATTGAAAATCAACGTGATATCCCAAAAGTGACAGCAGTCGAGCCTAAAGTTGATGGCGCCAAACGAGCAATACTTCACAAAGAGAGTAATAAAGTAGATACGTTGGCGATCACCTACTCTATCCCTAACTATGAACATGATGATCAGGTAGCCCTTTCTGCTATCAGCCACATTTTAAGTGCAGGTAAGAGTTCCCGTTTTGACAAAACACTGGTCAATGAGAAGCAACTGGTCAATCAGATCTACGGGTACAATATGGAACTGACCGACCCCGGAGTATTTATTATCATGGCGATGTGTGCACCTACTGCTTCTGTGGAAGAAGTGGAAAAAGAGATACTTAGTGAACTTGACAAGATCAAGAACGGGGATGTCACACAAGCAGAACTTGACAAGGTCAAGATCAATACGAAAGCAGAATTTATCTACTCTTTAGAGAGTTCAAATTCAGTTGCCGGACTCTATGGAGACTACTATGTCAAAGGAAATATTCAGCCCTTACTTGAATATGAAGAGAAATTAGATAAAATTACACTCAAAGATATTAGAGATACGGCTAAAAAGTATTTCGATCACAACTTTTCAACCACTGTGATACTGAAAAAGAATTAGTAATAGGAAGATGTAAACATGAGTAATTATATTACAGGTGCAACGACTGCACTGATCACACCATTTAAAAACGATACCTTGGATGAAGCCACGTATGCAAATCTCATCAAAAGACAAATTGCCAATGGCATAGACGCTGTATGTCCTGTAGGAACGACAGGGGAAAGTGCTACGCTCAGTCATGATGAGCATAAAAGATGCATTGAGATAGCTGTCGAAGTCTGTAAAGGTACAGAAACAAAAGTCCTTGCAGGAGCAGGAAGCAATGCAACCCATGAAGCAATCGATATCGCTAAACATGCCGAAGAGTGCGGCGTAGATGCCATATTCTCAGTCAGTCCTTATTACAACAAGCCTAGCCAGGAGGGACTTTACCAGCACTACAAAGCGATCGCTTCTGCAGTCAAAGTCCCTTTTATGCTCTACAATGTACCGGGACGTACAGGAGTAGATATACTGCCAGATACGGTAAAAAGACTTTATGATGATGTAGAGAACATCATGGGGATCAAGGAAGCGACTGGTTCTATAGAAAGAACAGTTGAACTTTTAGCCAAAGTACCTGACCTCTATGTATTCTCGGGGGATGATGTGATCGACTTCCCAATATTGGCAAGTGGAGGGAAAGGGATCACTTCTGTGACTTCCAACCTTTTACCGGATATGAAAGCAGAGCTTGCACATGCTGCACTTGCAGGAGATTTTGTACTGTCCAAAGCCATCAATGACAGACTCTTTGAGATCAATAAAGTGCTTTTCTGTGAAAGCAACCCTATTCCTATTAAAGCAGCGATGTATATTGCCGGTCTTATCGATACACTCGAATATAGACTGCCACTAGTACCTCCAAGTGCTGAAAATATGAAAAATATTGAAACCATTATGAAAAAATATAACATAGTAGGAGCGTAAGATGTCAGAAATGAAAGGTAAAACACTTGTCATTACAGGCGCGACAAAAGGTATTGGTAAGGCCGTAGCAGAGAAATTTGCTAAAAACGGTGTAAATGTCGCTTTTACTTACAACTCTAACAAAGAGGCTGCTGATGAAATTGCAGCAGATCTCGAAAGCAAATATGGTGTGAAGGCAAAAGGATATCCACTGAATATCTTGGAACTTGATGAGTTTAAACCTCTTTTTGAAGCGATCGACCAGGACTTTGACAGAGTAGACTTCTTTGTTTCCAATGCGATGATCTACGGTCGTCCTGTTGTAGGTGGTTATGGTAAGTTTATGAAACTCAGACCTGCAAAAGGTTTAACGAACATCTATACTGCAACCGTAGGTGCTTTCGTGCGTGGTTCGCAAGAAGCTGCAGTACGTATGGAAAAAGTAGGCGGTGGGGCGATTGTTACACTCTCTTCTACCGGAAACCTTATCTACATAGAGAACTATGCAGGCCACGGTACCAATAAAGCCGCCGTGGAAGCTATGAGCCGCTACGCTGCTGTGGAGCTGGGAGAGATGGGAATCAGGGTCAATGCCGTATCAGGAGGGCCTATCGATACAGATGCACTGAAAGCCTTTACGAACTATGAAGAGGTAAAAGCCGAAACCATTAAACGTTCAGCAGTGAACAGAATGGGAAGCCCTGAAGACCTTGCCGGTTCTGTCTATTTCCTCTGTAGCGATGAAGCCTCATGGATCACAGGACAAACCCTCGTAGTAGATGGCGGAACCACATTCCGCTAGTGGAATGTCCTTCTTCCTTCCCTTTTAATCACACGAATGTGTGCTTGTCACTATGAACACCCTTGAAAGCGCAGCGATTTGAGAATAGTGACGATTTTTTGTACCCCAAGGGCACTTCCTTTGGGCGTAAATTTTTTTTAAAAAAATGAAGAGAGAGGCAACACCTCAATTCAAAAATGAGGAAATATAAGGAGCTAGACGATGAATAAAGCACAGATCTTTAATATCCCGAATATCTTAGCATTCATCCGTCTTCTCTTAGCCCCGGTAATGTTTCTTTTCCTGGTCAACCAGGATGCATCCATCTTTCAAGATATACATAGATCATGGCTCAACTACTTTGCAGCCTTTATCTTCGTGGTAGCCTCTGCTACAGACTTTTTTGACGGCTATATCGCACGTACTTTTAACCAGGTCACGACGCTGGGTAAGATCCTCGACCCTTTGGCAGACAAGATGCTGACACTGGCAGGTTTCTTAGGCCTTATGATGCTGGGGTCTGCTTCTCCCTGGGCGATCTTCCTCATCCTTACCCGTGAACTTTTCATCACAGGACTGAGGGTCTCGGCCGTTAGCCAGGGGCTTGATATTGCAGCATCATGGATGGGAAAAGTAAAAACCGTCGCACAAATGATAGCCATAGGCTTTTTATTGATGCAGTGGCCTGGTGCCACACTCCTCCTATGGATAGCCGTTGCACTCACCCTCTACTCGGGCTATGAGTATGTCAGAGATTTCTTCAAAAATACTTCTATTCATTAAATTGATTAAAAATTAATCACATGCTCGTTTATTTTCTGTTAACTTTAATGTTACACTACCTTATCCCAATAAAAACAAGGAAAAAACATGAAAATGACAAAATTAAGTTTAGTAGCAGCATTAGCTGTTAGTTCTGCATTCGCAGGCGGAGACATCGCTCCAGTTGAGCCAACTGTTGAAGCTCCGGTTGTTGAAGCAGCTGCGTGTAACAGTAACACAACGATTAATAGTAAAGCTGTACTTTACTCTTTTACATCAGATGGGTATGGTGATTTAGATTGGTATAATGGAGATAGCAGTGCATTAGGTGCAGTGTTACTTTAGATGTATCACACAAACTTACAAACAACGTAACTGCTAACGTTACTGCAGTAGGTTTTACTAACCTTACAAGTTCATATGACAATCCAGATGTTTGGAATATGTTCGAAGGTGAAGAGACAGCTGCTTTCCTAAACATTGCTAACATCACTGCAGCATATGGTGATACAACTTTCGTTCTTGGTCGTCAGCTTCTTGACACGCCAATGATTCAAAGTTTTGATTGGTTATTAGCTCCAGGTTCATTCGAAGCATATACATTGGTAAACAACTCAATCGAGAATGTTACAATCGTTGGTTCATATATTGAAGCATATAGACAGAACGGCTCAGGTACAGACTTTGGTGATCTTGATGGTGATAACTGGACAGTTGGTGCGTCATATAGCGATGCATTTGATGCAAGTGTTTGGTACTACAATGTAGATGCTGCTGACTATACTCAACTATATGCTGATGCAGGTGTGGAAGTATCTGGTATTAAACTTGCTGCACAATATGTAGATACAGACTGGGATATGATGGATAGTTCTACAGCATATGGTGTTAAAGCAGAAACAACATTAGCTGGATTTGACCTTGCAGCAGCATATGTAAATGTTGAGGATAATCCAGCAGGATTTGTTGATTGGGATGGTCTTTACACAAGTATGTGGATGACTCCTACTTCTGGTTCAGTTGGTGATAATTGGATGGTTTCTGCAGCAACTGAGTTCAGTGGTCTAGCAGCATCTGTTGCTTATGCAGACTATGAATATGCAAATGGTGTTGAAAGTGGATCAGAATTTGACCTTATCTTAGGATACGGAGTTACTGACTGTATCTCTCTAGATGCTGCCTATACTATTACTGATTATGGTTCAGGTGATGGTGATGAGCAAGTTATGGAGCTTATCGCAACTTACAAATTTTAATCAAAACTTGTAATCTCCTGAAACCCGTTTTGAATACACCACTCTCTTCGGAGAGTGTACGGGTCTAATCTCAAATCATCTTTTCTAAAATAACCTTACCATACATCACTAGCATCTTTTAAGGACGGTATATAACTTCTCTTTTGCCTTTTGTAGAGAAACTATACTTTCATCACTAATTTTCTCATCTTCCACTATAGGAATCTCTATCAAACTATTTATTGTTTCTACAAGCTCTTTTGTCTCCTCTATCTCTGCCAATGATCTATCACGGTATGAGGCACCCTTTTCTTTCTCCCCTTCAAAATATAAAATACGTTCTAGTTTTCCTTTTTGTTCATTTAAAAGTACCTGATAAGCTTTCATGGTACCTACAGTGTCTTGTATATGTGCATCTACTTTTTCCATCTCCTCTTTACAGTCGGGGTTTTGCTCCGCGTAGAGTTCAGCTTCCACAAACTGTTTCACTGCAAAGTGAAGATTACTTTTTGCTTTTAGCCGTACACGTATCACATAGATAAGGATCATCACTAGAGCGACAGTGATCCCTAAGACACCTGTTCCTATAACAACATCTTCCTGCATCCCGATCATGGTACTAAACCAGGCCAAGACACTCTCCCTCACATTTTCTGAAGGTACTTTAGTCATATCAAATGTCATCTCTAGTTTTTGGGTAGCTAGATAGACCATTCCTATGGCCGTGGCTACTCCCCCAAACAATGCATAGAACATTCCTGTAACTCTGCCGCTTGAAACATCTTTTACAAGCATAGGTTTGAACGCTTTAGGGGTCTTAAAAGTGACCGTTGACTTTTCTTCTTCCTCATCTGTTTTATGATACTCTAATTGCTTTACTAAAAATATACATTCATCCAAACCACCTTGGCGCAGTGCTGATTTTGCCTCTTCATATGCTTTTAGATCCATCTCAAGTAGAAGTCTGCATGCATCTATCCGCTTCGTTGCTTCTTCCACTATCTTTTTTGATTTTTGTATAAGACTTTTTGCCTTACTGTGCTTTTTTGTTTCTCCTGATAAAGGACTGTATTCAACCGATCCCTCTACTGCTTCGTTCTCATCTTCTATCATGTCTTCTTCATACTCTGAACTTTCCATAGCAGGTTCTTTTATCATTCCTTCTTTGACTGATGAAGCTTCATCTTCATTAATTTGTATCATTTTTTCTTCTAGGTCTTTCTGTTCGCTCATCTCATTATCCTTCTATTCTATTTTAGCAAAATTTTTTGTTATATTTTTTATCTCTCTCAATTTTTTACCACACTTCGATATAATTCACTATATTAAAATAGAGGAATCTTATGGGCATTATAGTTGCACTTTTGGTCTTATCGGTACTTATCTTTTTTCATGAACTCGGACACTTCACTGCAGCACGTCTTTTTGGTGTGCAAGTGGATGTTTTCAGTATAGGCTTTGGTAAAAAGCTCTACTCCAGGATGATAGGAAAAACAGAGTGGAGCCTCTCGGCGATCCCCCTTGGCGGTTATGTCAAAATGAAAGGGCAGGATGATACAGATCCTACCGCTATCTCTTATGATGAGGACTCTTACAATGTAAAGAAGCCATGGCAGCGTATCATTATCTTGCTGGCTGGTCCTTTTGCCAATTTTTTGCTGGCATTTCTACTCTATTTTGCTATTGCCAACCTGGGTGTACCCAAATTATTGCCTGTTGTGGGCGAGGTTGGGAAAGAGACACCTGCATTTCAAGCGGGATTGACCAAAGAGGACAAGATCGTTCAGGTCAATGGCAACAACATACGTTACTGGGAAGAGATCGGTGAGAACATTAACGGTGACAAGGGAGATATCACCCTGATCGTAGAACGTGCACAACAGCTGATCACCCTGCAAATTACACCAAAGGTCATAGAGGACCAAAATGTCTTTGGAGAAAAGATCACCAGACGTATCATTGGGATCAGCCCGTTAGGGGAACAGACAACGGTATATTTTGGAGTGATAGATGGACTGGGATATGCCTGGGAGGAGACAAAAAAAGCTTCTTTACTCATCGTACAAAGTGTGGAAAAATTGATCACCGGAGTGGTGGGTACCGACAAGCTCGGAGGCATCATCACCATTGTGGATGTCACTGCTCAGGCAAGTTCAGCCGGTCTGCTGGCACTTTTCTTTTTCACCGCACTCATTTCTGTTAACCTCGGTGTGCTGAACCTTCTGCCTATACCGGCACTTGATGGGGGACATATCATGTTCAACCTCTACGAAATGCTTACAGGTAAAACTGCCAGTGAACAGGTAATGACCTACATCACCATTGTAGGTTGGGCTATACTAATCTCTCTTATGATGTTAGGATTGTATAATGATATCAATAGACTTTGGGGATAAAACGGTTAAGTGCACCCTAACCATGTAGGCCAATTCATTAAAAAAGGATAATACGTATGATACTCGACAAAGAACACTTAAGAGCAAACCTGGATGAAGTGATCTGGAACATTGAACAGGCACGTATCTCAGTCAGTGAACATCACATTGTAAAACTTGTCACTGTAGCGAAATATACAGAGCTGGAAAATATCTCCACATTATATGAGCTGGGGCAAAGAGCTTTTGGAGAAAATCAGGTGCAGCAGCTTAAAGAACGCATGGTAGCGCTTGATGCACTTCCGCTTGAGTGGCATATGATAGGTACACTCCAAAAAAACAAGATCAATAACCTCATAGATCTACGCCCTACCCTTATGCAATCCCTTGACAGTATAGAGCTGGCAGAAGAACTCAATAAAAAGCTCTTGGCAAAAGAGACGAACATGCACTGTCTCTTGCAGATCAATGCGGCAAAAGAAGAGAGCAAGTCAGGAGTAAGTCCTGAAGAAGCTGTTGATATCTATCAAACGATCCAGGAAACCTGTCCCCAAATAAAGCTTAAAGGGGTAATGACAATAGGGGCACATACTGAAGATACAAAGCTGATACAACAAAGTTTTGAAACCACCTACAGTATTTATGAAAAATTGCAAAAAGAGGGAGCGAGTATTTGTTCTATGGGTATGAGCAGTGATTATGAATTGGCTATCAAATGCGGGTCCAACCTGGTGAGGGTCGGATCGGCACTATTTAAATAAGAAAGATTTTAATATGCCATTCTTTGAGTGGCAATTCCGATTATGGATCCCCGTGTCAAGCAACTGGAATGACGATAGCTGCTAGGCAGCCTAAGCAACGGCTTCCTGGCAATGGATGCAAACACCATAAAGATTGATCTGCTGTTTGCTTAATGTAAAGTGCTCTTGTTCTGTGATAGAAGTAAATAGTCCATTTGTAAAAGCATGCATTGGTTTGTCTTCCACCTCTCCACACTCTGTACACACCAAATGTATATGATCCTCTTTGATCAATTCATATTTGGACTTTTTACCTGTAATAGGTACTTCCACCAAGACACCGTTTTCTACCATTAAGATAATATTCTTATAGACTGTAGCGAGTGAAAGTGATGAATGTCTTTTCACCACCTGTTCATAAATAGTATCTATAGATATATGTCCATGTACGTCAATACATTCTAATATATTCATACGTTGAAATGTAGCTTTAAGTCCGCTCTCTTTGAGCAAGGCTGCATAATCTGTCATCGTTACCCTTTCAATGCATATATTAATTTATCACTATAAACTGATATATACATTCCCATCTTCCATGATGGGAACATATAAACTACTATAGGTCGTTTTCGTGTTTTGCAAGATATTCAGCCACACCTTCTGTGTCTGCTTTCATACCTTCGTCACCTTTTTGCCAACCGGCAGGACATACTTCACCATGCTCATTTGTAAACAACATAGTATCAACCATTCTAAGCATTTCATCAATGTTTCTACCTAGTGGAAGGTCGTTGATCACTGCGTGTCTTACAGTACCGTCAGCATCGATAAGGAATGAACCTCTAAGTGCTACTGCATCATCAAGAAGTACATCATAATCTCTTGAAATTTGTTTATTAAGGTCAGCAACAAGTGGCATATCAACCCTACCGATACCACCTTCAGCTACTGGTGTTTCTCTCCATGCGAAGTGTGAGAACTGGCTATCTACAGATACACCGATGATATTGATACCTCTTTCTCTAAACTCTTTTGCTCTATGAGAGAATGCAATGATTTCTGATGGACATACAAACGTAAAGTCAAGTGGATAGAAGAAAAGAACTGCACCTTTTTCACCAAGGTTGTTCATTAAGTTAAAGTCCTCTACTATTTGACCGTCTGCAAGTACAGCTGTTGCTGTAAAATCTGGAGCTTTTTTAGTTACTAACATATTCATTCCTTAAGGATAATTTTTATTTGCAAGGAAAGTTTATCATAGTATCTTTAAAGTGTAATTAAATTAAAATGGCAATA
>AGBJ01000014.1_pt1 | contig 23709 bp, 24 predicted proteins | sample 768721 | NCBI WGS metagenome assembly AGBJ01 (sample SAMN00779238, study PRJNA67915) | hypersaline lake metagenome
GGTAGAGCAGCATATCGCTTCCATCTTTTGTCGGTTTTTTATATCTTTTTGCAAGTTGTAAAAAAGGGGTCTCTTTCCCGTAAATGACATCGACACAGGCTTTGGATGCAGGTATGACCTGCTCGAGTATTTCAGAGGGACATGGAAGCGAATCATCTTCAAGTCCCGCTGATGTCATATTGATGATGAGGTCATAGTGTTGAGGTATGAAGCCATCAAAAGTATAGGTGTGAAAGCCATGCTCTTTAAAGTAGGTTAATCTGCCTCCACTTCGGTTCAGTATAGTCACTTCATACCCTGCATCTTTGAGGATCATGGAAGTGGATCTTGCAGTACCTCCGGCACCTAAAAACAGTACGGTTCGTACCTGCTTAAATTCTGAAATGGCTTTTAAAAACCCGGGGGCATCTGTATTATATCCATAGAGTTTTCCCCCTTTTTCAACGATAGTATTGACCGCACCTACTTGTTGTGCAAAAGGATCCAATACATCACACGCTTCATAAGCATGCTCTTTATGGGGTACGGTAATGTTGATACCTTTGAGTTTGAGATCAAAAAAAGTTTCTTTGAGTTTCGATCCGTCTTCAAGCAGGTAGCGTGCATAACATCCGTCAAATCCTAATTTCTTAAACGCGAGATTATGCATCAAGGGAGACTTGGAGTGAGAGACAGGATTCCCGAAGATGGCAAACAGTGTTTTGCTCATATTTACAGTGTTTCCATTTCTTTCAGTGTAGAGAGCAGCGCACCGAGCTTGTTTTTCACTTCCAGGTATTCTAATTCCGGTTTTGAGTCTGCTACGACACCGGCACCAGCCTGCAGGGTGATACTGTCAGGTTTGATGAGTGACGTACGGATGGCAATGGCTGAGTCCATATTCCCGTCAAAAGAGAAATATCCGACTGAACCTGAGTAGAAACCACGTTTGAGTCCTTCATACTGTGCGATGAGTTTCATGGCTTCTATTTTAGGGGCACCGGTCATGGTCCCTGCAGTAAATGTTGCTGCAAAGAGGTCAAACATGTCTTTATCTTCCTGCAATACTGCTTCCACATCCGATACCATATGCATCACATGAGAGTATTTTTCAACACGCATCATATCGGTGACCTTCACGGTACCGGTTTTGGCTACACGGCCGACATCATTACGACCTAAGTCTATCAACATCAGGTGCTCCGCACACTCTTTGGGGTCATCAAGCATTTCTTGTTCAAGCTCTTTGTCCCGTGCTTTATTCTTCCCACGTTTACGTGTACCCGCGATCGGGCGTAACAGTATTTCACCGTCTGTCAGACGTACCATGACTTCAGGGGAAGAACCACAGATAGAAAAATCTTCGTAGTCCAGCAAGAAGAGGTAAGGAGAAGGGTTTTTAGAACGGAGTACCCTGTAAAAACTCAATGGGTCAATCTTCCCTTTTTGTGTGTATCTGTTGGCTAAAAGTATTTGAAAAATATCTCCAGAACGTATGTTTTCTTTTGATTCTACTACCAGCTCTTTAAAACGCTCTTCATTTATACTGAAGGTACCTTCGCCTTCAAGTTCGACTGCTTTCAGTGGCATAGGGGTACAGCTGTTTTCTAAGATATTTTCTATAGAGGTAATTTCTGCTGCCATGGACTCATCATTTAAGATCAGTGTGAGTTTTGCACTTTTGTGTGAATAGGCGATAATGATCTTGGGACGTACCAGATCAAGGTCAGGCGTATCAAGCGGGTCGAGCAGGTCATCCATACTCTCTTCAAGTACAGGCTCAAATACTTTTACCATATCATACGCGATGAAACCTATAAATCCATCTACAAAAGAGAATCCTACCTCTGAAGCTTTTGCTTTATAGGCGGCCTTATCAACAGCTTTATAATAATTTTTTAAAAAGCTGAAAGGGTCTTCCTCTAATATCCTGCTTTCACCGCTTTTATCGGTATAGGTGCTTTTTTTATCTTTATATCTGAGACGTTCCTGTGCACCGATGGTAATGAAAGAGAAGTTACCGTCACTGGTGTTGACCACACTTTCAAAAAGCATAGTGATCTCAGTCGGGAAGAGCTCTTTTATTTTTCCATACAGAGCAACAGGAGTCAGTTGATCAAAAAGTATTGTTTTATGCATCTTGTTCTACCTCTTTACTACTATAAAAGCACGTTTCATGATTCGGTCTCTTACTCGGGTAAGTGCACGCTGCGCCGACACTTTGTCTTTGTATGGTCCGATGAGCAATTGTTTCATGTTATATGCATTAGGTTTTGTAATATGATAGGTAAGTCTATTGTTTTTAATGACCGATAAAAAACGTTTGCTAGGCTGTTTTTTAAAGGCACCTACTTGTATATAGTATCTTGTAGTAGATGCTTTTTTAGGGCTAGGCTTGGCAACTACACGCTTTTTGGTAGCAGGTACGGGTGCTTTTTTAGCTTGAGTACGTTTTGTAGCCGGCACCGCTTGATTCGCTGCTTCTTTTGCTTTGTGTTCTCGGGCTGCTTTTTCCGCTTTCCTCTGTGCCGGTACAGATTCCCAGTAGGCTATGTCAGCGGCATCTTTTTCATTTACGGCTGCTTCTTTGTTTTTAACCGCAGGGGCTTTCACTTCATTCTGGGTAAGGTTGGAAAGTGCAGGTTCTTTCTTTGTATCCGCCCTTTGAAGTGCAGTTGGCAGTTTTAGTGCTGGAACAGTCTTTTCGGTTTCTACTGCGGGCTTTTTTTCGATCACTGTGGAGAGTGAGGACTCTTTCTCTGGCTCAGGTATGATGTCCGGCTCTTTGAGTTTTAGTTCAGGTGCTATCATTTCTGACATATCCTGTTCAAAAGCAAGGTCACTATTATCTGGTTCTTTGAGTAAGGTTTTCGTAAAAATAATAGCCACGATCAACACCACGATCAACAGTGCAATAATGGTTAAAAGGCTTTTGGTTTTACTATGTTTAGGTTCAATATTTTCGATAATCAAGTCATCAAGATTGTGGTCATGCATAAGAAAAAACTCTCCAGATATAATTTTAGATTGATTATATCATATTTATATATATTATTTAAATCCTAGAGGGGTTGGTAGGGAAGAGTTACGATGTTATAGGCTTCAGGCAGGGTGATGGAAGGTAAACATTTCCATTTTTTAGTCATTTTTTCTTCAAGTGCATCTGAAAGTGTTTGTAGTTGTACCTCTGCCTCTTGCAGCGGTAATCGATCGACCGCTATAAATACTTGTAACCGTTCGATATCTTTACCCTGGTAGATGTAATAGTCAGAGAGGTGCATGGTTTTAAACAAGTGTTTGACAAGATGACGAAACCTTTTGTGCTCTTCCCCTTTATATTCAATGACAAGATAGTTGGTACGGTTATCTTTCAGTAAAGGTGCTGCGATAATGAATTGTCTGTTTTGGTGTTGTTCGAAAAGCAGGGGGGTCAGCGGTTCATCTACACGTTCAAACTTGGCATAAAAGGTGCGATTGTCAAACTGTATCTGTTCTATGATGGTGTTGCGTTTGATATAATAGTGGTCATCAAAAAGCTCAAGATCAAATACTTTCACTTATGTGGCCTCAAAAACGATAGCGTCATGAAGGCAGTCAGGCGCATGGGCCTGCTGCTGAAGTAGGTTTAGTGTTCGCGTAGTCTTTTGGACTTGGTTCAAAAAGTGTCCTATTAGTATATCGCTTTGTCATAGATCACAAAGTCTTGTGCCAATGTTTTCATTTCGTCTTTGATCTTCGCATGTAGTGCCGTGTCATTGATATTATCCAGTACATCAGCAATCTTATTTGCGATCAGCTCAAACTCTTTCTCTTTCATCCCTCTGCTTGTAAGTGCAGGAGAACCGATACGTACACCTGAAGTTACAAATGGGCTTCTTGTCTCACCAGGTACCGTGTTTTTGTTTACGGTAATACCTGCTGCACCCAATGCTGCATCTGCATCTTTACCAGAGAACTCTTTGTTAAGGAATGAAAGGAGCACCAAGTGGTTGTCCGTACCGTCAGATACGACATCATAGCCTCTCTTCATCAGTACGTCTGCAAGTACAGCTGCATTGGCTTTAACCTGTTTTGCATAAACCTTCCATTCATCACTGAGGTTATGTTTAAATCCTACGGCTTTTGCCGCGATCACATGTACAAGCGGTCCACCTTGAAGTCCCGGGAAGATCGCTGAATTGATCTTTTTGGCTATATCTTCATCATTGGTCATGATCATGCCGCCACGTGGGCCCGCAAGTGTTTTGTGCGTTGTGGTTGTCACTACATCTGCATAAGGGAATGGGCTAGGGTGCTCACCTGCACATACCAAACCGGCGATGTGGGCAATGTCTGCAAATAAAATGGCACCTACAGTGTCAGCGATCTCTCTAAACTTTTTGAAGTCTATCTCTCTTGCATAGGCAGAAGCACCACATACGATGATCTTAGGTTGTACGATCTGGGCGATCTCAAGTACTTTATCATAGTTGATTCGACCATCCAGTTCTACACCGTAGGTGAAAGATGAGTAGTTTTTACCGGAGAAACTTGGTTTAGAACCATGTGTAAGGTGACCACCGTGGCTTAAGTCCATTCCTAAGATCTTCTCTCCGGCCTTAAGCAGTGCAGCATACACTGCACCGTTTGCCTGAGAACCTGAGTGAGGCTGTACATTGGCATAGTTGCAGTCAAAAAGTTCACAGGCTCTGTCTATAGCAAGTTGTTCAACGACGTCAGCATATTCACATCCGCCATAGTATCTTTTATACGGATACCCCTCAGCATATTTGTTGGTAAAAACTGAACCCATCGCTTCCATAACGGCAGGGATAGTAAAGTTTTCAGAAGCGATCATCTCTAGGTGATCTGTTTGTCTTTCTCTCTCATTTTCAATGGCTTGAAAAATTTCCGGGTCAAAAGTTTCTATGGCATATGACATAATATTTCCTTCTAGGTTTATTGGTGAATTTATATCCAAAAATTACTTTTATTTAGCAGTACTTCTTTGTTTACAGGCAGCAACGTCGATACAAAACATCCCTTTGCCTTTCTTGGCAGGTTTAAGCTCATCCGAGACATCGTGACCACACTTTTTGCAAATGCTTTCTATATCACACAATGGCTGCAGCTCAGGCCGCGGTACTTCAGGCTTCATGGCAGGGAATAACAGTACATCACGTATACTGTGTTGGTCTGTTAGCATCATGACAAGCCGGTCAATACCGATACCTTCCCCGGCAGTAGGTGTCATACCATAGCTGAGCGCTTTGACATAGTCTGTATCCATATGCATCGCCTCATCATCTCCAGTTGACTCTTTTGCGTCCACCTGACCTTTAAATCTTTCATACTGATCGATCGGATCATTCAGTTCAGAAAAACCATTGGCGATCTCTTTTCCTGCCATGAAAAGTTCAAAACGTTCCGCGATATCCGGGTTTTCATCCGATCTTCTTGCAAGCGGTGAGATATCTACAGGAAAATCAGTGATATAGGTAGGGTTGATAAGTTTGTCTTCAACAAACTCATCAAAAAGTTCAGCCTGCAGGTAGCCCAGTGTAAGGTTAGGGTCTACTTTGACGTTATGTGTCTGGAGATATGCCAATGCTTTTTCTTTATCTGCAGCAACCTCCGCTGGTACACCACCTATACTTGTAAGCGACTCGATGTATGGGATCTTTGCAAATGGCGTGGTGAAGTCTATCTCCAGGTCACCATATGGCAGTTTTCTCTCAAGTCCAAGGTTATCAAAAAGATAGTCAAATAACGCTTCCGTGATCTCCATCAGGTCAATGTATGTTTTGTAGGCCCAGTAGAACTCTATCATTGTAAATTCAGGGTTATGGGTATGGTCCATCCCTTCGTTTCTAAAGTTACGGTTTATTTCAAACACGGCTTCCATACCACCGACAATAAGACGTTTGAGGTAAAGTTCAGGTGCGATACGTAGATAACGCTCTACATCCAAGGCATTATGATGGGTGATAAATGGCTTCGCATTTGCTCCGCCAGGAATAGGATGCATCATCGGTGTTTCCACCTCGAGGAAGGTCTTCTCTTCGAAAAACCTTCTGACGAGTGAAACGATCTTGCTACGCATGACAAAGTTCTCTTTTACCTCCGGGTTCATGATCATATCAAGGTAACGCTGCCTGTATCTGAGTTCCTGATCCTGAAGTCCATGGAACTTTTCAGGGAGCGGAGAGATGGCTTTAGAAACGATCTTCATCTGCTTACAGTGCAGGGTGATCTCACCGGTTTGTGTTACAAAAGGGTAACCGGTTGCTTCGATGATATCACCGACCTCAAAGAGTTTCTTTGCAATGGTATTGTAGAAACCTTCAGGAAGTTCATCTCTATTGTAATAGATCTGAACCAAACCTTCGGTATCTTCTATCTTGGCAAAGGCAGCTTTCCCCATGATACGGATAAACTTTAGTCTTCCTGTCAGTGAGTAGGTCTTGCTTTCGTCTTTTTTTTCATCGGCATCTTGCTCTTTGATATAGGCACACTCTGCTAAAAATTTTGTTGAGGGTGTTCCCTTTTTTATTTGATTCGGATAGGGGTTGATTCCCTCTTCTCTTAGTTTTTCTGCTTTTTTAATGCGTTCTTGAATATATTGATTTTCAAATATCAAGCGGTCTCCTGTATTGTAATATAAGTTTGATGTACTGAATTATTGGCAATCTTCACAAAGTCCGACGATCTTCATCGTATGGTCCGTCATGTGAAAATTGAACTTTTTTGCTATTTCTTCTTGTCTTGCTTCCATGGTCTCATCATAAAACTCTATGATCTTCCCGCATTTACTGCAAATAAGATGATCATGGTGTTTTTTGAGCCCAAGTTCATACTTTTTCCCCTGTACGCCAAATGAGATAGAACTGGCAATATTGGCTGTCTCAAGTAAAGAAAGCGTACGATATACCGTTGCAATACCGATGTTGATCTCAGGATGCTGCTGCTTCAATAAAGTATAGATATCCTCAGGAGTAAAATGCCCGTCATTTTCATACAGGAACTTTAAAACAAGCTCTCTTTGTTTTGTAAATTTAAGTGTATTTTCTTTCAAAAGTGTTTGAAACTCTTCTAAAAGCGCAGGATATGTGATCATACTGTACCTTACTCCTGCTCTTGGGTTACTGTTTTCTTGGTGGAATTCATTTCAGTGAGTGAAGTATTGCTCTCAGCAGGAGCGACAACTTCTGTCATCTCAGAGGTGGTCAATCCCATAGCAGAGGTGTCAAGATTGATAAGATAAGAACCTGCCTCTGTAAGATAAGGATAAAGCACAGAATCACTGACATACTTTTCAAGGTTATCTTTTACAAGCGTTACGTTCGATAACGCTGTCACGATCAGTGCAAAAATAAGGAAATATTTTCCTCCGCCTGCGATAAACCCAAAAAGACGGTTTAAAAAACCTAAACCACTTTCACTGGTAAGTTTTGAAAATATAGCCCCAAGAATCGTCGCACCTGTCCAGATGAGTATTAAAATAGCCAAAAATCCTATTAATTGAAGCAGTGATGTATTTTCAAGATGTAAAAAGTTGGTATCAATAAAAGAGGCAGCTTTCTCTGATAATCTTGATGCGAAGTAGACCCCCGCAACAAGCCCCAGAAGACCAAATACCTCTTTAATAAATCCCTGCATAAATCCTTTGATACCCAGTATCAGTACGATGGCTGATATCGTGACATCAAAATAGTTAAAGTCCATCATTGAAAAATCCATAGTATCCCTTACTTAAATTACTGTTGAGTAGCGTATTGTATCGATATATCTCTAAAAGTGCTTTTAGAGATATATCAGCTAGATCATATTTTTGAACGTATTTCATCTGGTCTGTTGGCATATTGGATAGCAGTATCTTTATTTATTTTCCCATCTTTGAGGAATTTAAGCAGTGCCTGCGTTTGTGTTTGCATACCTGTGTCGCCCTGACCCAGTTGCATTTGTGAATAGATCTGATGTACTTTATCTTCACGGATAAGGTTTGAAATCGCATGATTGGTCAGAAGGATCTCTGAAGCAGCCACACGTCCTCCCCCTAATTTAGGAAGCAGAGCCTGTGCAATAACTGCCACAAGAGAAGAGGCGATCATCGCTCTGATCTGTGGTTGTTCATCCCCTGTAAATACATCGATAATACGGTTGATGGTTCCCGGTGCAGACGAGGTGTGGAGTGTACCAAATACAAGGTGACCGGTTTCAGATGCGGTAAGCGCCGCTTCTATGGTTTCCTTATCCCTCATTTCCCCGATGAGTATGATGTCCGGGTCTTGACGCATCGCATATTTGAGTGCTTTTGCGAAAGAGGCGGTATCTTCACCTACCCCTCTATGCGAGAAAACACATTTTTTGTTCTGGTGGATGAATTCCACAGGATCCTCTACCGTGATGACATGTTTTTGCTCATGCAGGTTGATCTCATTGAGCATAGCAGCAAGTGTCGTTGATTTACCTGACCCTGTTGGTCCAGTTACTAGGATCAGCCCTTTTTCTCTTTTGATCAGTCTTTTATATACTTCTGGCGCGCCAAGGTCATCCAAAGATGGTACCTCAATAGGAATGATCCTAAAGGCCGCAGCCGCGTCACCCAAGGTACGATAAAAGTTCGCTCTAAATCGCCCTATGCCAGGGAGCAGCAGGGCGAAGTCAAGTTCATCATACTCTTCAAACTGCTGTTTCTGTTTTTCTGTAATAAGAGAGTAACACATTTCTTCAATATCTTCCCCGGTAAGTTTTGGAAGATTGACAGGTTTCAGTGCACCGTCAAGTCTGATCTGAGGTTCTGTACGACTTACAAGGTGAAGGTCAGATGCCCCATGTGTCACAACACTTTGAAGCAGTTTTTTGATGTCAAAAGCGGCCATGTTTATCCTTTATTTAATATATATTTTTTAGATATTGAGAGTCATTATATCCAACTATCACCTTGTTTTATATTTATTCGATGATGGCAGGTACGATAAAGAAATCATCTTTGCTTTGAGGTGCATGAGATAGAATCTCTTTTGCAATGTCATCCGGTTCTCTGGGCGTATCCTCTCTTAATGGTGTACCTCCATCAAGGGTTGAGAATGTGGCATCCAATGCTTCTGTGTCAAGTTCATTGAGGTTGTCAACGTAGGTGAGTATTTCTGAGAGCTGCTCCATCACTTCTTCTTTTTTGGCATCACTTATTTTAAGATGTGAAAGCTTTTCAAGTTTAGCCAAAACAGTGTTATCTATTTTCATTTATTACCTTGGTACTTTAGTTTTACAGTTAATCTCATTATATATTAATTTAGTTTAAGATATAAACTAAAATATAAAATGTCATCAAAAGGATAGTAATATGCAGCAATTATTGGATATGCAGTCAGAAGAGTTTAAAGAAGAGTTGGAAAAAACCAAAAAGTTTACAGATAAAGTATGTGAGAGCAAAGGATGGGTATACAGTGCCAATGAGGATGTGAATGAAGGGGTAACACTTGGACTGGCAAGACATAAACTGCTGTATGGTAAAAGATTTTGTCCGTGTTTTATGGTTGTGCCTGATGAAGATAAACCGGGAAAATATAAAAGTACAGATGACAGAGTCTGTCCATGTAAACCAGCGATAGAAAAAGAGATACCAGAAGATGGTATCTGCCACTGCCAAATTTTCTGTACGCCTGAGTATAGAGCAGCCCAGGAAACAAACGATTAATCTTAACAGCAAGTTATAATAATTATCGACTATAATTATCCGATAATTTTTATAGCAGGAGACAATAATTTGCAAACATTATTAGAACAACATGATATCAATTCTGAAGAACTGGAAAACCTTCTTCAGGCCAGAGAAGAGGGAGAAGTAGACTTTATCCTGGTAGATGTAAGAGAAGATATGGAGTATAACATGGGACATATAAAAGGTGTTGATATGCTTAAGCCTACGTCCTCTTTCCAGGAGTGGGCACACGAACTTCTCACAGAGACAAAAGATAAAAAGGTCGTCTTTACCTGTCGTACAGGCAGCCGTAGTGCACAGGTGCAAAATGTTTTTATGCAGCACGGACATACAGGCGTGATCAACCACTACGGTGGTATTGTGACATACCAGGGTGAGATCGAAAGCTAAATGGGTAAAATACTTTATCTTCATGGTTTTGGGTCATGTGGAGAAGGGAACAAGTCTACAGCACTTAAAAGATATTTTGGTGAAGAAAATGTGCTTTCACCCGATCTACCTTATGCACCGCTTGATGCGATTGCTTATATCGACTCCCTTTTAAAGCGTGAAGATATAGATACCCTTATTGGGTCGTCTTTAGGTGGTTTTTATGCTACCTACTTTGCAGAAAAGTATGCAATGAAAACGATACTTTTAAATCCTTCTACTCAACCGTGGAAGACATTGTCCTCCTATGTGGGATGGCAAAAACGTTTTTGTGATGAAGAGGTCTTTGAATTTAAGTCTACTTATATCACGCAATTAAAAACATTGGAAGTGGATGTGAAACATGGGAAGTATCTGGTGCTTTTACAAAGTGAAGATGAAGTCTTGGATTATACTAAAGCACAATCACTCTATAATAAGCACAAAGTTATTGTTGAGCATGGTGGAAATCACCGTTTTGAAAACATTGATGAATATATGTCCATGATAGAAAAATTTAGAAAATGAGAATGATATGAATGTAGTTGACCTATTACTCAAACTATTAAGTTTTAAGTCTTTAACGCCTGATGATGCTGGCTCTCTAAAGTTTATTGAAGAGTATTTAGAGGGGTATGAAGCCACCTATGTAAATAAAGAGGGTGTAAAAAATCTTTTTTTATCTAAAAAGTTCGGAGAGGGGCCTCACTTATGCTTTGCAGGGCATGTTGATGTCGTTCCTGCAGGCCCTAAGTGGGATACCAATCCTTTTGTTCCCGTGATAAAAGAAGGCAACATCTATGCCCGAGGTACACAAGATATGAAGTCTGGAGTAGCTGCTTTTGTACAAACATGTAAAGAAGTTGAACAGTTTGAAGGTACATTATCCGTGCTGCTCACCTCGGATGAAGAAGGAGATGCGAAGTATGGTACCGTTGTCATGCTGGAACACCTCAAAGAGGTAGGTGCTTTACCCGATTACTGCCTGGTTGCAGAACCGACATGTGAGACTCTCTTTGGTGATGCGATCAAGATAGGAAGACGCGGTTCCATCAATGGATACTTAACGGTAAACGGAAAGCAGGGACATGCTGCCTATCCCCAAAAGGCTGTCAACCCTATACATCAGATCGCACCTATTCTAGACAAAATTGCAGGGGTGGACTTGGATAAGGGAGATGATGATTTTGCACCAAGCAAAATGGTGATTACTGACATACGTGCGGGTATGGAAGTAACCAATGTAACACCAGGTTCATTGAAAATGATGTTCAATGTACGTAATTCCACTAAAACTACACAACAAGAGGTTAGACTACATATCGATAAATACTTTGCAGGGCTGGATTACAGCTTGGAGCTGACACAGGGCTCCTACCCCTTTGTTACCAAAAGAGATTCCAAGATTGTAAAGACGCTCTCGTCGAGTATCAAAAATATCACTGGGGTGGAAACAAAACTTTCTACAGCCGGTGGTACCAGTGATGCAAGGTTTATGGGTGCTTTTGGGATTGATGTGGTAGAATTCGGTGTGATCAATGATACCATACATGCACCTAATGAGCGTACTTCAATTAAAGAGGTTGAAGCGCTTTGTGAAGTATTTAAAGATATGGTCAAACATTTTAATTAAGGATAAGTATGCATAAAATAGTGTTAGGGATCTTACTTCTTTCAAGTACACTCTTTTCATTAGAGTGGGTGAAAGATTTGGATACGGCGTTTACGTTAGCAAAAAAAGAACATAAAGATGTCATGGTCATGGTAGAAGGTGAAAACTGCAGATGGTGTAAAAAGTTTAAACACCGCACATTAACCGATGAGAGTGTAGAAAAAAGACTTGAAAAATTTATTGTGGTCAAAGTGATGAGGGAAGATGAGGCAGTTATAGCTACATTACCTCCTATACAGGGGGTCCCTACTGTATTTTTTATGACAGAAAACAGAGAAGTGATCAAGGATGTTTTGGGATATCGCAATATAAGAAAATTTACTACTTGCATAGACAGTGTAGAACAACGAACCGAATATGAGTGCAATTAAGAAAAAAATGGGTGTTCGATGCTACAAATGAAAAAAATGATGCACATCCTTGCATGTTCTTCTTTACTTCTATTTCAGTCCCACGGTAAGGAGCAGATCAAAGTATCCAAAGTCAATGCAATAACCAGTCAAACAGGTTCAGCCACGCAAGATAAAGAAGAAAATGCATCGTTAGGTGCATTTGAAGCATTGCATTGGGAAACAGATATGGATGATGCGTTTGCACGTGCCCAAAAAGAGCATAAAGATGTCATGGTCATGGTCGAGGAGAAACACTGTAAGTGGTGTAAAAAGATGAAAAAAGGTGCATTGTCAGATCGAGAAGTACAGGATAAACTACAATCTTATATTTTGTTAAAAGTGAAGCGATCAGATAAGAAAACAGCCAAACGTATTGAAGCGTTTACGGGGGCGATACCCAGCTTTTATTTTATGCAGCCGGATAAAGAGATGATAGATTCGGTGATCGGCTATTTTGTCACGGAAGATTTTGTAGGTTATTTAGATGAGATAGCAGAGGAACAATAAGGATTCGAATGATATTTAGACGTCCCCATTTCACTGAATATATTATGGCCAGATTGGTGACCCTGGCAGTGGCAACAAGTTTAATTTTCAGTACGCTCCTTTGGATCTTTATCCCCGATGCAGATACTGCACTGATTGCTATCACTATCTTAATTTTAGGATTTTCAATCTTTATCTATGCGATACATCGTGGTGCAGGGCGTATGCAAAGAGAGCTACAGATGATCAATAAATATTTGGACAAACTTGAAAAAATAGACAATATAGATTATAAAGCGCATTTTTTTACCCAAGAGTTTGAAGATATCAATCAAAATCTTATTAAAGTGATCAACAGTGCCAAAAAACGTGAAGAGATCAAACAACGTTACAATGCAAAATTAAAACTTAAAAATCGCCAACGGGCAGATATGATATCGGCGATTGCCCATGAGTTTCGCAACCCTATAGCCTCCATCATGGGGTATGCACAAACTTTGGATGAAGACAAAGATATCCCTTCTGAATTACAAGAAAAGTTTTTAAGAAAGATTTATAACAACGGAGTAAAAATAGAATCATTGCTTAGCAGACTTGTCTTATGGAATAAATTTGAGAGTGGTGAAGCCACATTGCATCCAAGTCATTTTGATCTCTATAAATTAGTAGAAGAAGTAAAAGCATCTCTGGAAGAGAAGTATCCTCAAAGAGAAATCCTTATCGAGGGGAGTGCTTATATGATTGATGCAGATCGTACTCTTCTGGAGCTCGTATTGAAGAACCTGATGGAAAATGCATTGAAATATTCTAAAGACGAAGTATTGGTAAAGATTGAAGGGGATCAGCTCTCCGTGATAGATAAAGGGGCAGGGATATCCTCTTCGGATATTTCAAAAGTGACCAAAAAGTTTTATCGTTCCGGTACACACACCTGGGATAATTCAATGGGATTGGGACTTTCTATCGTGAAGAGAATCCTTGCGTTGCACGACACAGCTCTCGAGATCGAAAGTGAAGAAGAGAAGGGTTCTACTTTTTCCTTTCATATTTAATGAATACGTTGCTTCATAAAAATTGATACTTTAAATTTCCTTTTGAAACATCACTATAAAAACCTAAATTTTCTTTTAACAAATAACCATTATTTAAAGCAAACTTTAATAGTATTGTTTCATGCGTTATCCCCAGTCTGAACGGGCTAGTGGATACTTATAATTATTATAAGATGAGCTAAATTTAAGGAGGAAGCATGAAATTAGGTTTCTTAGTTGACCTTAACCTATGTATGGGTTGTAAAGGTTGTGAGATCGCTTGTAAAGTGGAAAATGAAGTTCCATTGAGTTCTTGGCGTTTACGCGTTAAATATATCGATCTGGGAACATTCCCGGATACTTCACGTTCATTTACACCGTTACGCTGTAACCATTGTGAAAATGCACCATGTGAACGTATCTGTCCGGTATCTGCATTACATTATTTAGAGAATGGTATTGTAAATATCGATAGTAACAGATGTATCGGCTGTGCAGGTTGTATGATGGCATGTCCTTATGGAGCGATCTATATGGACCCTGAAACAAACACAGCAGATAAATGTACGTACTGTGCGCACCGTATAGAAAGTAGTTTGATGCCGGCATGTGTGGTAGCTTGTCCGGTTGAAGCAAATATTTTCGGTGATATTGAAGATGATCACAGTCATATTTCATTGTATATTATGGAGCATAGAGGTGCGGTACAGGTACGTAAGCCAGAGAAGCACACTTCTCCGACCCATTTTTATGTCGGTGGTGGTAATCAAACATTGAACCCGCTTGCACATCAGAGAATCGAAGGCTACAGCCTCTTCAATGACATTACTCACTTAGAGCATGTAGGAGATAAAAATCATGGAATACTTGACAGATTTTTAGCACCATTTACTGGCGATCATGGACCAACAGGTAATGCAAGTTTAATCGAGTCAGAAACAAGTGCTGATTCCTATGAACAAGAGGGAGGTCACTAAGATGGTAGAGAATACAATTAACGCAACACAAGCAGTGGTAACACTTGATGTTCCGATTCAAGGCATTGTCTGGGGTAGTATTATTACAGTAAATATGTGGGCAAAAAGTATTGGGACCGGTGTCGTATTTTTGGCAGCATTTTTATGGTTCAGACATAAAAAAGAGGATATGCCTAATTTAAGATGGCTTATGCCGGTACTTGCATTCGTGTCACTGAACGTATTTTTATTGTTTACATTGATCGATTTGCATCAACCGTACAGAATGATCCATATATTTACACATCCGCACTGGACTTCCTCTATTACAGTAGGTGCTTGGATGGCATCATTGTTCTTGGCGCTTATTACGATACTGATGGTGATCGGTGTTGCAGATGCATTCCCTGGTCTTGGTGGTAAGAAATGTAGGCTCACGGCACTGGCTAGAAATAACTCTGCAGTGTATGAAAAGATCATGCCGTTCTTGGTATTTTTAGCGATCCCTGTTACAACCTATACAGCGATCATCATGGCACAATCAAGTGCAAGAGAGTTATGGCAGGCACCAACGGAAGTCATGCAAATGATGTGGGCAGCACTGATGGCTGGTTCTGCGGCATTGATTTTTATTTCCGGTTCCTGGAGTAAAGAAGCGAGAAAAGATTTGGCACTGATACTTACCATGGCGGTATTGTTTAGTTTCATGATGTATATGGGTGAGTATTTCTTCTCATTTAAGTCATCAGAAGCAGAAGCTACCTTGGCATATGTACACTCAGGCGGTGCATATAGTGTTGAGTTCTGGTTTGGTATGACACTTGGATTCATTATTCCGTTCTTTATAGGAATGAGCTATATGAAATCAGAAAATATAACGCTGCTTAGATTTGCAGCTATTTTAGCATTGGTAGGATTATTCTTGGTAAAAGATGTATGGCTTAAGATCCCACAAATGTTACCATTAAGTTAAGGAGAAGATATCTATGACAAAATCAATGAATACAGAAGATAAAAATTTTATCGAAGGTAGAAGAAGTTTCCTTAAAGGTACAGCTTACTCTGTCGCAGGTGCAACACTTGCAGCAGGCGTATTTAAAACTGTAGCCGATACGCCTGCAATGGCAGAAACGAAGTTTACACCAACACCGAAAACACTTTCATTCTATCCGCCGCTCGAAGAGTGGGATAGCTTTACTGAGTTATCTGGAGATGACTGGAAAAGAGGTGGTACAGGTAGAAATGGTGTACAGAGCGAAGACAATCCTGACGGTATCAAAGCCACAGAATACATGCTTGTACCTACATCATGTTCAAACTGTGAAGCATCATGTGGTCTGACTGCATGGGTTGACCTTTCTACATACAAAGCTGGTGGACAGCTTGCAGTACGTAAATACATGGGTAACCCGCTTCACTCAGGCTCTCGTGGTAGAAACTGTGCTAAAGGGTATGCAGCTCAGTCACAAATGTATGATCCAGATAGAATTCCTTTCCCGCTCAAAAGAGCACCAGGTTCTAAAAGGGGTGAAGGTAAGTGGGTAAGAACTACCTGGGATGAAGCGATGAAAGAGATCGGGCAGAAAATGCACGATACACTCAAAACGGGCGATGAGATGTCTAAAAAATCGATCATGTACCATGTTGGTCGTCCGAATGAAAATGGGTTTGGTCACCGTGTACCTCACTCTATGGGTCTTGATGGGTATGATTCGCATACAAACATCTGTTCTGCGGGTGCGAGACAAGGTACGATCCAATGGTCAAACGATGATAGAAACTCTCCGGATTGGTCAAATGCGAAGTTGATCTTCCTTCAGTCTTCTCACGCAGCAGATGCGGGGCACTATTTCCAACAGGCAGCAGGTCGTATTGCTGAAGCACGTAAAAAAGGTGCAAAACTTGTTGTTATGGATCCAAGACTTTCAAACTCTGCTGGTTTGGCAGACCTTTGGGTACCATGTTGGCCAGGAACAGAGACAGCGCTTTACCTCTATCTAGCAAACAGAATTCTTAATGAAAAGGGTCTGAACGGTGAAGATCTGGTCAATCACAACTTTGTGAAAAACTGGGTGAACTGGGAACACTTGATGAAAGACAGAGAGTACTTGAATGTACTTGTAGAAAAGGGATATATCAAATCTGTACCGGCCGGTGACAGTTATGAAGAGTTCATTGAAATGATCTCTGAAATGTACAGCCCTTATACACTTGACTTTGTCGCGGAAGAGTGTCGTATTGAAAAACGTATCGTAGAGAAACTTTATGATATGTTCATCGATGCGGGTGCAAGAGTAGCAACTTATATCTGGAGAGCAGGACCGATCGGTCACAAAGGTGGATGGATGATCGCTAGATCTGCATTCTTGCCATTTGTGCTTCGTGGTGCTATGGCTGGTGACAAAGGTGGTGTTGGTTTACACCACTGGCATGTTATCTCTGTGAATGGTAAAGGTGATGCTGCGACGCAAGCAGGAACAAGACCTCCAAAAGTAGATGTATGGAATGAGATCGCATGGCCGCCTGAGTATCCGTTAAGTTCTTATGAGATGAGTCATATCATGCCTCACCTTCTTATGGATGATGAGTGGAGAGAAAAGTGGAACAGCAAAGGCTTGAACGTCCCTGAGAAATTGGCTGTTTGGATCCCTCGTATGTATAACCCGGTTTGGATCAACCCGGACGGTTTCAGATGGATCGAAGCACTCAAAAGAGAAGACAAGATCGAAATGTCATTTAATCTCTCTCCTACATGGTCAGAAACAAACTGGTACTGTGACTTTATCCTCCCTGTGGGACTTGCAGGTGAAAGACATGACCAACACTCAGAAGCAACTGAACCAAAAAGATGGCTAAGTTTCCGTAACCCGGCATTGAGAGTTGCATTGGAAAAAATGGGTTGGAAGCCAAAAGATCCAACAAGAGCTACACTTGAAGCGCACATTAAAGCGGGTCTTGGTGAAGTATGGGAAGAAGTAGAATTCTGGGCAAATATCATGGTACACCATGTTGACCCTGATGGAAGTTTAGGTGTAAGAAAACACTGGGCTTCTAAAGAAGATCCAAGTAGAGCTGTGACGATCCCAGAGTGGTACCAAGCAGCATTTGACAAGCTTCCAAACTTGAGAAAAGCTGCAAAAGCAGCGTATCCTGACTCTAAGTATCCAAACTATGAGATGATGAGAGACAGAGGTACATGGCTGGAAGAAGACAATATCTATAAACCACAAGAGAGACCATTGAAAAAAGTAGGCGACACCTACATTGCACATGGTCATGAGTATCATGAAAGTGAAGTCGTAAAAGATGACTTCGGTGTGTTAACTGCGACAGACAGTCACGGAAAAGAGACAGCGATCGGTATTGAAGTAGATGGTGAGCTGGTACAAGGTTTCCACACATTGACCAAAAAACTTGACTTCTATTGTGAGTGGTTTAAAGATTGGAAATGGCCTGAATACGCTATACCTATCTATCCGACGAACGCGGAAGATAGAAAGAAAATGACACATGTGGTTACACAGGTGCACCATGACTTTATGAAAAATGATAACGAGTTTGCATTGAATACCGTATTTAGATTGCCGTATAATATTCATACACGTTCTGTAAACTCTAAGCACCTTATGGAGATCTCTCAAAACCATAACCCGGTATGGATCTATACTGAAGATGCGAAGAAGCTTGGCATCAAAAGAGGTGATGCAGTCAAAGTAACGATTCAAGATACGGTTTCGGGTCTTGAGTCAGGATACTTTATCGCTATGGCAGTACCGACTGAAGCGACTATGCCTGGTGTACTTGCCTGTTCACACCACGCAGGTAGATGGAAACTGAAAAATGCAGTAGAGATACCTGGATTTGAACACAAGTTAGGTGTGATGGGTCTTGGTGCACCACTGTATGAGATGACCATGGACGGTAAAGAGGGTACACTCAAGCCTACACAGGGTATCGTAGAAGGTATGGATGAAAACAAAAACTCTTGGCAGTTTAAAGAGTACAATAAAGACCTTGATAACATTTGGTGGGATGGTCTTTCTGGTTCATGGCAAAATGCAGTAGCACCGTCACATCCGGATCCAATTGCTGGTAACCACGCATGGCACCAAAAAGTTGTACTGGAAGCAGCAGGTAATGATGATCAGATCGGTGATATTTATGTGAACTATGAGAACAACATGAAGGTGTATCAAGCATGGAGAGATGACTTAACACGTCCTCTTGATAGCTCAGATACATTGAGACGTCCTCAACATATTAAGCGTCCTGCTGTGCCATTGTCTGACAAAGCTTATGCAGTAAAAATTAAGTAAGTTCACACTTACTGACATACTTCCAGGCATCTGCTTGGAAGTGTCTACATTATACAATTTCCCAGATAATTAATTTTCTTATTACTTATTTATCTTGAAAGTGGTATAGTGCCAAAATATTTAACATGAAAGCAGATGTATATAAAATGGATTTAATGAAACAAGAGATAGAAAACCGTATCGCGATTTATGCTTTGATCTCAAGATTAATGCTTGTAGAAGTAGATGAAACATTTTTGGAAAATATAGAGAGTGACGAGAGACTCTTGTCTTTTTTCCCGAATTACAGAGATTGGGCCAAACGTAAAGAAATTTCGCGTGCAGATCTGATAGAACAATACTATAATGTAGATTTTACCAACCTCTTTTTAATGCATCTGGTACCGTATGAGAGTTTCTATACAAGAGATGATCAAATGATCGAAAGTGGAGGAGATAACCCTATAGTCGAACTCTATAATGAGTTGGATTTTCGTGTTGAACTGGACACGGCAAGGGTGGTGAGTGCAGACCATATAGGTGTAGAGCTGGAGTTCATGTATATGCTATGTACCGCGCTCAAAAAGGCCTTAGAAGCGGATGACAAAGATGGTATCTGTGAACTACTTCAAGTACAGCGTGCATTTTTAAAAGAGCATCTGCTGGAGTGGGCACCGCTCTTTTTGATCAATGCAAAACGTGAGTCACGTACACCACTGTATCATGACGGTGCAGAACTTGCTTTGGAGTTTTTGCTGAGCGATTTTGAATACGTAACTGATACACTATCCACGCATTGTGGGGATGAAGCGTAGTCTATGGGTTTACATTTTGATGTGAGTGCTTGTGTAAGAGCAACCAGTAAATTTTCTGAGTGTACCAAGTGTATCGATATCTGCCCGGATTCTATTAGTTTGGTAGACAACCTTCCAAGTTTTAGTTCGGCTACGGGGACAGAGGCAGCGGCCTGTGTGGGAGTATGTCCTACCGAAGCATTTGCACTTTCAGACTTCTCTACCACAGAATTTTTCTTTAACTTTTTAGAGTCTAAAGTAAGACTGATCTCACCTAAGGTCAATGTACCGTGTATTTCGGTCTTGAGTGTGGAACATTTGATCTCTCTGGCATTAGCCAGTGAAGAGAGCATCACTATTGATCTCAGTTCTTATGATGAAGACTCTTTACTCTTTGAACATATTGAGAATAGCATAGACGAAGCAAATTTCATCTTGTCCAGTTTCTCCGAAAAACAATTAAAGACCAATCATGTTCCACAAAAAGAGACAACAATAGAAAATGAAGAAGAGAGTGAAGATGTAGCCGCTTCAAGACGTTCTTTTTTAGGAAATGCTTCTCTTAAGGGTGTGGTAAAACACAAGAAAGCATTTGATGATGCAGTAGATGAAGATGAGTTGCAGCAGTTTGAGATCGATGCTTCCGTCGTGGCCAAGATCAAAGATAAACAATTGCCCAATAAACGGAAGATACTTTTTACAACCTTGAAACGTGCAGGGGTTCCGGATATGTTTGAAGTGCTACCTGAGGAGGAGGTAAGTTTCACCTCACAAAAATTTGTGGATGAGAGTTGTACCAACTGTCAGATATGCTACCGCATTTGTCCTACCGGAGCACTTTCGTCTAATGCAAAATTTTCCCTCATACACTTTGATGCAATGCTTTGTGTGAAGTGCCGTTTGTGTCATGATGTCTGTGAACCTGATGCCATACAGTTGCAAAGTGGATTTGAGATCAAAGAATTTTTTGAACCTTCACAGAGAACATTGGCAACGTTTGATATAAAACGTTGTAATGAGTGCGGGAATAACTTTACCTACACAGGTGGAGAACAGACTTGTCCACGTTGCCTGATCGAAGAAGAAGAGGCAATGTTCCTGCATGACAATGCAAAACGTATGAGAGGGGAAGAAGATTAATGCAACCGCATGAGATCAAGCCCGATACAGGGCTCTGCACTATACTTGGTTATAATGCACAAACAGGTTACATGAGAAAGTACTTTAACAAGATCATGAAGTCTCAAGGCATCAATGCAACAGCTATTGCATTGAATATCACAGATGAGCATTTTGACTTTACCATGTCGAATGTCGGAGAGTCCAAAGTTACACAAATGATGATAGAAAAAGAGTTTGGCACTAAGGCGGTACAGTATTGTGAAAGTCTGAACCCTTGTGCGCAAAGAGAAGGACGCGTTGACTTTGTAGAAGTGCATGATGGTAAAGTCCAGGGCTTCTGTCTGGATGATGAAGCAAAAGTACTCTATGATAAACCGGAATTCCTGGATGACCAGATCCTTTTTGTGACAAAGATGATGCTGATAGCCAACAGATGGTTTGATGCAAAAATTGATGTGAATGATATTCCGCTACTAATAGGAGATAAAGAATGAGAGATATAGACGATTTAAGAAAAGAGTTTGAAAACTTTAACGAGCAGAATTTTAATGGTAAACCGGCTTTTGGTCCTGACGGGCAGTGTGCAGCGGATGAAGAAGTAGATCTTAAAGATTACCCTTCCTATACGGAAGCACTGTATGCCAAGCTTATTGCTCCGCATGTAAGTGGTATTTATATATCAAGATGGGATATCAAAGATATCGCACTTGCAGCAGGTGATTCTATGGCTATCCATCCACGTAAACGTATGTTTGAACTGTTAATGAAGTTTGCAACAAGCAAAGAAAATATGCAGTCTGTACTGGATGCCCTGGAAGCACATATGGAAGAAAAAATTGCAATTTATACAGAGTGCATGACAAAGTTCCCAAGCAGTGCAGAAGTGTTTCAACCTAAAATCGATAAAGCACGAAAAACAATGAAACTTTTTCCCCAAATCATTGAAGAGTATTTTGCAGAATAATTAGAGTGTCCCTTATCATACTTTCAGTATAATAGTTACTATTAAAACTGTAAGGGGAAGTATGTCTGATATAAGCAAAGAAGAAGTATTGACCTATCATAAGCAAGGGAAGATAGGTATAGACCTAACCAAACCTTGTAACTCACAACATGAACTCTCGCTTGCCTACACTCCCGGTGTAGCTGTCCCGTGTCTTGAAATAGCGAAAGAAGAGAACCTCTCTTTTGAATATACCAACCGTTCCAATTTAGTGGCTGTGATCTCTGACGGTACAGCGGTTTTGGGACTTGGGGACATCGGTCCTCTTGCTTCCAAGCCTGTAATGGAGGGAAAGTCTGTACTTTTTAAAAAATTTGCACATGTGGATGCATTCGACATAGAGTTAGATGTGCATAGTATTGAAGAGATCGTGACAACCTGTAAAGCCATTGCACCTACATTTGGTGGCATTAACCTCGAAGATATCAAAGCCCCGCAATGTTTTGAAATAGAACGTAGACTCAAAGAAGAGTTAGACATTCCTGTATTTCATGATGATCAGCATGGCACGGCCATTATCACTACGGCTGGACTTATGAATGCACTTGAACTGACGGGTAAAAAGGTAGATGAGCTCAAAGTAGTGGTCAATGGTGCTGGTGCAGCAGGGATATCCTGTGCGAAGATGTATCAGGCACTGGGGGTAAAAAATATTATCATGTGTGACTCTCAAGGGGTGATCTCTACATCAAGAACTGACCTTAATGTGTATAAGGCACCATTTGCTATAGATACTGAGGCTAAAACGCTTGATGAAGTGATAGAGGGTGCAGATATGTTTTTAGGGCTCAGTGTTGCAGGTGCATTGACCAAAGAGATGGTAGCAAAAATGGCACCGGAGCCTATTCTTTTTGCTCTGGCAAATCCTGTGCCTGAGATTCTGCCTTCTGAGGTTAAAGAGGTACGTAATGATGCCATTATAGGAACCGGACGTTCTGACTTTTCTAACCAGGTTAACAATGTACTCGGTTTTCCCTTTATCTTTAGAGGTGCTTTGGATGTGCGTGCAAGGAAGATCACAGAAGGCATGAAAATGGCGGCAGCCAGAGCACTTGCAGCTTTAGCGAAAGAACCTGTACCTTATTATGTAAAAGCAGCCTATCACGATGAAAATATCACCTATGGCAAAGAACATATCATTCCTTTGCCGTTTAACAAAGAAGTACTTATCTGGGTTGCTTCTGAAGTCGCAAAAACAGCCGTTGAAGAGGGGGTTGCCCGGATAGATCGTTTTGATGAAGAGGTATATAAAAAGCATTTAAGGTCTCTTATTTACGGTTATCCAGAGGATAAGTAACGTATGAAGCTTAAATCCTATCTAGACCTGTATGCATTATTGGAGGCACATCCCTCTTCCAGAGAGGAGAACCGCACTTTTGGTATTACCCATGTGATGATCAAACAGAAACCATTACAACAGCTTTTGGCATGGATAGAAGTACATAAGAGTAAATTGAAAAAACCACTGTTAAGTGAAAGGTTCTCTTCTTATTTCTATATGATGACCTTAGCACTTGGATTGATAGCATTTTTTTTAGGGTTGGTATCGGGAATAGCATTGCTCTCCTATAGTGGCAAAGAGCCGGTGAATGTTATCTATTTTATGGTTATGGTTATCGCCTTTCCTCTTTTTACTATGACACTGACACTGTTTGCTATGGTAAGAGCCAAGAGTACGCAAAGTGTGCTGGTGCATGTCTCACCGGCTTTTTGGATGGAAAAAATATTGGGCTTGTTACCAGGCAGGATGCAGGAGAATATTAGGGAGTTTAAGATCAACCCTTTTCTTCTAAACTGGGTGGTCATTAAACGTTCACAAGTGCTTGCTTTATTATTTTCTTTTGGATTACTGTTGGCACTTTTGGGCG
>AGBJ01000015.1_pt1 | contig 23638 bp, 27 predicted proteins | sample 768721 | NCBI WGS metagenome assembly AGBJ01 (sample SAMN00779238, study PRJNA67915) | hypersaline lake metagenome
TGCGATGGCTGCACACTTTCTGGTATGGTCATCCGGTGTAGAACCTATGCCGCCAAAAGAAAAGAGTACAGCATTTTCCTGTGAAGCAATGAACTGAAGTGTTTGCACAATAAGCGCGGGGTCATCTTCTATAATGAAGGAGCCCGAAAGGGTATGGCCCTTTTGGATGAGCGCTTGGCTGACAAAGTCAAAGTGCTTGTCACTCCTTCGACGGTTAAGGATCTCTGTCCCTATGATAAGCGCAAAAAATCTAGGCTCAGACACTATAATCCTTTATTGGAAGCATTACTCTTCGATATAGTTTTTAAGTTTTCTTCCCACTTTAGGGTGTTTGAGTTTTTTAATGGCAGAAGATTCTATCTGACGTACTCTTTCACGTGTTACGTTGAGCTCTTTTCCTATCTCTTCGAGTGTTCGGTCACTCTCATCATCAAGAATACCAAAACGCATACGAATGACCGCTTTTTCTCTTTCGTTAAGCTGGTCAAGCACATCATCTATCTGGTTGTTCAAGTCATCTTTCAGTACTACATCCGTTGGACTCAATGTGGTTTTGTCTTCGATAAAGTCACCGAATCTACCATCATCCTCATCTCCTACAGGTGTTTCAAGACTGACAGGTTCTTTGGTGATCTTGATGACATTTTTGACTTTATCGACCGATAACCCCACCTCTTCAGCGATCGTATCGAGATCTGGCTCTTTACCTGTTTTCTGAAGGTGTTTTCTAATGATCTTGTTGATACGGTTGATCGTCTCTATCATGTGAATAGGGATACGGATCGTCCTAGCCTGATCTGCAATAGCTCTGGAGATAGCCTGACGTATCCACCATGTAGCATAGGTAGAGAACTTGTAACCTTTTTCATATTCAAATTTATCAACTGCCTTCATCAGGCCGATGTTCCCTTCCTGGATAAGGTCAAGGAACGGAAGTCCTCTGTTCGTATAACGTTTCGCGATAGACACAACCAATCTCAGGTTCGACTTTGCCATACGTGTTTTAGCTACTTCACTTTTTGCTTTACCGCGGCGTATCTGGTCTAAAATTTCCTGGAGCTTCTCTTCAGAAAGGTCAAATCCGCCTTTACTTGCTTCTCTTGTCTCAAAAAGTTTTTTAATTTCAACATAGGTGCTTACCATCGTTGTCTCAGGTACCGCATCGATAATATCATCTTTATCCATATTGATGATGTTGTCAAGTATTTTTTGGTGATTGGCTTTGAGTGCATCATTGAAAAGCGGCAGTTTATATTCTAAACGTTTAAGCTCTCTATCAAAGCTGTCATCGCTTTTCAGTGCGGTTTCCATTGCCTTTACCAATTCATTGATAAGCTTGGAGGTAGGTCCAAGGTTCAAAAGCGCGGCTTTCAGCTGTTCTTTTTTAAAAGCTATTTTAAGACGTTCATGAAGAATAACGATAGGATCAGTCTCTTTTTGCATAAACGTCTCAAGATCGTCACGTGCTTTCATCCACTCTTTTTTTGCTTTTTCTAAACGTTTAAAACTGTCTACAACTTGTTTGACCCTTTTATCATCTTTCGGGACAGAAGCATCATCCGTCACCTCATTGTCATCATCGTCTTTATCGGATTTTTCGTCTTCAAAACTTTTAAAAAGTTCTTTGACACGTCTTTCACGATTAAGCAGAGGTTCTTTATAGTTGAGAATGTACCCGATCAGATAAGGGACAGAACAGATAGCATCAATGATGACATCTTCCCCTTCTTCAATACTTTTAGAAAGCTCAACCTCTTCTTCTTTCGTCAACAGGGGGATCTTACCCATTTCACGCAGGTACATTCTTACCGGACTGTCTGAACGGCTCCACTCTAAGAGTTCTTTTTCTTTATGCAGGTCGAAATGCTCTTCACTGTCACTCTCTAGAAGTTTTTTTCTTGCATCTTCTCTTTTCTTTTTTTCTTTTCCTGTGAGGAACTTTGCATATTCTGAAGCAGAAATGATCTCTACTTTTGCATCTGTTGCAAGTGTATGTATCTTTTTTGCCTGTGTGACAGTGGGTTGTTTACTAAACTCCTTCGCGATGTTTTCAAGTGTGACCGCATCACCTTTTTTCTTGGACTTGATTAACGTCTCTATATTCTTCATACTATCTTTTACTGCCATTGAAAACCTTTGATATGTGAGGTGAAAACCTTCAGGGATAATTAAGGTTGGATTATACCGAAATTTTATTGATTTTAGGCATAAAATTTGTTAATTTTTATTTTTTTAGCTATAATCGCGAAAATTTTATGAGGATATACTTCTCATTACGAAGGAATCTACTTTGCAAGGTAAAGTTTGGAAATTTGGTGATAATGTCGATACGGATCTCATTATTGCTGCGAGATATCTTAATACAAGTGAGCCATCAGAATTGGCAAAACATGTGATGGAAGATGCAGACCCTGAGTTTGTTTCTAACATGACAGAGGGTGACATTATTGTAGCCGGTGAAAACTTTGGCTGCGGTTCAAGTCGTGAACATGCACCGATCGCATTAAAAGCAGCAGGGGTGAGTGCGGTGATCGCACCTACGTTTGCGCGTATTTTTTACAGAAATGCCTTCAACATGGGACTTCCTATTTTTGAGCTTGCTGAATCAGCAGAGATCAATGAAGGGGATGTGGTAAGAATAGATATGGCAGCAGGTGAGGTCATTAATGTGACCCAGGCAAAAACATATAAATTTTTGCCTATCCCGGATTTTATGCAGCAATTGGTAGATGCCGGTGGTCTGATCGCTTTTGCCAAAAAAGAGATAGCAGATCAAAAGAAACAATAAAAAGTAAAAATGTCCAGGGAGTAAATCTCCAAAGACCGGGTAGACGTTGAGTTTTCGGCAGAGCCAAAGCAACTCGTTGTGTATTAAAAAAGGAAAATAGAGTATGGGTAAAAGTTATAGAATTGGTGTCATAAGAGGTGACGGTATTGGTCCTGAGATCATTGATGAAGCGATAAAAGTATTGGATGCAGTGTCCGTGACACAGGGGTTTAATCTTAAGTATGAAGAGATGCTCCTGGGGGGTGCTGCCATCGATGAGACCGGTGTACCGTTACCAGAAGAGACGATACAGGGTGTCAAAAAATGTGATGCTGTGCTTTTTGGCGCTATCGGCGGACCAAAATGGGATAACTTGGAGAGACACTTACGTCCTGAAACGGGACTTTTGGCCCTACGTAAAGAGATGGGGACCTTTGCGAACCTAAGACCGGCAATGGTTTATGATGAGTTGGTGGATGCATCCAGTCTCAAACCAGAGGTGGTAAAGGGTGTAGATATTATGGTCGTACGTGAGTTGACAGGCGGTATTTACTTTGGAGAGCCAAGAGAGCTTCAAAAAGATAAAGCTTTCAACACCATGGTCTATACGCGAGAAGAGGTAGAGCGTATCGCAGTGGTGGCATTTGAGATCGCGATGAAGCGTAAAAAACGTATCTGTTCAGTGGATAAGGCGAATGTACTTGAAGTCAGTCAATTCTGGAGAGAAATTGTTGAGGAAGTAGCGAAAGGGTACCCTGAAGTAGAACTCTCTCACATGTATGTAGATAATGCAGCGATGCAGCTTATTCGTGAACCTAGGCAATTTGACGTGATCTTGACAGGAAACATTTTTGGTGACATCCTTTCAGATGCTGCAAGTATGTTAAGTGGGTCTATCGGTCTTCTTCCAAGTGCGAGTACGGGTAAAGGGATAGGACTTTTTGAACCTATTCACGGCTCTGCACCGGACATTGCCGGGCAGGGTATTGCAAATCCGCTTGCTACCATTTCATCTGCGAGTATGATGCTTCGTTATGCATTGGGTGAAAGTGATGCTGCAGATAAGATAGATGATGCGATCAAAAAAGCATTAAAAGCAGGGTATCGTACAGGTGATCTTGGTGACGATGATACAAAAGAGATCTGTACTTGTACAGAAATTGGTGATATAATTGCTGATTATGCCAGTAAATAGAACATAACGTTTCAGGTTTCCTTTTTTAAAGAAGGGGATCTTACACTATCGGCTGCTTTGACGTATCGCAGCCAGAGACTATGATACAAAAGGGATGACATGCCCACTATCAAATCTTTTCCACATTTTTTCTCACACACAGACACGCACATATTTCAAGATATACGAACCGTTACGGACTATTTGACACAACAGTATCATGCCAAGTGTTACGTAGTGGGCGGTGCTGTGCGTGACCGTATTTTGGGACGAGAGTGTAAAGATTATGATATCGAATGTTTTGGCATCAGTGTAGAAGATTTTGAAATTGCGATGGATCATTTGGATGCGCAGGGTGTAGGGAAGAGTTTTTTTGTCTACAAGCACCATGATCTGGATATCTCCCTGCCACGTACTGAGAAAAAAATAGCCAAAGGACACCGCGGCTTTAAAGTCTCTTTGGCCCTAGAAGAAAAAGAAGCATCCAAAAGACGGGATTTTACGATCAATGCGTTAATGTATGACATTCAAAAAGAACAGATACTTGATTTTTGGAACGGATTGGAGGACATAGAGGATGGTGTACTTCGTGTAGTCGATGAAAAGACATTCGTGGAAGACAGTTTACGTGTATTGCGGGCTATGCAGTTTGCTGCACGTTTTGGTTTTAAAGTGGAAGAGAAGAGCTGTAGACTGTGCCAGAGTATCTCCCTGGATGATCTGCCCAAAGAGCGGATATTCAGAGAGTTTGAAAAAATGTTCGTAGGGAAATATCTGCATTATGGACTGTATTATCTCTCTGCACTGGGCATAGGAGAGCAGCTTTTTGATCTAAAAATAGGGAAAAGTACCTTTATAGAGTTAAGCAGAATATTGCAAAAGAGTCAAAAACATTTTGTAGAGAAACTAAGACCCTACTATTTTCTTTTTATATGTAAAACATATGCTTTGCTGGATATCAAAGCGATATTAGATCGATTGGGTGCACCAAAAAGTTATTTTAAAAAAGTTGCGACAGCACCGGTCCCAAAAGAGATAACCACAACCTTCATTGCCAACCTGGCACTGAAAGAGGGGATAGTGGAGTACGTAGGCAATTATCATCCCGAGGTGATCATGTTGGCAAAGAAGTTAGATGTATGGGATAAGCCCTTTGATCGGGGAGTCACACCTACAGAATTGATGGATGAAGGGTTTTCAGGTAAAGCGTTAGGTGAAGAACTCGATAGACGGACCAAAGAGAAAATAATGAGTTTGAAAGAAAAATAGGTATAATTTTACAATTCAATAACAACTAGGGCAAAGATGGAAAAAAGAGCAAGGGTTTTAATAGACTGCAAAGATGCAAAGGGATTGGTATATGAGATTTCCAAAGTGTTTTATGACAGGGGTTTAAACATCGATAACAACCGTGAATTTGTTGACAAAGAACATGGACGGTTTTTTATGCGTACCGTAGTATCGGGTTTATTTGATGTTGAGGAACTGTTGAGTGAACTTAGAACAGTTGCACCCGAAGATGCGCATATCAGAGTGGTAGAACCCAAAGATAAAAAAATTGTTCTGATGGCGACAAAGGAGTCTCATGCACTGGGTGATATTCTTGTACGGCATGCCAATGGTGAACTTGATGCCCAGATAGAGTGTGTCATTGCCAATCATGATACACTGGAGACCTTTGTACGTAGATTTGATGTTCCTTTCTTTCATGTCCCTGCAGACGGTATGAGCAGAGAAGAACATGAAGAACATGTGATGAAGCTTATCAATGAGTTTGAGTTTGATTATATCGTGCTTGCAAAATACATGCGAATCCTCACACCCAACTTTGTCAAAGCCTATCCGGAAAAGATCATTAATATCCATCACTCTTTTCTTCCTGCTTTCATAGGAGCCAATCCTTATAAGCAGGCATTTGATAGAGGAGTGAAGATCATCGGAGCTACGGCACATTTCGTGACAGATGATCTGGATGAAGGACCTATTATCGCACAAGATGTCATCCCGGTCAATCACCGGTTTTCCTGGAGAGATATGCAAAAAGCCGGACGTGATGGTGAAAAGGTCGTACTTTCACGCGCCCTGGAACTGGTATTGCATGACAGAGTCTTCGTGAATGGGAATAAAACGGTAGTGTTTTAATAATATATTTACATTTTTGATATATTTCCTCATATTTAAACTGAGGTGTTGTTTCTCCCTTCATTTTTTTAGAAAAAACGAAGCAAAAAAGCGTCGTGGCTCTCGAATCGCTTCACTTTCAAGGGCGTTCGCCACGACAAGACACACGATGTGTGATTAAATGATAGAAAGGTAAGTTACTTCATGTTTAATATCGTACTAGTAGAACCGGATATTCCTCAGAATACGGGAACGATAGGCCGTCTTTGTGTCAATTTGGGGGCAACGCTGCATCTGATCAGACCCCTTGGCTTTGACATTGATGATAAAGCAGTGAAGCGTGCAGGGCTTGACTACTGGAAACATCTTGACCTGGTGGTATGGGAAAGTTTTGAGGAGTATCTTAACGTACATCCTATCACCCAAAACAGCTATATGGCTACCACCAAAACAGACAACCTCTACTTCAATGCACCCTTTAAAAAAGGTGATCATATTCTTTTTGGTTCAGAGACCAGAGGGATCGATGAAAAGGTACTGCTTGAAAATCCTGAACAGTGTATTACGATCCCGATGGGGGGCAAAGGCAGAAGTCTCAATCTTGGCGTCAGTGTCGGTGTCGTTATGTATGATGCACTGCGTCAAAACTATGAAGGGTTTGAAAAGATCACTATCGCCAATACCCTGGAAGAGAAGTAATGTCGTTGGGAGATATCCTTTATATCATCGCTATATTTTTATTTGTATTTATAACATTTGGGATCATAAAAAACTATTATAAAAGTAAATTCGATGGGGAAGGCAGACGTATCGATATGCAAGAGGATGATAGTAAGTGATACGCATACATAGCGATTCTTTTTTTAGGCATGGTTATATCCAGTAGACAGGATAGTGCCTGTTGGGGTCTATAGACATATTATTGACCAATAAAGCCACGAACAACATCAATAAGACGCCAACCAATACCGGGCTTAGTACATACCAGTATCCCAATTCTTGTATGTTATCCCCACCGATCACGGCGATCAAAGCGGTAGCTCCTCCAGGAGGATGCAATGTGCGTGTCAAATGCATCACGGCAATAGCGGAAGATACGGCCAATGCACTGGCGATAACCATGTTTTCTTGAAAGATCAAAGCGATCGTGACACCAACCAGCGCAGAAAGCACATGTCCGCCGACCAAATTTCTTGGCTGAGAAAATGCCAGCAAAGGGGCTCCGTAGATCAACACTGCGGTGGCTCCAAAAGATCCTATTAAGAACAAAGCACTTTTTTCATGACCACCCCATAGTTTTCCTAAGTACGCAATGAGCAGTATCCCTAAAAATGCGCCTATCCATGACCACATGATCTTTGTAATCGGTTTTCGGGGAGGACACTTTCCCTTTGTTTTCATGCGTGATAAGTAATTCTTCATAGTGAGAGTATACATAAAATATTCGGTTGTCTTTAAAAGGATGAAAATTTTACATATATTTCTATGACTTTGTGTGAAAATAATACAATGAAAAGCGTTAATCTCACTATTAACGAATTTTTAGATAGAATTGTACGAATTTTTATTTACTAGGATCATCTAAATGACACAAGCACTACTTATCGAGATCGGTGTAGAAGAACTTCCCGCTATACCACTACTTAAAATTGTATCTAACATAGAGAAATCTTGGAAAAACATACTTGAAGCCTATAAGCTTTCTTGTGACTTTGAATTTGTCTATACCCCTAGAAGACTCGTACTTAAACATGAGGAAATAGCGGTCAAACAGGCAGACAGTACGGTAGAGTTTTTCGGACCCCCCGTGGCGGCTGCTTTGAAGGACGGCATACCTACCAAAGCTGCTGAAGGGTTTGCCGGTAAGTGCGGGGTCTCTTTTGATGCACTTGGCCGCGGTCAAAAGAACGGTAAAGAAGTGCTCTATTTTAAAAAAGAAGAAAAAGGGTCAGATACGGCTTCGCTGCTTCAAGAGATGTTGGAAAAATGGATAGCTTCTATGGCATTTGGAAAAATGATGCGCTGGGGAGCAAGAACTGATGAGTATATCCGACCTCTCAGATGGTTGCAAGTAAGGATGGGTGACACCTCTGTACCTGTAGAGCTTTTTGGTGTGCATTCAGATAGGAAAACCTATGTGCACCGTATGGTGACCTATGATGCGGTAGAAGTTCCCAGTATAGACGCCTATGAAGGTATTTTGGAAGAGTGTGCTGTGATGTTGCATCCTAAAGAGAGAGAAGCAAAGATATTGGCTGAGTTTGATGCTTTGGAATCGGCACATAACATTATCATTGAAAGAGACAGGGCACTGCTGGCTGAAGTGGTAGCGATCACAGAGAACCCTAAAGCACTTTTAGGGAGCTTTGATGCACTCTTCCTGGAACTTCCGCCTGAGGTGATCATTACTTCTATGAAGGAACACCAGCGTTATTTTCCTGTCTTTGAAAATGGAAAGATAACCAATAAATTCGTGGTCGTAAGTAATGCCTACACGGATGATTACAGTAAAGTCATTGCAGGAAATGAACGTGTACTGAAACCACGTCTGGCAGATGGACTCTTTTTCTATCAAAATGACTTGAAGAATGGACTGAGTACAGAGGGGCTTGAAAAAGTGCAGTTCATTGATGGGCTGGGTACACTGGCCGATAAGATCAAAAGAGAAAAGAATATCGCTATCAGGCTGCTTGCGCTGTACATGGACGGTGTTGAAGCAGCGACAGGACAAAGTTCAGCCGTACTTGAAAAAGCGATGGACAAAGCAGTGAACCTTGCCAAAGCGGACCTGATGAGTGAGATGGTATATGAGTTTACAGAACTTCAAGGGCTTATGGGGTACTACTACGCCAAGGCACTGGGAGAAGATGAGCTGGTCTATACGGCGATCAAAGAGCAGTATATGCCAGTAGGTGAAGGTGCAGAGCTTCCAAGTTCTGTTTTCTCATCCATTGTAGCGATGAGTATTAAACTGGACACACTCTTCGGACTCTTCAGCGTAGGGAAAATACCGACAGGTTCTAAAGATCCATTTGCGCTTCGCCGTGCGGTCAATGGTGTTTTCCGTATCGTTACAGCCTATGATCTGAGTTTTAACATTGACGACATTATCACCCTGCTTAAAGGAAGCTATGATGCGTTTGACACAAGTCTACTCAGTGACTTTATCATAGAACGTATCAATAAGTCGCTTGATGCCAACCCCTCAGTCATTGCAGCTGTACTGGCTTCAGGGGAAAGGGATATTAACGAGATAGCCAAAAAAGTAGAAGCATTGAACGACATAGTGACTCATGATACTTTTAAGGAGCAGTTTACGACCTTTAAGCGTGTTGCCAATATTTCTAAAGATGTAGACCTGGCGTCAAATTTAGAGATAGATATCACATTGTTTAAAGAAGATGCAGAAGTGACACTCTACAATGCCTATGAAAAAGTGATCAATGCGACGTACGATGATTATAAACAAGAGCTTGAAGCACTCTTTGGACTCAAACGTGAACTGGATGGATATTTTGATGATGTACTTGTCAATACGGAGGATGAAACGTTAAAGGCGAACAGACTGCATACGATAGGGTCTGTCTATAAGACATTTAGAAATATCGCGGATATTAAAGAGATCACGGTTTAAACCTGATGTCTAAACCCTACGATACCATTGTTATTGGTGCAGGTATCGCAGGGGCTGCTACGGCACATGCCTTGACACAAAAAAAACAAAAAGTGCTGGTACTGGACAAAAGAGGTATTGCCTCCGGAGGTTCTGGTGCAGCCGGGGCTTTTGTCTCTCCTAAGATCGGAAAAGGGTCTCCGCTTCAAACACTTACGAATGAAGCATTCTCTTTTGCTAAGGACTTTTACCTCAATCATTGTCCAGATTATTTTCATCAAACCGGTGTGATCCGTATCCCAAAAGATGAGAAGGATGCCCAGCAGTTCTCCCTCTATGCCCCTTTCAATGACAACAGGTATGAGTTTTACACCAAAGAGGAACTCCACGTACATGGTATAGGTTGTGATTTTGAGAGCTTTTACTTTCCTGAGGCCGGGGATTGTGATGCCAAAGGAGTCTGTGAAGTTTTACTCTCAGAGATAGAAGTGCTGCAGTATGAGGTCCAGAAGATCAGACAAGAAGAGGGCGTATGGCATGTGGGTGAGTTTACAGCCGAAAATCTTGTCTTGGCAACAGGGTATCAAAGTGACTTGGCAGACTTGCGTTATATGGGGATCAAAGGTACTTGGGGAACCAGAGGAGACTTTACTTCAGCATTAGACCTAAAAGTAAGTATGCACCAGAGTATGTCTGTAGGAGCCAATGTCAATGGCATGATCAAACTGGGTGCGACACATGAGAAAGAAGTGAAAGCACCTGTACCTTGTCAAGAAGGACAAGCCTTGCTTCTCAAAGAAAAGGCTTCTTCTCTCATCGATACTTCGGACCTGGCACTGAAAGAAGTATTTTGCGGTATGAGAGCAGGTTCTAAAGATTACTTCCCGTTGGTAGGGAAAGTGATAGATGTACCCAGTATGCTGGAGAGCTGTCCTGCTATTGTCAGAGGGGCTAAACCGGAAGTAAGCTATAGAGAGAAGCTTTATATCTGTAATGGTTTAGGGGGTAGAGGGTTTGTCTTTGCGCCGCTGATGGCTAAACTATTGGCTGAGTGTATCGTTGAAGGGAAAGAGGTGGACAGAAGAGTGAAAGCAGACAGACTATTTTTGAAATGGTGTCGTAAAAGTCCAGAACTGGACGATTTACGATAAGTCCGGTTTTTCCCAGATTTCCCATTCAGGCTCTTGTGAGACATGTGGAAAACCATCGAGTATCTCCTGTGGCTGGAACCTTGGTTTATAGGCAAAAGCTTTACACCCGTCTACCCAGTACCCCAGATAGATCCAAGGGAGATCAAGTATGTTCGCCAATTTTACCTGGTAAAGCAGAGAATACGTCCCAAGCGAAAGACTGGCATAGTCAGGATCATAGTAAAAGTAGATAGAACTGATCCCATCATCTAAAATATCGATGAGGTCAACCCCGATAAGTCTGTTATCTTTGATGTAGAGTACTTCTTTACCAAAATCATGTGCACCGTCGACAAAGTTTTCATAGTACTCACGATGTGATATGTTCTTATGCTGCCACTGGTCTTTTACATGTTTATAATTGTGGTATTTATTGTAAAGGTTAATATGTGCCCTTGTAAGCGTAGGCTTTCGCACAATGATCTTAGTATCGGCATTCCGTTTAATAGACTTTTTTTGTGATTTTGTATAGTGGTAATCGGCAGCATTGATACGAATGCTTTTACACTCATTGCAGCCATTGCAGATAGGGTGAAAGAAGTATTTCCCAAAACGTCTCCACCCTCTGGCTATGACGGCTGTTGCGAATTTCTTGCTGGCATGAGCAACATATTTATAATTCATACGTACCTTATTACCAGGGAGGTAGGCACAATCGTAGTCCAGCATAGAAAAATCTGTTGATGGCGGGTTCAGTAACTCTAGTTCTTCGTTCATAATCGCGATTATACTGAAATTATTGTAAAATTCATAAAAAATAGAGGTGACCATGTTTCTTTATCAACCAACATTTGGGTACTGCTACAACAGTGACTCTATTTTTTTATATGATTTTATTTCAACGTTCAAGCCCAAAGGCTCTCTGCTGGATGTGGGGTGTGGCGTCGGTATTATCTCTCTGCTGTTAAGCCGTGATTTTGATATAAAAACAAGTATCATTGACAAACAGGAAAAGATGTTGGCATATGCCAAGCATAATTTTGCACTCAATAGTCTGGAGGTACAAAGCTATCTTGGCGATTTTACAGAGTTTCAGACCGATGAGAAGTTTGATTATATCATTTCAAATCCCCCCTTTTACGATTCACGTGTCCAACAAAGTGAAAATACACACCTGAACATTGCCAGGTATGCACACCATTTGCCCATAGAGTCGTTTGTAGCGAAGGTAAAAAAACTGTTGAAACCAAGAGGATATTTTATCTTTTGTTATGATGCGAAGCAGGTGGATCTGTTATTGCATCATTTAACTTCCTATGGTATAAATGTTGAAATCATGCAGTTTGTGCATTCCAAAATAGACAGAGAGTCTAAGCTCGTGATGATCGCTGCACGTATGGGATCAAAGTCCATGACACGTGTATTGCCTCCATTTGTGGTCTTTGATGGCAATAATGTCTATAGAAAACAAGCGATGGAAGCATTTAAAAAAGCAAATACAAATAGCATAAAGGGTGATCTATGATCATGGATCTGATGGAACAAGAGGGGTATAATTACAAGTTTACCCCTTCAGCATGCGAAGCGTGCGGCGGGCACTGTTGCACAGGAGAGAGCGGCTATATCTGGGCCAAATATGCAGAGATAGAAAAAATGGCAGCGTTTGTTAACCTTAGTGTAGAAGATTTTGCTACAATGTATTTAAGAAAAGTAAAACATCGCTATTCGCTGATAGAAAAACAGCTCGCACCAGATAATTTTGCCTGTATATTTTTCGATGAAGCTATGAAGCGTTGTTCTATCTACCCGGTACGACCGTTACAGTGTCGTACATTCCCTTTCTGGGAACAGTTCAAAAATGATGAAGACGAGGTACGTAAAGAATGTCCTGGAATCGTATAGCTTTCACGCTGCTGTTAGCATTTAGTTTTAGTACAGTAGCCGGCTACGCAAAAGAATTGATGAAGATCAGTGAAGATGAACTGATCGTCAGTGCACTGTTATATGATGAATACGGAGCGTATGAAAGCAGCTATCAGATCTATAAAAAACTCCATGATGATACGGGGGCAGAAATTTATCTGTTTAAAGAAGCGACTTCTGCTTTGATGGCTAGAAACCATATAGTAGAGAGTATCACCCGTTTAAAAATATGGGATAAAAAACATCCGAACAGGATTGAGGTCAGACGACTGCTTATTCCTCTTTATCTCACCATACAGCAAGTGAAGAACGCGACGGATGAAGCAGAGTTTCTACTGGAACAATCAACAGAACCTATGGATCTGGATCTGGCATCCAACTCTTTTCTTTATGCAGGAAACTTTAAAAGAGCATTGAAACTTTTGAATAAGGTCTATGAACAGGTACCGAGAGAAGAATTGTTGCTTAGAATGGTTGAGATCATGGAACAGTTTACCGGTGAGCGTAAAAAAGCCATACAGTTACTAGAGACACATCGCCGTATGAATATCGTAAGCAATGATGTGTATATTAAATTGCTTGTGTTATACCAAAAAGAAAAAGATGTTGATGGTATCTTGCAAACCTATAAAGCACTATATGCTCACGATAACGACGAACAGTATCTTAACAAGATCATTGATGTTTACATGTATCAAAAGGATATTGACGGTGCCATCGCTTTTTTGGAAGCAGATCGAAGCAGAGATGATATACTCTATGAACTTTATAAGTCAAAAGGATATTTTTCTAAGGCACTGCGCTTGGCAGACAAATTCTATAAAAAAGATAAAGATTCAAAATGGATAGCAGAGAAAGGTGTCCTTCTTTTTGAAAATTCAGAAGATAAAAACGACAAAAAGATGATACAAAAAGTCGTTTCTTATCTTGAACAAGCGATCAACCAAGGGGCAGATGATAGTATTTATCTCAACTACTATGGCTATACACTGATAGATAAAGAAGTGGACATTAAAAAAGGCATAAAGATCATAGAAGATGCGTTGCTTCAACAGCCTGAAAATACGTATTATCTGGACTCTTTGGCATGGGGATACTATAAAACACGTGAGTGTACGAAAGCATATCAGCTTATGAAACGTGTAGTAGAGGAAGAGGGGCTTGAAGAAGAAGAGATCATTAAACATTGGAATGCGATCAGGCAATGTAAATAATTTCGAACTTCTTTTGGATATAATACACGAAATTAATAGAAATGTGGAAAATAGTATATGGCTCAAATATTAGATGAAATCATAAAAAAAACAAAATCAGATCTGGAAAAAAGAAAAGTAGAGTATCCGGAGGAGTGGTTGGGACGATCACTCTCTTTTAACCCTTTTGTCCCTAAAGATGTACAAAGTGCTTTGCGTTCTACAGAAGAGAACCCCTACAGGATCATCGCGGAAGTGAAAAAAGCAAGTCCCAGTAAAGGGGTGATACGTGAAGATTTTGACCCCATGGCGATAGCGCAGGCCTATGAAAAAGGCGGCGCAGACTCACTCTCTATACTGACGGAACCACACTTCTTTCAGGGAGATAAAGAGTATCTTAGTATGGTCCGTCGTTATGTCAATTTGCCTCTGCTAAGAAAAGATTTTATCGTAGATAAATATCAGGTGCTCGAAGCATTGGCGTTTGGTGCAGACTACATACTGCTCATTGCAATGGCACTGAGCCGTAAAGAGCTGAAAGCGTTACATGACTATGCACTGCATTTAGGTTTGGATGTACTGGTAGAAGTCCATAATAAAACCGATCTGGTCAAAGCGATCTTTGCGGGAGCAGATATCATCGGGATCAACCACCGTAACCTTGAAACCTTTGAGATAGATATGAGCCTCAGTGAAAAACTGATACCGCTTATCCCCAATGGAAAGATCATTGTGGCTGAATCAGGTATCAATGACCATGAAACGGTGGTAGAACTCTCCAAGATAGGTGCTGATGCATTTTTGGTCGGGGAACATTTTATGAGGCAAGATGATATCACCGCGGCTATCAAGAAACTCAAATACGGAAGTCAAGCCTGATTTTTCACTGCTGCAGACGAAGAAGTGATTATCACTCCTTCGTCTATACTAACAGATATTATAAAAACTCACCCTTCACTGTTGTCAATCCCTTTTGAATAAGCCTTGCCATAAAGGAACTGATACTTTTATCTTCAGAAGGTGTAATGGTATTTAACAAGGCAAACTTCTCAACACGGTGATCCAGGAATGAAGTATCAAATTCTCCTTTTTGAAAGGCTTCATCTCTGACAATCTCTTTATGCAAGTCGATATTGGTAGTGATGCCACCGATATAATATTCATCTAAAGCTCTTTTCGCTTTTCTGACAGCACCTTCCCAGTCTAATGCCGAGACGATCAATTTTCCTATCATCGAATCATAATTAGGGGGGATGGTATAACCGCTATATACCGAGGTGTCCAAACGTACCCCAGGACCTCCTGGCGTTAAATATTCATCGATCGTACCGAATGAAGGCATGAAATTGTTTTTAGGATCTTCTGCATTGATACGAAACTCGATCGCATACCCGCTAAAAGAGATCTCCTCCTGCAAGAAGTGCAGTTTGTCTCCGGCTGCCAATTGTATCATTCTTTGAATGATATCGACGCCGGAAATGACTTCTGTTACAGGGTGTTCCACCTGAACACGCGTATTCATCTCGATAAAGTAGATATTGTCTTTTTCATCAACCAGGAACTCTACGGTTCCTACACTCTCATACCCTAACCGGTACACTGCTTTCTGGGCGATACGATAGAGTTCTTTTCTCACTTCTGCAGACAATCTCGGTGAGGGAGAGATCTCTATGACTTTTTGATGGCGTCTTTGTATCGAGCAGTCACGTTCACCAAGGTGTACGACATTTCCGTATTTATCTGCAATGACCTGTACTTCTATATGGCGAGGATTTATGACATATTTTTCAATAAAAACATCCCCATTTCCAAAAAACTTTTTAGCCTCCTGTGTAGCTGCTTCAAACAGTTTCTTAAAATCTTTTTCATCATTGACGATACGCATTCCACGACCACCACCTCCGTAGGCCGCTTTGATAATGACTGGGAATTCTATCTCTTTTGCGATCCTCTTGGCCTCATCAAGATCATAGATAGGGTCTTCAGTACCCTCGATCACCGGTACCCCTATCTCCTTCATGGCACGTTTGGATGCTATTTTGTCGCCAAACAGTTCTATATGCTCTGCTCTTGGTCCGATAAAGATCACGCCTTGTTCTTCACACGCTCTGGCAAAGTCTGCATTTTCAGATAAAAATCCATACCCTGGATGGATCGCATCACATTTGAGTTCTTTGGCAACATTGATAATGTTTTCATAATCGAGATAGACTTCAACTGGATGCCCTTCCAATTCAACGGCATGATCTGCTTTTTTGACCCAGACCCCTTCTTTGTCTACTTCTGAATGGACTACTACACTGTACATATCCAACTCTTTACATGCCCGTATAATACGAAGGGCTATTTCACCACGATTTGCGATCAAAATCTTGCTGATCTTTTTGTTCATTTGGTACTCCTGGTTGAGTTTTTCGCTATTATAGAGAATCACTTTAGAAAATACTACATAATTATTGTGTATATAGTTATCAATTTTTGTAATTTTTATATGCTTTTTTTGCTATAATGGCCCTATGAAACGAAAAACCTACCTTAAAAAGATCCGTCTGGCCAATGACCTGATGTTCTATATCTATACCCACATAGAGAGTGATATCAATATGGACGAACTCGCTGCATCCATGGAGATAGACAAGTTTTATCTGCATAAGATATTTAAAGAGATTTTTGGACGTAATATCTATGAGAGTATTAAATCTATTCGTCTTCAAAAAGCATCCAACCTTCTTCTGACGAATCGATACTCAACGATCTCTCAAGTGGCAAATGCCTGCGGATACAGTTCGCAGACTTCATTTATACGTGCTTTTAAAGAACGTTTTGGCATGACACCGAAAACATGGAGAAAAGGAGGGTATGTTGACTATTCTAACAGGCTGATAGAGAACCATAGGATCATTCAGGAGTCAACAAGTTTGTTTGAGAATATGCAACCAACTATTGTGAAGCAGCCTTCAATGCATGCCTACTATATACGGGACAGAGGGTATGGTACCGGCATTAAGCGTTCATGGCAAAAAATACAAACGCTGACGTATGCCCACGATCTTACTGAGTATCAACTGATCTCTCTCTTTCATGATAATCCTGCTGTTACATCACTTTCCGAGTGTCACCACGTTGCAGCTATTGCGACCAGCAAAGAGACAGAAGAGATCAATTTACCTAAATTTAAAATTGCGGGAGGGGTCTATGCAATCTTCAAAATCACTGGAAAGAAGCCAGATCTCTTAAAGTTTATTCAATGGGTGTATCATGAGTGGCTTCCTAAAAGCGGATATGAAACCACCACCAAGCCACCGTATGCCATCTATCATAAAAACCATCATCTCAGCGAGGATGGTGTTTTTGAAATGGATTTTTACCTTTCCATTACACTTTGATCATAGAGCAGAAGATCTGCCTGTTTAATGTTGCCATCAGGCAAGCAGTTTTTTCACTGCCTGATTGATCCGTCCGCCGTCTGCCCGGCTACCTATGGCAGATTTGGCAGCACCCATCACTTTTCCCATATCTTTCATACTTTCTGCCCCAACAGAAGTGATGACCTCTTTGAGCACAGACTCTAACTCAGCATCATCCATCGGCTCCGGTAAATAGGATTTGATGATAGCGATCTCTGCCTCTTCTTTTTCTACAAGATCAGTACGCCCGGCATCCATGAACTGAGCCTTGGCATCTTCTCTTTGTTTCATATATTTCATCAAGATGGCTTCAACATCTGCATCGGTAACCTCTCTACGCTCATCCACTTCGATCTGTTTGATAGATGTCTGGATATTTCGAAGGGTATCTCTTTTCACTATCTCTTTTGCGCGCATAGCATCTTTTATATCAGCTTTGATTTGTTCTTTTAAACTCATTATAGTTCTCCTGTTATCGTTTAAAAGGATTATACTGTAATCGACTAATAAACAGGGTTTCATTCTCCATGATGCTCCCTCAAGGAGCTATGAAGGAGATGAGAAGCACCAATTTTATACGTAATTCAAAGTATTCATCCTATTTTTTACCTTAAAAGCGACGTTTTTCCTACACTTCTCACTTTAAAAAAGCATAAATGTGTGACTTTTATCCTAAATTTAGTTTAGCATGATACAGTAAACGTAAATAGACCAAAGGAACAAGTATGGATCAACAGATCAATAATGAGTATGGTGTCAAGGTAGGAATGTTCATAAAGGACCCAAAATATAGAGGGACTATCTCTGATGAAGAAGCAAAAGAACTGGATGCTTCCATTTTTAGCTACACTTATGGAGATGAAGCAGTAGGATATAAGCTTACCTTTCATTGGGCGGTCGATAAACTTGAGGATACGGTTCTTCTTGCACGATTTACCTATGAAGGAGTACCTTCAGGTATCGCTGTAAACCACATGATGGCACTGCTGTTTACTAAGAAAAGCATGACAGAGATAGATACTATCAATTATCCAGCTTTAGAACGCCTGTTACGTGATAATCCTCAGATTGAAGCTCTGCCTGCTTCTGAGAAATATGCTATCACATTTGGTGTTGATGCTGCAAAACTGGCTGTAAAAGAGTACACCAAACAGCTCCTCAGTCATGACGAGGAAACCATTCCATGTAAAGACAGTCCTATGAGTATCGCCTCTATTAAGGAGTCTATTAAAGAACATAATATCCAAACACTGGAAACACTTGCAGAGTACACAAAAGCCGGCTCTACAGATGCCAGTTGCAAAGATGAACTGTTAGAGTGGATAGAGGCCAATAAAAATACTGTAGCAGAACAGGAAGCAGCGGAGAATGCACTGTCAGCGGTCCCTTTTAAAGACATGAGCCCAGACCATAGGATCATTGCGGTTGAGACGGCTATTGATAATACGGTACGGAAGTTTCTCGTCATGGATGGGGGAGACATTGACATACTTAGTGTGAAAGAAAAAGGTGACCAGTATGAAGTCTATATAAGTTATCTTGGGGCATGCAGCAGCTGTGACAGTTCAGGCACGGGTACACTGATGGCCATAGAAAATGCGCTCAAAGACAAACTTGATCCAAATATACGCGTTATACCTATTTAATTTTACAGAATGTCAAGAGAGAATTCTGTATGATCATTACAATAGAAGATAAACAATTCGACACAACAAAGATAACACAACTCTACCCGGCAGCGGTAGTAAAGACGGGACATGGAGATGAGACAACACAAGTAAGTCTGGAATGGCTGAATGTGGAAGGAAAAGGAAAAGTTGAAGTAGTAGGCTTTGGACTTTTTGTTAATCTTGGAGAAGAGGAGAAACACTCTTTTGTTTTTGATACCAAACTAGAAATGGATGAAGCTGCAGGGCGCATAGCCGCACAGCTACAATAACATATCTAGATCTTCAAGTGACTAGTCACTTGAGCATTGCTTCTTATCCGTTCTCTTTAAATGATAAAGACGCAGAGTTGATGCAGTAACGTTTATAGGTAGGTGCCGGACCATCTGGGAATATATGCCCCAAATGTGAACCGCATGCACCGCAACGTACTTCTACCCGGACCATACCATGACTGCTATCTTCGATCTCTTCTATATTTTCTTCATCGATAGGCTGAAAATAACTTGGCCAGCCTGTACCTGAATCAAATTTTGTTTCTGAAGAGAAGAGGGGGGTTCCGCAACATTTACAACTGTAGATACCTTCTTTTTTTGAATCCCAGAACTCATTTTGAAACGGTGCTTCTGTACCATGATTCAAGCAAACATCATACTCCAAGGGCGATAACTCTTTTTGTAATTTCTCTTTATCTAATTGTATTCTATAAGCCATAATAATCCTTTAGTTATTTTGTATCATGATAGCAGATTTTCTTTGGATTTAAGTTAGATTATCTTATCATTCGATACCTAAGATTGGAGAAACAATGACAACATTTCAACTATTACTTCTACTTGTCGCCGGAGGAGTATTTTACCTTTTTTTTAAACAACTTTTTTCAGGAAATCATCCTAAAAGAGGGGTGGATTTTGAAGCCAATCTCCCAGATGAACAGATAGGAGGTATCAACCGTCCTGATAAAACCTTCTCTACGCCTGAAGCTCAGCCTACACGTATGGAACAACTTTTACAAATGACAGATGAGGCAGTTGCAAAAGAAGACTTTGATGAGGCGAAAAAAGCACTCGGTTCTGCACTGATCATAGATGAGAATAATACAGAAGTGTTACAAAGAATGGGGTATGTCTCTATGCAGACGGAAGAATATACCGAAGCAAAAGAAAGTTATGAAAAACTTTTATCACTGGATGAGTCAGATGATATGGCCCATGCGTCACTGGCAAACGTATTACATAAAATTGGGGATGACGAGGGTGCAGAAAAGCACCATGAACGTGCTATTGTTTTGGATCCTGAGTATGCACCGCACCACTTTAACTATGCAAATACTTTATATGATCTGGGGCGTAAGAAAGAAGCGCTCATAGGCTATAGTAAAGCCTATGAGTTAGATAATACATTGGATGAAGCGAAAAAAATGATCAAAACGTTGGAGAGTGATAATGGGTAGTGAATGTTTTGTAACACAAGAAGCAACAGAAGAGATTCTTCTGCGGGTCACTAATGTATGTGCGGAATGCTATGATGACATCCATGAAGGTGATACCATCCATTATGATATGCAGAACTATCGTTACTTATGTAAGAATTGCCAGGAGAGACTTTGTGCTCAAATGAATGAGGATTGTGAAATTGTTGAGGATGAGGGGCCTGGGCTTTTTTGTTAAAGGTTTATGACCTCTTCCTTCCTTTTCTTTTTTCCTGATGCAATAAAAGAAAAAATGAAAACTACTGACGCGGACAAAAAACTTTGCCTTTGTTTTTTTAATTCTCCACTATATATCGTACTGCATTGATATAACTTTGACTGCTTAATGACATGCCTTTGTATGCAATATCGAATGCGGTGCCGTGGTCTACGGAAGTTCTTAGTATGGGAAGGTTGAGGGATATGTTGATCCCCTCATCAAAATAGAGGGCTTTGAGGGGGGCTAGTCCCTGGTCATGGTACATGGCTATGTAGTGGGTGTAGTGTGCTCTTGTTCTGGGAGTGAAGGCTACATCAGGGACGAGGGGAGCGGAAAATACTTCTTTACCTAATATCTGATGCGCATTGTTGATGGCTTTTTGTATGATGGTCTCTTCATTGCCCAGTACCCCGTCATCTCCTGCATGAGGATTTAGCCCCAGTACAGCAACTTGTTTTCTTGGTTTGGCTGTTCGGTCAAAGTCTATAAGAAACCTTGTCAGGTCGTTTTCGTTGATGCTTTCGGCTACGTCTTTCAGCGGTATGTGTTCTGTAAAAAGTGCGACATACATCTTAGGTGAACCTAGCATCATAATAGCCTCGGCATCAAAAAAATCTCTCAGTGCATCGGTATGACCTTTATATTTTACATCTGCCAACTCCCATGCTTTCTTGTGGATGGGGAGGGTAGTGATGGCATCTACTTCTTTATGACGTGCAAGTTCAACCGCCTTGACAAAGGAAGCATAGGCATAGGTACCGCTCTCTTTACTGACAGTTCCTGCTGCTATTTTAAACTCCGGTGCAATATTTTCTATAGTTTGAAAATCATCGGGTATTTGAAGGTTTAGTTTTCTGGCTGCCTGTTCGAGCATACGACTGTCTATACAGTAAAGCGCTTCTACTTCTTTGGAGACACTGTCATGATTCTCCAGGGCAAGCTGTATGCCTATGCCATTGAGGTCCCCGATAGAGATGGCTACTTTTTTTCTTGACATCTTATCTTATCAGCATAGATTTCATATCTATGATAGCTTGTTCAAGCCCAGTGTACACAGAACGAGCGATAATGCTTTGTCCGATATTCAGCTCTTCTATCGTTTCTATCTCAGCGATATCTTTGACATTTTGCATATTGAGACCATGTCCCGCAGCCACACGTAGGCCTAGTTCCATGGCATCACACGAGAGCAGACGCAGGTTGCACAATTCATCTCTGAGCATTTTTTTGAGTACCTTGCGAGGAAGTTCAAGTTCGGGGATACTATGGTGTGTTTTCGAGAGGTTGGTGTAGAGCATCGCATAGAGATTTGCATATTTTCCTGTATGAAACTCTATCCATTCTACACCCAGGTCCAGTGATGCATTCACCGCATCCAGGGTAGGGTCAATGAAGAGGGAAACTTCTATCTCCTCTTTTTGCAGTCTTTGAATCGCCTCTTTGAGTTTCGGTTGCGCTCCTGTCACTGCAAGACCGCCTTCTGTGGTTACCTCTTCACGTTTTTCAGGCACAAGGGTCACGCGATGGGGCCTGAGCTCACAGGCGATGTCTATCATTTCAGAAGAAATGGCACACTCGAGGTTCACCGGCAGAGAAGAAAGCTCTATAATGTTTCTGGCATCCATATCCTGCATGTGTCTTCGGTCTTCACGAAGGTGTATAGTGATCTGGTCAGCCCCTGCACGTTTGCAGATACTCAGGGCATCCAGCGGGTCAGGGTCTGCTACTTTTCTTGCTTCTCTCAGTACTGCGATATGGTCTATATTTACGCCCAATAACATCTATGAACTTCCTTGAATAATATTCATTTGATTATAGCAAAAGTTTTTAAGATAGGATTTGTATAATCGCTCCAATACCACGCTGGGAGCAAAAATGTCTGAAAAAAAGCCACTACCTGTGAATGAGTATAGAGATATCAAGCATCATATAGGCAACGGTAAGCCTACCATTTTAGCATTTGGGATGTCGCACTGTTATAGTTGTTTAGCTATGTCCAAAGTATTTTCAGAAGTGATGGAAACACATCCTGAGTATCAGATCTACTCCATAGATTCCCAAAAAGACCGTTTGGTCAGTCGTGATATCTACAAACTCAAAGAGATGCCTGCACAGATATTTTTTGATGCTTCAGGTGAAGAAGTATTCCGTCATACAGGAGTCTATAAGAAGGCAGTGTTGGATATTATTTTGAAGAAGTATGGGTTTAATGGTTAAAAAGCAGCTTTTAGACCTATTTGGTTAAAAATTAATCATGTTATAAAAAATATAAGTAATTCTTTTGGGATAAAATACTTGTACATAAGTTTTTGAAAATCACTATAAATTTAGATGCGATCCGTGTCCTTTTTTAGTATATAGTGGTAATATTTAAAAGGATTACTTCATGACCAATAAAGAAACATATCTTCATCATTTACATCAAGCAAGAGTAGAGCATGCCAGATGGGTTGGCATGATAAAATTATTATCTGCAGGACTTTTGGATGCCCATAAGGAGGAAATTGAATTAAACATGTCTGAAATTGCTTTTGGCAAGTGGCTGGATCATGAAGCAATGCTATTTAGAGATGGTACGAGCGTGGATACGCTGTATGACATTGAATCATTATGGAAAGAGATACATAATCACTTTATGCAGATTTATGAAGTATGTGTGTCAAAGCATAAAAGTAGTCTATTTGGCAGAAAAAAAGCATTAAGTGACGGAGCGATCAAGATAGCTGCTGTACACTACCAGGAATTGATCATTTTGAGTGATAAATTAAAGCAGAATCTTAGGGTGCTTGAAAAACAGTTAAAGGCAAAAGGAGAGGAGGAATTTAAAACATTTGGTACGTATTTGGCTGTTGTTGAGAATAAAAAACACCTGGAAACGCTTGAAAAAAGTAAAAAAGAAAAGTCTAAAAATATTGTGAGTGGTGCCAGAGGTGCCTATGTAAGTGAATAGAA
>AGBJ01000016.1_pt1 | contig 23635 bp, 24 predicted proteins | sample 768721 | NCBI WGS metagenome assembly AGBJ01 (sample SAMN00779238, study PRJNA67915) | hypersaline lake metagenome
ATATTAAAGTAACACTTTATGATGGTTCATACCATGATGTTGACTCTTCTGAAATGGCGTTTAAACTTGCCGGTTCGATGGGATTCAGAGATGGTTGTAGAGAAGCGAACCCAGTGATCCTTGAGCCAATGATGAAAGTTGAAGTGGAAGTACCTGAAGACTTTATGGGTGACGTTATCGGTGATGTTGCTAAAAGACGTGGTCAAGTATCAGGTATGGACGACAGAGCGGGTAACAAAATCGTTAACTCCTTTGTACCACTTTCAGAAATGTTCGGATACTCAACTGACCTACGTTCAATGACACAAGGTCGTGCAACGTATGCAATGGAATTTGATCACTATGAAGAAGTTCCGGCTAACGTAGCTAAAGAGATCATCGAAAAGAGAAATAGTTAATCTTTTCCCTGATTTGCATCCATCTTTGAATGATGGGTGCAGTCACTTACCATGAGTAAGCTCCTTTACCCAAAGATTCAAATCTAAATACAACTCAAAAAAACTTTAACTATTTAATCATTTTAGTATTATTCTATTTTAATTTTTTAATTAGCATAGCATAGTATTTAAAGGATAGTCCATGAGAGTAATTATTGACCTTATAGAAGATGTAAGAGAGCAGATAGGTAATCATGAAGCCTATGAAGTAATGGCTGGTCTACTGAAAACAGACGAACAGGATAGTGAAAAACTGATCTATGCGGGTGAAGCACCATTAAATGCTGCAGAGCTAGCAAGAGAAAAAAGACAACTGATATTCAAGATAGATGGCAGTGATAAAAGATTGACTATAGGAGAGCTTATCCCCTCAATCTTGATACTCGATATGGATGCAATGATGTTTGAGCTTAAAATGGATGTTAATGCTCAGTATAAAGATATGGAGATCGTTGGATTCGGTAAAAATGATGAGGAGAAGAGATATATCTTGTTTATCAAGATATAAACCTAGATGCCTAGGTTAAATATTGGGGTTTTTGTGCCAAAAGCAGCCAGTTCATACTGAGTTGATGTTTTTGACAAAAATGGGCCAATGACTCATAAGGGATCTTTTTCCGTCTTTTGATGACAGCAAAATATTGTGGATCAAGATCCAGTGATTCTGCGATATCTCTGTCCAGAATTTTTTCTTTCTTCTTTTGTGTAGAGAGAACCTGCTTGATTCTTTCCATCACTTCATAAAAATCTATCATGGAAATCCTTGGAATGAATATAAGGTGTATGATAATGGAATTTTAGAATAGAGATGAAATATATGTCAGATTGTAATATTTTTACAGCTAAGCTTCATTGTATTTTCGGATCAATACTTCTTCTTTGAGTGGTTTGCTTACGCCAAATCCCTGTATATAGTCAATACCAAGTGCTTTTAATTTCTTTTTCTGTGATTCATTATCTACCCATTTTGCAATGGTTTGAACATGCAGATTTTTTGACATATTGATCAAAGACTGCAACATTGCATAGGTTGTCTCATCTTCCAAGTGTGTCACATAATCTCTATCAAATTGGACCATGTCAAATTTAAAATGTTTGATATACTCCATCGAAGCATTGGAGGAACCGAAATTATCGATACAGATCCTCATGCCGTGAGATCTAAACGTTTTAAGCGTTTGCAGGTATCCGCTAAGATCATGGTGTGTTTTACGTTCATAAAGCTGGATGATCAGACGAGACGTGTTGACGGATTTTTCGTCTAGATAGGCAAAAAGTCTTTCCTTAAAAGTGTTGTCTCGCAGAGAAAAAGGAGAGAGGTTAAAGGTAAATGCAATGGTGTCATCTACAAGCGGCAGCAAATCGATGACATGTTTGACCAGTGCAAAATCATATTCCCTGCCTAAGCCTAAACGATTGACGATCGGTAAAAAAATACGAGGCAAAATATCCTGAGAGGTTTTTGACTTGAGCTTGACAGCAATTTCATAGGTATCTATTGTATCACTATGGATATTCATCAGAGGTCTGAAAGTCAAAAGTAAGCTTTTCTTTTGAATGGCATGAATCACATCTTTTTCAATGACTGAGAGCTCTTTTGCATCTTTGATACCGGGACCGTGTTTTCCTTTATCATCTGAAGATTGACTTGCAAGAATGTCATGTAATTGCAGTATAGCTTTTTCAAAGTTGTCATCCGGGTTCGTAATAATCGCAAATTTATAGTCTACTTCAATGTCATTGATACGGCTGTTTTCTTTTAGAAGTGTTTCTAAAATGATTTGTATCTCATCATGGTCATCGTTGACCGCTATTAGAAACTCTGAACCAAGATATCGACCTATAAGGACTTTATCCATGCCATGTTGCTTGAAGATAGTATTTAATTTCCGAGAGATAGTATACAGAAGGGTATCTATTTGATCGCTGCTGTAGTTTTCATTTAATGATGAGAGATTTTCTATGTTTAAACAGGCGATGGATCTTGGTTTATACTCTTGCAGCTTTTTGATAAATGTTTTTTTATTGAAGAGTTGTGTGGTTTGGTCCAACATCGTCTCTTGGACACTTAAGTTCATTAAAAAATAGATAAAATAGATAGTAATAAAGGTAATAGCGGCAATGAGAGCAATATCTTTTATGGTCATCTCAAAGGAATTATCCTGATAGATCGTGGTATAGAAGACCAGAAAGATAAGAAGGAGTACAGGGAGGCCTGCTCTAAGCGCCAGTTTGAAGCGTCGTACTCTTTCCTCTTTTTGCGAATTTAGCATTAAACATCCAGGTGTTTAACATCTTTGGCATGATTCTCAATGTAGTTTCTTCTAGGTTCTACTTCATCACCCATAAAGAGCGTGAAGGTATCACTAGCACTCTCATCATCTTCTATCGTAACCTGTAACAGTCTTCTGTTTTCTGGTGTCATGGTCGTTTCCCAAAGTTGTTCAGGGTTCATTTCACCCAAACCTTTATACCGTTGGATATAGGCACCTTTTTTGGCAGAACTTTCCACTTCCATAAAGAGTTCAAGCAGGTCCTGGTCTTTAAACTCGTCTGTAATATGATCTGCAATCTTTTGATGGATGTGAATCGCTTCGTTATAGTGGGGATTGGTAAAGAGTACTTCATCTACGATGAGCTCTTCAAGTCCATCATTGGTTTGTACAAAGAGGTGGATCACTTCATCCGTAATGGTTTTGTTCAGGATATTGTATCCAAGGTCTGTAATGTATTTCTCAATCGTATTGGCAAGTGCCTTGTTATCGGTTCCGATCACATCCGGATTTTCGATCATATAGCGAAGGACTTCAGGCAATGCAAAACGTTTTTCGATCTCCTTGAGTGTCATACGGTAGTAGGCAACAAGCTTGAAGAGGTCTATAAGGTCTGCTTGTCCCATAGTCGTACTCTCTATAGCAGAGATCCCGTTTTCTATAAGAAAGTCATTCAATGATTTTTCATCTTTCAGATATGTCTCATTTTTACCTTTTTTGTAGCGGTACAGTGGCGGTTGTGCAAGGTAGAGATATCCTTTTTCAATGACCGGTTTCAAAAATCTGAAGAAGAAGGTCATTAGCAGTGTCTGAATGTGCGATCCATCTACATCGGCATCGGTCATGATGATAATTTTGTGATATCTTAACTTCTCTTCATCAAACTCTTCTCCAATACCACAGCCCAGCGCAGTGATCATGTTTTTGATCTCGTCAGATTTGAGTATCTTTTCCAAACGTGCTTTTTCAACGTTCAGGATCTTACCTTTAAGTGGAAGAATGGCTTGGAATACTCTGTCACGTCCCTGCTTGGCAGAGCCACCGGCAGAGTCCCCTTCCACCAGGTAGATCTCAGATATTGCAGGGTCTTTACTCTGGCAGTCTGCAAGTTTACCCGGAAGTGTTCCGATACTCATCGAGTCTTTACGTTTTACCAGGTCTTTAGCTCTTTTGGCGGCATCTCTACCTCTGGCAGCAAGAAGTATTTGTCCCATGATGGCTTTTGCTTCTAAAGGGGTTTCTTCGAGGTATTTGTTGAAGTGTTCAGAGAAGAATTTCTGTACCAAAGGACGTACATAGGAAGAACCCAGTTTCCCCTTGGTCTGCCCTTCGAACTGTGGCTCAGGTACACGTACTGAAACAATGGCGATAAGCCCTTCTTTACAGTCATCTCCTGTGACCTTGGTATTCTTTTCTTTCGCATTTGCATTCTTGGCAATGTAGCTTGCCATAGAACGTGTGAGCCCTGCTCTAAAACCGGCTTCGTGTGTACCGCCTTCTGCTGTTTTAATGTTGTTGACAAATGAGAGTGTCTTTTCAGAATCTGAATCACAATACATCAAAGCGATATCTATCTCGATATCATCAGATTTACCACTGAAGAACTGAGCAGTAGATAGTGGCTCTTTGGTATTCATATCTTCAACAAACTGACGGATACCCCCTTCAAAGTGATAGAGCTCTTTGGTACCATCACGTTCATCTCTAAAGTCAATAGTGATCTTTGGATTCAGGTAACAGAGCTCTTTGAATCTTTTCATCAGGATCTCTTTTTGGAACGTGACACCCTCTTTAAAGATAGTCTCATCCGGCCAGAATTCTACTTTGGTACCATGTTTTCTTGTTTTCCCTGTGGCACAGAGTGGTTCTTGAGGGATACCTGCTTTAAAGGATTGCTCATGTATCTCACCATCCTTGAAGATCGTAAGGCTCAAATCTTTAGAGAGCGCATTGACCACTGAGACACCCACCCCGTGTAGTCCACCGGAAACTTTGTAGGTATCTTTATCAAATTTACCACCGGCATGAAGTACAGTCAGTACGACCGTTGCGGCAGATATTTTTTCAGTAGGATGCTCTTTGACCGGAATACCACGGCCATTATCTTCAATGATCGCAGACCCCTCTTTGGTAAGCGTGATTTTAATAGTGTCACAAAATCCTGCCATCGCTTCATCGATCGAGTTGTCCACTACTTCATATACAAGGTGGTGAAGGCCTTTAGAGGATGTGTCACCGATGTACATACCAGGTCTTTTTCTTACCGCTTCGAGTCCTTTAAGGACTTTAATATTACTAGCACCATATTCTGCCATATTGAGACTCCATTTTTTTATTGCTATAATAAAATGAACCCCGTCCATTTTTATTACGCTAACACTTGGTTTTCTTCAGCAGAAAGCCCGCGTGGCCAGCCGCTTTTTCATACCATATAAGTATATTTATTTTAGCTAAATATAGCTTAGGAAACAGGTCGATTGAAAGGGGTATAGCAACGCAACAGGTTGTGTGAACGTGATGCGGGGTCAAACACCCTGTTAACGCAGGTGAAGCGGGCTTTGTTCTTTTGCCGTTCTACTTATAAGAGCATGCCGCTTTGCTGTTTTTTGGTACTGACAATATCGATTTCATCAGGGTCGATAAAGTCCTTTTTTTCATAGGCTTCAAGTGCATATCGTCCTATCATTGCAGCATTGTCTGAACAGTATTGCAGTGGTGCTACATGGAGTGTTTTGTCAAATGTATCACAGAGCTCCTGGTAGGCATCTCGAATATATTGATTCGCAGAGGCACCGCCTACAATGGCAAAGTCTTTGATCTTCTCTTTGGCAAAGATCTTTTTACTTTTTTGCAGGAGATGCAGTTTGACCGCTTTTTGAAAGGATGCAGAGAGGTCTGCCCGATCCTGCTCGCTCATCTTATCGCTGCCGCCAAGTGCTTCTACTTGCAGTCTCACGGCATTTTTAAGCCCTGAGAGTGAGAAGGCTATCAGCGGAGAATTACGCAGCGGTACAGGGAGTTCAAATCGGTTTTCATCTCCCTTGCGTGCAAGCGCTTCGATCAAAGGACCACCTGGGTAGCCCAAGCCCATCATTTTGGCACATTTGTCAAAGCTTTCTCCTACTGAATCATCCATACTGGTGGCCAGGATCTCCATATGTCCAAAACCCTCCACCCTAATAACTTGTGTATGCCCTCCGGAGATGAGCAGTACGAGTAGGGGGAAGAGAGTCTCTTTTTCTATAAAAAGTGAGTAGATGTGCCCTTTGAGATGGTGTACAGGGATGAGGGGGATATCAAGCAAAGTACTTAATGTCTTTGCCATGGCAATACCCTCAAGCAAGGTGACACCCAATCCGGGTTGATTGGTGACAGCAATGGCTTTGAGCTTTTCAAAGTAGGGCTTTGTCTCTTTGAGTATCTCAGGAAGGGCTACAGCATGCAGTCTTGATGCAAGTTCAGGGACCACACCTCCATAACAGGAGTGCTCTGATTCTTGGGAAATCTTCTTATGATAAAGGACTTTTTTGGTAGCGATCTCAGTGATAGCGATAGAGCTGTCATCACAGCTTGATTCAATGCTTAAGATCATGATCTGTCCAATACCAGGTTTTCTATCAGTTCCCATTTCCCGTAACCGCTATCCTCATTGATATGCCCTGCCTTTTCAATGACAGTGAAAGGTACGTCATACTGCTTTGCGATCGTTTCCGCTTCTGCTACTTTGATGTAAGGGTCATTGTCGGAGACGAGCATCTGTACCTCTTTTGCATAGAGTTTCTCTGGCAGTTGGCAGGGGAAAAAGGTTTTGATGGTCTCTACTTCGGTAGTAAGGCTTGGCGTAGAAACCATAAAAAGTCTTTGTATTTCAGGTAGCTCTTGCATGAAACCTTCATCCTGGCAGAGCCAAAACCACAGGGTATTGGCCAAAGAGTGGCACACGACAGTATCGGGTTTAAACTCTTTGAGTATTGCTTTGAGCTGTTTTACCCATCGGTTCTTAGTGGGGAAGTGACAGTTCTCCAGTAAAGGAAAGGAGACAGTGCCATAGTTTTTCGCGATGGCTGCAGCCAGTTCTGCTTGCCAGTGAGGAGCATCACTTCCTCCCCAACCATGTAGTATAAGTACTTTATCTTTGAGTGACATAGGTTCTGACCTCTTTATCTATTTGGATAATTTCTGCGATATTGGATGCTTTGACAGTTTCAAATTGTTGATAGGCGTCCAGTACCATTTCACTCATGCCGAAAAAGGAACATTGTTCTTTCTGAAAGGCTCGAATGGCTTCTTCGTTTGCAGCATTGATGACGACACCTAAATGGGGATGCTCCAAGATATGCTCTTTGAGATTCCATATGGGGTAACGTGCGGGCTCAATAGGCAGAAATTCCAAACTGCCCATACCCAGCAGGTCTGTAGGAGGCAAAATAGCCTCTTCTACTTTATTCCCCCTGAGCGCAAAAGCAATAGGGAGTTTCATGTCTACCCCCGCAAAGTGTGCCGTGGTAGAACCATCTCTGAATTCTGCCAGGGCATGGATGATGGACTTCTTCTCTATCAGTGCATCGACTTTGTTCGTATCAAAGAGCCATTTGGCCTCTAAAAGTTCAAAAAGTTTATTGGTCATGGTAGCTGAATCGATAGTGATCTTATCTCCCATGGACCAGTTAGGGTGTTTGAGTGCATCGGAAAAAGAAGCATTTTTCATTTTGTCCAGTTCCCAGTCCCTAAAAGCACCGCCGCTTGCTGTGATGTAAAGCTTGGATACGGGACGTTCATTTATAAGGTACCAAAGTCCAAAGTGCTCAGAGTCTATAGGGGTGATGAGCGACATATCTATGAATTCTCCTGCAACCACCAGTGACTCTTTGTTGGCCAGTGCAACCTTTTTCCCGAGGCTGGTAGCTTTGAGTGTAGGGGCAAGACCGGCATAGCCTACGAGTGCATTGACAACGGTATCACTTTTGCATATTGCTATCAGCTCCAAAATACCTGAGGCACCACAGAGCACATGAGGATGATCCACCTTAGTTCTGTCTGCTTCGTTGGCGATCGCCACGATTTTAGGTTGATGCTCTTTGATCTGGGCATTGAGCAGGTCAATGTTATTGCCTGCTACTAGCGCTTCAATGGCAATGTTGTAGCGTTTGGCAATGATGAGGGTATTGACCCCAATGGAGCCGGTAGAGCCTAGTAAAACGATGCTTGACATGGACTAGATAAGGGATCTTAGGGCAATGACCATAATGATCGCACCAAAAAGATATCCGTCGATCCTGTCTAAAATACCACCATGCCCGGGGAGCAGGTCTCCAGAGTCTTTCACACCTGCTTCACGCTTCAGATAAGACTCAAAAAGGTCACCAAACACGGAAGCGATCGCAGTGAGAAGTGTAACAATGAAAGCGATCCAAAAGTCAACGACATACAACCCGGCAAAACTACCTGCTACGGTTGCCAGGGTGATCCCGCCAAAAACACCTTCAAGGGTTTTGTTTGGCGAAGTATCTGAAAATTTTGTTTTGCCTATGGCTTTGCCTGTAAAAAATGCACCTACATCGGTCAGGGCCACGGTGATAAGAAGCCAGAACATAGAGGCTATACCAAAGTCCTGATAGAGGATGAGAAAAAAGAGTATCCCGCTGACAGGGTAAAGGAAAGGAAGGAGCAGCCTTTTGTCAAAGTTGTGAAAATAGGCTAAAGAAGAGGCAAATATGACTGCCATAAAAAAGAACAGGTCATCGGGATTGGGGTAAAAATAGGCAACCAGCCACAAGAGTACCGCCCATACGTACATTGAAGGGCCGGTCAGTTTGAAAAGTTTCATTGCTTCATAAAAAGCAAATATATAGATCACACCCAAAAAAGTCCACATCACAAAAAAGCTATCTATCCAGCCTATGAACCCAACCAGTGCCAATAGAGCAATACCTGTAAGCCATCGTTCTTGATAATCTGTAAATATTTTTGTCATGATACTTCCCTAGTGTGTTAAATGAAGAATATTATAGCACGCTTTGGATTAGAGGGGACTAGACCCTGATCTCCACGCCTTCTTTGGTGACAGAGACGGTATCATACTTGGTGTAAAGTACATGGGAGCCTTCTTGTATTTTGACAAATTTACGTTTGGTGTAATCCACTTCATAGTCTCCAGGGTTTTTGACTGAGAAATCTACACAGAGCTTTGCAGCAGCTTTTATCACCGAATCGGGAAGGTTTTGTTTATCGGTTTTGATGATCACATGCGAAGAGGGTATGTCACGTATGTGCATCCAAATGTCGTTGGCTTTTGCCAGGGAGAGGAGTTTTTGGTTTTCATTACTGTTCCTGCCTACCAGGACCTTGTAGTCTTCTATCCAAAAAAGTTCCCCCTCTTTGAGTTTCTCTTTTTTACGCTGCATTTTTCCGCGTTTGGGTACAAGCAGTTCGAGCTCATAAGGATCTTTTGCCTGTTCGAGTGCATAGTAAATATTATCATAAAATGCTTTTTTGCTTTGAAGATTCTCTTTTTCAATGTGGATGTTCTTGGCTTTATTCTTCATCCGCTTGGCAAGATTGAAGAAATGGTCACTCATACGGTTCAGTTTGACATTTTTAGGAAACTTGATCATCACTTCATTCCCCTCAAAATCATAGGTTTTGAGTTTGGTATCGTAGGGTTTTAGCTGGTAGAGGTTCGCCAGGATGAGGTTTCCGTAACTGGCATATTCTTTGGCTTGTTCTGCAAGTTTCTCTTCATTGGGGAGTTTTTCCAGAAGTTGGTTTAGTTTCTGAATCTTTTTGGCGATAAGCGCACGTTTTTGTTTTTTTACCTCTAAGAGTTTTTTGGCTTGGATTTGATGATATTTTTCTTCAAGGTATGCATCGATGTCAGTGATCTCTTTATGTTCTTCTTTGCGTTCAACAGGCGGGATGGGTAATAGCTCTAACCCTGGACGGATCACACGAAAAGAGCTTTGCGCATCGATGTGTCTGAGTGCTTCGATGATGACCTCATTCTCATCCAGGAGTATGGCATTGGTATTTTTCCCGGTAAACTCAAGTTGTAGATAAACGATCTTGTTCTTATAGGAGCTTTTGGGTGCCAAAGTCAAACGTAAGATGCGATCCCCGTTTGGTACCTCTACACTGATAAGCCTGCTTGCGGACAGCATCGTGTGGAGCAGCGTGTCAAAAGGTGCATGATAGCCTTGGATCGGTCTTTGCGAAGGGGCTTTGTAGATGAAACTGTGCCCTCTGGTCATATTGAAAAAATAGCTCTCAGACTTGTCAAATACCAATTCTAAAGTATTGTCCTCTATACGTCTTGCACGGCTGATAAATGTAAAGTCATTCAGGCGTTTGGCGATGGCTTTGAGTTCATAAAGTTTCATAAGGGAGGGTCTCCTTTTTAAAGCGCAAAGCACTTTAAAAATTTCTCCACCGAAGTACTGCCTTTGGTGAAAGAATAATTGTATTTTAGTTATGGAATTTTACCATAAATATATTTTGCTATAATTCGCGTAATATAATACTAATCAGAATAAGGACGTAAGTATGTGGGCAATGCGATCAGTCGTATGGACCAACTGCTGAAGTTATCGCTAGTGTATACCCTTGGGTGTACACTAGCGGCAGCGTAGTTTTTTGAACTCTGTTCAAAAAGCGTTCTATCATAAAAAGGACAACGTATGGGACAAACCATGACAGAAAAGATCTTCTCTGAACATGCAGGACGTGAAGTGCATGCAGGAGAGATCGTTAGAGTAGAGATCGATATGATTATCGGAAATGATATTACAACGCCTATCTCCATTAAAGCGTTTGAAGAGTCTGGAGCAGAGAAGCTAGCAAGACCGGACAACTTTTGTATTGTGATGGATCACTATATTCCTGCAAAAGATATCGCATCAGCAAATCAGGCGAAGATCTCCAGAGATTTTGCTTACAAGCATGATTTGAAATACTTTTTTGATGAAAAAGATATGGGGATCGAGCATGCTTTGCTTCCGGAAAAAGGGTTGGTGCTCCCTGGTGATGTGATCATCGGCGCAGACAGCCACACATGTACACATGGTGCGCTTGGTGCCTTTTCAACAGGTATGGGAAGTACAGACCTTTCTTTCGGGATGATCACGGGCGGAAACTGGTTCAAAGTGCCTGAAACCATCCAGGTTGAGTTAACGGGTAAACCGGGGAAACACATTTACGGTAAAGATATTATTTTGGAACTTATCCGTCAGATAGGTGTGGATGGGGCACTTTATAAAGCGATTGAGTTTACCGGGGATGCGATTCAGCACCTTGGTATGGCAGACAGGTTCTCTATCTCGAATATGGTGATCGAAGCAGGTGCTAAAAATGGTATCTTTGCAGTCGATGAGGTGACACTCAAGTATCTAGAAGAGAGAAAAGAGGCCAATGGCGGGTTAAGAGCGGAGCCTAAGATCCATGTTTCTGATGCGGATGCCGAGTACTGCCGGACCATTACTATAGATACCGCATCCCTTTCTCCGGTGATCGCATATCCTTTCTTGCCATCTAACGGTAAGCCGGTAGAACAAGCGGTCAAAGATGATTTGAAAGTGGACCAGGTAATGATAGGTTCCTGTACCAACGGGCGTATCGAAGATCTCCGTGTTGCAGCGGAGATCGTCAAAGGCAAAAAAGTAGCACGTCATACACGTATGATCGTGACGCCGGCTACACAGAAGATACTTCTTCAGGCGCAGCACGAAGGGTTAATGGAAATCCTTATCGAAGCAGGGGCGGTGGTTTCCAACCCTACGTGTGGTGCTTGTCTGGGCGGATACATGGGGATACTGGGCGATGGCGAACGTTGTGTAGCTACCACCAACCGTAACTTCGTAGGCCGTATGGGTGCAAGAACGTCAGAGATCTATTTGGCAAACTCGGCAGTTGCGGCAGCTTCTGCTATTGCCGGGAAGATCGTGGACCCTAGAGATATTTAATCTTATCCTGTGAAAAAGTCCGACTTTAGGCATCTTTTCCCCAACAAAAGGAGTGATGCCGGTCACCTTCCTACCAAAAATGCAAAAAAAGCAGTTTTGGTACTCTTTGTACTATTTCTCATACTCTATATACAATACAAACCCTATATAGACAGGACTACCTCTATCCCAACGAACATGTTCGAGACGGTGTTTATCCTATATCAATTCATTATCACTCAAACACTGGGTATCGTGCATGAAGCTGGCCATGGGGTATGTTATCTGCTACCCTGTCCGAAGTTTTTCATGGTGCTGAACGGTACACTGTTTCAATGGCTCTTGCCGTTGGGAATTGGGTACTACTATAAAAAAAGAGACAATTTGATGGCATTTTACATAGGAGTGTTCATCTTGGGGATCTCTATGGACCATACCGCATGGTATATGGCTACAGCCCATCAAGGCCCCATCCTTCCGGCGCATAAATCTTTTTTAGGGGTGGATGCGATCCATGACTTTCACTATCTCTTTTCTTCTTTGGGTGTATTGGCGTATACGTCATTCATTGCAGGAGTTACCAAAACAGCAGGGATCCTGTTGATGATCGGTACAGTGATCGCCATGTTCTTTGAGGCATTTTCGAATAATATGCGTAAAGACTAAACGCCACTGTTAGGGTCGAACCCAAAGCCTCCCCCGCCAAAATCCGGTGTGCCAAAACTTTGAGCAGCAAAAGTGGGGTCTTCGTATCCTTCTTGCAGAGAGAGCCCTCTTAACATGGTGATGTCCATTTTCGGGTCTATGCCTTTAGGACAAACTGCCGTACACTCCCCGCACAACGTACAGTCCCATACACCATTGGCTTGAATGGTATCGATAATATTTTTTGCATCACCTTCACGCTTATCCGCACTGTAACGATAGGCTCGCGTGAGTGCAAAAGGACCCAGAAAATCAGGATTGACCGCATAGACAGGACAGGCAGAATAGCATGAATCACAGAGGATACAGTCTGTTTGTGTTTCACTGAGCTTTTCATCCGCATGTGTGAGAGAAGCTTCTTGTAAGCGGTGTAGCCATGCCGTACTCTTTTGGAGTGTCTCTTGGGCTTTGTCCTTATCTACTTTCAGGTCACGTAACACAGGATGGTATTGCAGTGGTTCTATCGTATCTCCAGGTTTTACTTTATAGGCACAGGCAAGCTCTTCTCTTCCATTGACACGCACCGAACAGGTACCGCAAACCGATGCGCGACAGCCGGCTGAAAATGTTAGTGTGGCATCTTGTGTCTCTTTAATGTAGCTCAAGGCATTTAACAGAGGTATTTCTCCCTCAGGCAGGGTATAGAGCTGATGGGTATCGGTTTCGCTTCGAAAGATCTTTATTTGCATGTTCCTTCCTTTCCCCACTGGTGTACAATATGTTTTCCCAGGGCTTCATTCTCATCTTCAAATCCGACTTTGTAGTGTGCCCCCCGGCTTTCATCCCTTGTTATGGCTGCAGAGATAATGGCAGGTGCCAGCAACAGGGCATTTTTAAACTCTAAAAAATCTATCAGGTTCTGGTTGTTCGTAGCACTCTTGTCTGCAGGGCCCATCTCGTTTTGCGTCACCTGCATCGTACGTACTTCATCCAGTGCTTCATGGAGCTGATCATTGTCTCTGACGATACCGACTTTGTTATAAAATAGATCCCCCAGTTTTTCCCTGTAGGGATAAAAATTGACAGGCCCATTTTGTGACAAAAGTGCTTCTATCTCTTGGGTGTCTTTTTGTTTTTGGGTATCCTCAGCAGGCTGGAAATTTGCATGCTTAGCATAGGTATAAGCATTTTTGCCTGCGAGTTTTCCAAACGCCGTGATCTCAAGCAGGGAGTTCCCTCCCAGGCGGTTGGCACCATGTACTTTGGCATTGGAACATTCACCCACCGCAAAACACCCTTGGATCCCATTGACCTTTAGCGAAGCATCTACATCTATCCCGCCCATCGTGTAGTGCGCAACAGGTTTGATGGGGATCAGCTCCATAGAGGGGTCCACATGTTCATGCAGTTTACAGAGTTCAACCTCTTGGGGCAGAAGCTCCATAAGTTTTTCCTTTCCCAAGTGACGTACATCCAAAAAGACCCGTTGCCCCTCTTTGATCTGGCCAAAGATAGCACGGGCCACTTCATCACGCGGTTTGAGCTCATCCACAAAACGCTGACCCTTTTCATTGACCAGATAGCCGCCTTCTCCTCTGGCAGATTCCGAGACCAGAATGGAGGAGTGTTTGAGGGCGGTGGGATGAAACTGTATGAACTCCATGTCAGACACGGCCCCGCCTGCACGTAGTACCGCAGCGATACCATCTCCTGTAGCGCCGTAGGCATTGGTCGTAAATCTATGATAGAGTGCACCATATCCGCCTGTAGCGATCACGACAGATTTGGCATCGACCTGTGTGACTTCACCGGTACGGATATTTAAAAACGTAGCACCTTGTACGGTTTCATCCTGGGTGAGAAGATTAAGAAGATAGTGTTCATTGAGAAAGTCTATCTCTTCTTTTAAACAGGTGTCATAGAGGGTATGGAGGATCTTGAGCCCTGTATAGTCCTGGGCATAACAGGCACGCTTCGCAGAGGCACCACCCATTTTACGTTGGGCGATGGTTTGTGTACTGACTTTACCGTTGTCCAGTCTTGAAAAAGGCACACCCAAATGCTCCAGCCAAGCCATGGTTTCAGGTGCCTCCGTACACATCTTTCTTACCATGGTATCATCACAAAGCCCATGTGCAGATTTGATGGTATCTGCAACATGGGCGTCCACATGGTCCTCTTCTACGTTGCCAAGTGCAGCATTAATGCCCCCTTGTGCCATGGAAGTTTGTGCGTTGGTAGGGTAGGCTTTTCCCACTACAGCGACCGAGGCACCTTCTTTTTTTGCAGTAAGTGCGGCGGTAAGTCCTGCACCGCCTGAACCGATGATAAGTACATCTACCATTATCTCTCCATAAATACTTTAATATTGTTTACAATACCCTCAAGAAGCTTTTTTCTCGCTTCAATACTTGCCCAAGCGATATGCGGCGTGATAAGAAGTCTCTCTTGATGTTTGACTTCATTGAGGCGATTGTCTGGTGCAAGAGGCTCTTGTTCTAGTACATCCAACCCCGCATACAGTATACGTCTGTCAAGCTCACTGGCCAGGTCTGTTTCGTTGATAATGCCCCCTCTTCCCAGGTTTAAGAGTATAGCATCCTCTTTGAGGTACGGTAAATTTGTTCTATTGATAAGGTCATAGGTAGCATCATTGAGCGGTGCATGAATGGAAATGATGTCACACGTTTTTAGGAGCTGTTCCAGACTTTGATGAGGGTAGGGATGATGGAGGTTCTTACCGCTGGTGGAATAGTAGCTTACTTCTGTACCAAAGGCGGTAGCGATCCTGGCGACTTCCTGGCCTATGGTCCCCAAACCGATGATCCCCCATTTTTTCCCGGCGATCTCAAAAAATGGCTGACTGACATTGGTAAAAAGTCCTGATTTACTCCAGGAAGCATTTTTCACGATCGTATCATAATAGGCCATTTTTTCAAGCAGATAGAGTGCCATAGCAAAGGTATGCTGTACTACACTTTTTGTGGAGTACCCTGCCACATTTTTGACGGTTATTCCTTGATGTTCGGCAGCATCCAAATCTACATTGTTCATCCCTGTAGCTGCGATACAGATCAGTTTCAGTTTCGGGGTTTCTTTCATGATATTTTCAGAAATGACCACCTTGTTTGTGATAACTATATCTGCGTTCTTGATGCGTTCAAGTGTCTGCTCGGGGTTTGTTGTCTGATACACGGTCAGTGTACCAAAAGACTCAAGACCACTAATGTCTAGATCATCACCCAATGTTTGAGCGTCAAGTAATACAATGTTCATTGTTTTCCTTCATGTTGAGATATGTCTGTCGTGTTATGCTCTTCGCAAGAAGGGGTTTCTGTAATGGTAAGGGCACATCCCTCATCTTGACCTGCACCCAGAAAGTCCACAGGAAAGTCCAGTGCACTGCTTTGTGCCGGTGGAACAATGACCTCCGGGGCAAGTACCTCCTCCTGTTGTGCTTCAAAATATGCGATGATCTGATTGTCACCCTTTAAGAGTTTCATACCAGAGGTCTCTTTGATGATAAGTACAGGAATAGTGTGCAGGTCAAGAAACTTCAAGAAGGCTCTGGCATTGATCTCCTTTGAAGGAATAGGCGTGTATTCTATATGCTGCGCTGCAAAATACGCTTTGACTTTCTTACAATGGCTGCAGGTTTCAGACTGTATAAGATAATTACCGGGGCCCTTGATGAAAGATTTGTTTTGAGGGATGGCAAGCGTGCTTAACCCTAACAGAATGGAAAGTACCACTACCACTACCACAGTAAAACGCTCAAGATGGGTAAAGAGTGCAATGAGCAGCAAAGAAGAAAAAATTCCCAAACAAAAGAGACAGGCTTCAGGGTTGACGATGAACTGGTAGGAAAGTATGGTTGCTTCAAATGCTATGGCAGCGTAGAGCACCATGAAAAAGAGCGTTTCAAAAAACGTACTCTTGAGTGAACGGTAGCCGAGAATAAACAAAGCCAGTATACTGAGCAACCCAAAATAGTTCAGATAGATCGGATCAAACCTCAGGAGCTCCCCGGCAAGTTGGCACCCTGTTGCTTCACAGAGTGAGGTATTCTGCAGTTTAAGATAGGTTTCAAGACCAATATAGATCAGTAATAAAAATGGCAAAAAAACCCGGGAAAAAAGACGCATGGACACTCCTGTTAGTTATCTGAAATACTCTCTACGATAGCGGTTGCTCTTTTTTTCGCTTCTTCTACTTCACCCAGTACCAAGCTTACCGCCATACGGCGACCTACATGGGATTCAGGCTTTCCAAATATCCTCACAAAACTCTGTTTGGTAAAGACACTGTCGGGTACTTCAAGTGTCGGGGTATGGCTTTCATTTTTGGCTTTGTAGGCACCACAGGCACCTGAACCATAGGTCGTGTAGTCCAGTGGCAGTCCAAGTATAGCTCTTACATGCAGGGCAAACTGGCTCTGGCTCTGCGTGATCAGTGTGACCATACCTGTATCGTGAGGACGCGGACTGAGCTCTGAGAAGTAGACTTCGTCATCTTTGACAAAGAACTCTACACCGAAGATGCCACGGCCACCCAGGCCATCGGTCACCGCTTTGGCGATCTCTTGTGCTTTTTGAAGTGCTTCCGGGCTCATTTGCATCGGCTGCCATGAAAGGATGAAGTCTCCGTCCTTTTGTACATGGCCCACAGCGTCACAAAAGGTCGTCCCTGTTTCATTACGTACTGTTAAAAGAGTGATCTCATAATCAAACGGAACAAACGCTTCTACGATAAGTTCCGAAGCATCGCCTCGGGCTTCTTTAGCGATCTCCCATGATCTTTCGATATCCTCTGCTGTTTTAGCGATGCTTTGTCCATGGCCTGATGAACTCATGACCGGCTTGATGACACAAGGGAAACCTATGCGTTCAGCTGCTGCTTTCAAGCCATCGAGTGAAGTGACAAATTCATACTTGCTTGTGTGAAGCCCCAGCTCTTCTGCTGCAAAAACACGGATGTTCTTGCGGTTCATCGTTTTGTTGACTGCTTCTGCATTGGGGATCACATGAAACCCTCTAGCTTCTGCTTCAAAAAGTGCGGCAATGCTGATGGCCTCAACTTCAGGCAAGATAAAGCTTGGCTGCTCTTTTTCTATCAGTGCGAGTACTGCTTCTTTGTCTTGCATATTGATAGCATAAGAACGGTTGGCGACAAGATGTGCAGGGGCATTTTCATATTTGTCAACAGCAATGACCTCAATGCCCAGTCTTTGTGCCTCGATGGCAACCTCTTTGCCAAGTTCACCAGAACCTAGAAGCATGATCTTGATAGCGTCTTTTTGTAGCGTGGTCGTAAATGTCATGGGAAAACCTTCGAAAAAAATGTTACTATGATTTTAGCGAAAAGTTGGATAATATGTAATGAGTTGGAGTAAAATTTGTGAGAGTTGAAGTTAAAAGTGAATTGAGTAGTGGAGCAAATGCCCCACTGCTGTAAGTGATTACAGTCTAGACTCGTATCTTCTGAGCATGAAGAGTTTCTTAAGGATCTTCTTGCGAGTTGCAATTTTCTCTTTTTTTCTCTTTTCAGTCTCTGTTTCGTGATTTTTTCTAGCTCTCGCTTCTGTCACGATAAGGTTTCTGTCACATTGTCTTTTGAATTTTCTGTAAGCATCATCAAAAGAGTCACGTTGTGTTAGCATAATTCCTGGCATTGAAAAGCACCCCCTTCCTATTGAAATTTCTCCTTGAATGCAGCAAAGCCGCAGCTCAATACCTCTCACTCAAGCGACGATGATCATCGAAAAAGCGGAGTCCCAAAAATGGGTTTGGAGGACAATAAAGTGGAGAATTATATCGAGTTAGTATTAAATTGTGATAAAATTAACATAGAAGCGTTGAAAGGAGTAAGGATGCAAAAAGTATTTGAAAACTGCTATGCCTTGGATAAAAGATGTTACGAGGAGTATGGACTGAGTGAAGATATCCTGATGGAGCATGCCGCAGCGGGGATGGCACAGTATATCCGCAGGCATTTTGTGCAGGGTACGTCTGTGCTGGTAGCAGCAGGGTTGGGAAACAATGGCGCAGATGGCATCGCTTTGGCACGGCAGCTCCACGGGGAGTATGATGTCAGACTTTATGTCCCTTTTGAGTTGCATTCAGCGATGGCAAAAGTACAGTTTGAACGCGCTGTGTGTGTGGGAGTGAAAGTGGTGGATGCCATCTCTCCGGCAGAAGTGGTGGTCGATGCCCTTTTTGGTGCAGGTTTAAATCGGATGATAGATGAGCATACAGAATATATACTGCATCAGCTCAATGCACTGAACGCACATAAGATCGCCTGTGACATACCTACAGGGGTAGGGGCAAAAGGTACGCTGATGCCTATGGCATTTCGTGCAGATGTCACCGTGACCATGGGAGCTTACAAAGAGGCGCTGTTTGTAGATGTGTGTAAAGATGTGGTGGGCGAAGTTCTACGTGTTGACCTTGGTGTGAGTTCCTTGCTTTATGAAGGGGAGAGCCAAAGTTGGCTGCTTGAACAATCTGATTTGAAACTACCCAGCAGAACAGAGCACGCTACACATAAAGGAACCTTCGGACATGCTGCCGTTTTTTGTGGAGAAAAAGAGGGAGCGGGGATCATCTCCGGAATGGCAGCAGCAACATTTGGCGCAGGGCTGACAACACTGGTCATCCATGAAAAGGTCACGCCTCCTCCTTACCTGATGCATTCAACAGTGGTTCCCCATAATGCCTCAGCATTGGCCATTGGGATGGGGCTTGGCGGTCATTTTGAGAGTGAATTTTTACAGAAGTATGTCGTAAAGAGCCATTTGCCTATAGTGTTGGATGCAGACAGTTTCTATAATGAAGAGATCTTAGCTGTTTTGGAGCAGAAAGATAGAGAGATCGTACTTACACCGCATCCCAAAGAGTTTGTGGTGCTTTGGAAACTACTTACAGGAGAGCAGCTTACGGTAACTGAAGTACAAAACAAACGCTTTGAAATGGTACGCAGGTTCAATGCCAAGTATCCCCACATTACGCTGTTGCTTAAAGGGGCAAATACACTTATCATGCAGGAAGAGAGAATGTATATCAACCCTTTAGGATGTTCAAAATTGAGCAAAGGCGGTAGCGGGGATGTGCTGTCCGGGCTTATTGTTTCGCTTTTGGCACAGGGCTATACGGCTATAGATGCAGCGGTGCATGCCTCTCTGGCACTGGTTGCTGCAGCCAATAACTATGCAGGCGCTTCTTATGCGATGTTGGCTACAGATTTGGTGCACGAAGTAGCCAAATTAGAGGTAAAATAGTGTAGAATACGCGCATGAAAAAAATAGCTGTTTTATTTAGTGGCAGAGGGTCCAACTTTGCGCATATCGTCAATACCCTGCATGGCAAAGAGTTTGAAGTGGTGGTTGCTTTGACAAACAATCCGGATGCCCAGGGCATCGAGATTGCCAAAGCAGCGTCAATCCCTCTTGAAGTGATAGACTCCAAAGCCTATAAAAGCCGAGAAGCCTTTGATGCCGTAGTTGTAGAGCGGTTGCAACAGTACGCACCGGACTTGACCGTTCTGGCAGGGTTTATGCGTATCTTGACCCCTGTCTTTACAGAACAGGTGAAAAGTATCAACCTGCATCCTTCGTTGCTCCCCAGACATAAAGGGCTTAAAGCCATAGAAAAAAGTTATGAAGATGCCTACCCAACCGGGGGCGTCAGTGTGCATTATGTCAGTTCTGAACTGGATGGTGGAGAGGTGATACTGCAAAAAGAAGTCTCTAAAGAGGGGCTTACATTTGAAGCCTATGATCAAAAGGTACGAAGTATAGAAAAAGAGGCATTGGCAGAAGCCATTAGAGTGGTCCTGAGCTAACTCTTTATCTCATGTCTACAGGTGTATACGGTACCTTCTGCGTCTGGTGTACTTTCATAAACTCCTATCTTCGGAAGTATCTTCCCTAACGTTTTTTTGCGATAGTTTTTTAGTTTCTCTTTGTAGGCTTTATAGTCATGTATGGTTTTAATCCGACACAATGTGATGTGAGGTTTAAAGCGGTAAAGGTCAAAGCCTGAATCTCTGAACTCCCTCGCTGTGTCGTAAAGTGCTTTCTCTTCCGATTTAGCAAAAAAGATCTTCGGTGGTCGTCCAAAATATCCTAACTCTTTCATAGTGATTTGATGCTCCAAAGGAGATACTCCTTTGAGTTTATCAATAATAGGTTTTATCTCTCGCACATCACCTAGAAATACCCAGGTCAGATGCAGATTTTCTTCTTCTACCCACGTTCCTTCAATAATATCTGAGAAGTCCTCTTTGATGGAACTATAGTCATCCAGGATAACAGGTGAAGCGATGAAGAGTCGCATAGTACAGCCTTTTACGTTTTTTTCTTTAGAAGAGACATCAGGTCAGTATAGGATAAATTGGATTAAATCGGCGAAAAAGAAAGCAGACAGACAAAAAAATTGCTATAATGAAACGAGATGTATATAAAAGATGTAGAGGGTTGGTATGATAAAAAGAAAAGCGGAACTATTTAAACTGCTCGGTTTTACCGTATCGGTGGATGCAAGTTGGGTGATTATCCTCTTTTTGGTGGTATGGTCGCTTTCCAAGGGACTTTTTCCCAGTTATTTCCCCGAGCTTAGCGATCAAATCTATTGGATGATGGGAGTGGTTGGAGCGATAGGGCTTTTTGTCTCTATTCTCATCCATGAATTTTCCCATTCGCTTGTAGCCCGCAAATATGGACTTGAGATAAAAGGTATTACCCTTTTTATCTTTGGCGGGGTGGCTGAAATGCAGGATGAGCCCGATACCCCTAAAATAGAATTTTTAATGGCCATTGCAGGTCCCATAGCCAGCTTCCTACTTGCAGTTCTCTTTGGCGCATTGTATCAGGCTGGAAATGTCTTGGGGGTTATCGTACCCATTCTAGGAATTCTTTGGTATCTTTCTGTGATCAATATGCTGCTGGCAGTATTCAATATGTTACCGGCATTTCCCACGGATGGAGGACGGATACTTCGTGCACTTCTATGGTGGATCAAAGGCAATATCAACTGGGCAACACAGGTCGCTTCACGTATCAGTCTCATGTTTTCCGTGATGATCATCTTTATGGGATTTATGCAACTGGTCGGAGATAATCCCATCGGAGGATTGTGGTGGATACTGATCGGATCCTTTCTTTTCAGTGCGGCAAACACTTCCTATGAGAGATTGCTGTTGAAACAGTCCTTTGAAGGAAAAACGGTACGCTATTTTATGAACAAGGCTCCCGTGACCGTTCCCTCGGATATCACACTGCAGGAGTTTGTCGATACCTATCTCTATCCCTATCATTATAAAATGTTCCCGGTCGTTAAAGACGATACCATGATAGGACTGATTACCATAGAGATTTTAAAGACACACCTGCATGAAGAGTGGAAGTATCTTACTGTCGGTAAAGTTATGGAGCGTCAAAATGCAGACAATTCGATCGATGTTGATACGCCTGTCAATGAAGCATTGAACCAAATGACAACAACAGGAGTCAGCCGTCTACTGGCAGTCGAACACAACAAAATTGTGGGAATCATCACGCTTAAAGATATGCTTGAATATATCGCATTAAAAGTGGAGCTGGAAACTGTGTCATAACGGCTTTTACAGATATGGGGTAGAAGTCTGGTACATATGTGCGTATTTGGCTAAGATGAATAAATTTGATATAATCAAATCAAAAGGGGAGTCAAGATGGAAGAATTTGAAACAACTGAACAGGGGAAAGCAGGGTGGATAAGAGCCCTTTATACAATTTTATATTTGATCATTGGGAGATTTATCTCTATGATCCTTTTTGTGATCGTTATTACCCAATACATTTATACTTGGTTGACAGGTGAACCCAACGAAAAGATCTTACATTTTACAGAGGGGTTGGCCGAGTACACAAAACAGCTTGTCGCTTATGTAGGATTTAATACAGATGAAAAACCCTGGCCTGTCGGTGACTGGCCGGAGGTTTAAAACATAGTGACCTGGTGTACAAATTTTTCAGGAACACTCCCTCTAAAGCGTATCATGACTCTTTTTCATGCAAGAGTACGAGGGAGTCGCTCACGATGCATTTACCGCCATATCTGTCGATGAAAGCTCTGATCTTCTCTATCATCTTTTCAAACTTCTCTTCTTCACACACGGTAAATATATAATTATTGCTCAGGAGATCATTCGCTTCATCTGCGGTTTTTAGCCCGTGACCGCCGTATCCCTCAATATTTCTAATGATCGTATACCCTGTGACACCACTCTCTTTAAATAACTCTATTAATCTATTGACATAAATAGACTCAATGATGACTTCGACTTTTTTCATTTGTTTCATTTTTTACCCCCACAAGATAGTTATAAAGTAATAGTATAGCGGTATCCCTAAAGAGATATTAAAAGGGAACGTTACCGCTAAACTCAATGGTAAATAAAGCCCAGGATTGGCTTCAGGCACAGATAACCTCATAGCTGCAGGCACTGCAATATAAGACGCACTTCCGGCAAGCAGTGCCAGCAATAAAGTATCTCCCTTTGTCAGTTCAAAGAGGTACCCCAACAGAATACCAACGGATGCATTAAATATCGGCATGGCGATGGCAAATGCGATCAAGAATATACCCACTTTTTTTAATTCATAAATTCTTTTCGCGGCAACCAGTCCCATATCAAGAAGGAAAAATGCCAGCATCCCTTTAAATAATGTGCCAAACAGTGGCTCCATAGAGTTCCAACCTTTTTCCCCGGTCACAATACCAATGATCAAAGCTCCAACAAGCAGGAAAACAGACGGATTTAAAAATGCCTCTCTAAAGATCTCTCTCCAATCTGTCTTTTTCTTCTCTTTATCGTCAGAACCTTTAGTAAATAGCGCTGCAAAGACAAGTCCTACCACAATAGCAGGAGACTCCATCAGTGCCATTCCTGCTACCATATACCCTCCATATTCAACGCCGATGGTTTGAAGATAAGTAATACCAGTAATAAAGGTCACTGCACTGATCGATCCATAGGTGGCAGCAATAGCAATAGCATTATAGTTGTCCAATTTGATACGTAATATGAAATAGCTATAGATCGGCACGATAATGGCCATCAGGATGGCTAAGAAAAGTGCAGTAAAGATATAGGTATTTATACCACTATGAGAAAGTTCATAGCCTCCGTGAAGCCCGATCGCTATCAACAGATACAATGAAAAAAGTTTGGGTAGAGGCTGTGGAATAGACAGGTCTGACTTGAAAAAAATAGCTAACATACCGAGCAAAAAGAATAATATCGGCGGATTGAGAATATTTTGAAGTATTAGATCTATATTCATGTTATGAGTCTCCTATAATCA
>AGBJ01000017.1_pt1 | contig 23513 bp, 24 predicted proteins | sample 768721 | NCBI WGS metagenome assembly AGBJ01 (sample SAMN00779238, study PRJNA67915) | hypersaline lake metagenome
CTCAAAAACGATATCTTCTTTATTGTCAAAATACTCATAGATCGTTCCTTTCCCTACGCCTGCTGTTTTTGCTATTTGTGATATGGTAAGAGAGTTGATCCCATGTTCCAGGAGTAACGCTCTACATGAAAGCGCGATATTTCTACGCTTTTCTTCTTTATTTACGATAATTGCCATACGCTTCCTTTTATATGACTGACCGTCGGTCAATTAAAATGAAGTATAATATAGTTATAGTTAAACTAAGGTTTATATTCGGTATAGCATTGCGGATAAAAGTAAAAATGAGGACGTTAAAGTTCTCCAGCTAGAGATAAAAAAAGTGCTGTTGGAAGAGTGTCTATTAAGTGTACAAGGACTTAATGGAACTCCCTGACACCTTTTGCCACGTCTTCCTCCAACGCTCCAAATGCTTTATTCATTGCATCTACTATACTGCTTGCCTCTGGTTTTGTTGGGACTGTGGTACTGAATAATTTCATACTTCTTTGTGCTGTTCGCATATCTTTTACTTCCCAACTGGCATCAAGATAAACAGTCTCTCCTTGGGCGATGAAGCGTGTGATATGTACTTTTACTTTTATATCAGGCTGACTATCTGTACCCCAAGGATAGGCATAAACACTCGGCTGATCAAACTTTTTTTGTAAGAAAGCGATCAGTCTGTGGGTTAAACCTGTATCCATATCTTCAGCCCATTGTGAAGCGTTTAAAAATGTGACCTGAGTGGAGGATTCGGCTACAGCGATCTCTCTTTTAAAAAGATACTTTGGCACCGTGACCTTCTCCACTCCTATCACCTGATCTGTATGCGTATAACTCTGTTTAGGCTGGGAAGCGGTTGAAAGCACATAATAGTTAGAGAAAGTACAGCCACTTACTATCCATAAAGCACTCAAGGTTAAGAAAAGTTTTATTCTGGTCATTATTTGTCTCCAAAAATAAGTGAATTAGGTTTTCGGTTCATCAGTTTCAGGAATTCCTGCATCTCTTGAGAGGTCTCTGTGACTTCTTTCAGGGTTTGTGAAACTTGATGTGTCAACAGTGAATTATTGTCATACCCTTTGAGTACTTTTTTAGCCGTATGAAGTGTATCGGTCAACTCTCTCATCGTTCTATTCAGTTCATCCGGCATCGTTTTAAATGATTTTTCACCCGTCATCGCATTAAGATTTTTAACGGTATGCTGCAGATCTGCAACTATTTGTTGTATAGGTGCCGCATTCTCATCCACCACTTGATTGAGAGAAGCCACTAATTTTTCCACCTTATCTGCTATGCCTATGGTATCATTAGAGATAGATGGAATACGTACATAGTGCTCTCCTTGTTCTATACTTCTGTCTGTCGTGTTCGTATCAAAAACCAGATCAACAAAAAGTGTACCGATGAAAGGATCGGAAGAAGATATTTTTGCACTCAACCCCTCTTCTAAAGCTTTATGAAATTTATGTTTACAGCTTTGCACATCATCCTCTTCTGAAGCAAATGAGGACAGGTCTATATCTAACAGGACCTTACCCAGTACCTTGTGTGTATGCTTATTATAAGAAAGTGCAATATCTTTTACACGACCTACTTCATACCCTTCATACTGTACCAATGCACCTTTTTTAAGTTTAGCAATAGAGTCCTGGGTCAGGATCTCAAAGGTATTGATAAAGTCCCCGCCTCTTCCGATCACCTGTCCTTCTGCAAGGTTGGCATTTTTATAAAGACGGAAAACAAATTTGTCAGGCACTTTGTCAGATATATCTTCACCCGTAGAGGAGAACTCTATACCCCCTTGTACCAAATGTGTCACGGGGGCTACATTGACATCAAGTCTGCCATGAGCAAAACTCACATCGACCGCACTGGTAACCCAGAACTTGGAACTTCTGTGTACATAAGGCACATAGAGTTTATGGATGAAAACTGCAAACTCGACACTCTGCCCGTCCAGAGAGATGTTCACATGTTCTACTTGACCCGCCTCGATGTTTTTGAAATACACCGGGGTCCCTTGTTTGACATTGTAACTCGAAGGGGCACTAAGCTGAAAGTAGGTACCCTCCTCCCTGTATCTATACGCCTGTGTCAATCCCTGAAAAGATTTTTTGGGCTCTCCCCCTTTGGTAGAAAACATGTCAATATATGTTCCCGATATCAACGTCTCCAAGCCTGAAACACCAGACATGCCTACCTCAGGTTTCACGATCCAGAATTTCGTATTGGTATTAAGGTAGGGTGTTGCAGATTTTTCCATTCTTGCGATCACGGTCACCCCTTCTCCATCTTCTTGCAGCACGATCTTTTTTACTGTTCCTATAGGTACATTTCTATATTTTATCTGACTCTGCCCTGCATTTAATCCTTCGTTTTCCGGAAAAATAATTTTTATTTCAGGTCCCAACTCAGAAAAATACTGATAGGCCAACCAGCCGGCTATGATCAGTGCGATGAAGGGTACGATCCATATGGAAGTGATCAAATTAAATTTACTGGATTCTTCTATCTGTGGTATCTCTGTTGACATCTATCTGTTTTCCTTAATAAGTCGTTCGTCGAATGCATGGGCTGCCAAAAGGGTAAAAAAGACTGAAATGGCAAATGCTGTTGCCGCTGTGCCTGCAATGATCTCGATATTGGCCAAATGTATCAGCGCTGCAAGTATCGCTACAACAAACACATCGATCATAGACCACGGACCTACTGCTTCAGTCATAAAATAAAGTTTATGCTTATTGACCTTCTTGTCTTTCCCTATAGGGTATTTTACACTAATAAGCAGATAAATCAAAACAAGGAATTTTAAAACAGGAATGAGAATAGAAGCAACAAAGATGACCAGTGCGATCGGATAAGAACCCTGTTCCCACAACATAACAATACCTCCAAGTATCGTACTGCTCTCTACCGTTCCAAACTGCTTCGTGATAAGCATAGGATAAAGGTTTGCAGGTATATAGGCGATCATGGCCGTAATAAGATAGGCCCAACTTTTTTCTGTACTGAAACCACGATGCCTGTCGAGCGAAGAACCACAGCGCCGACACTTGTTCTCTTTGCCTTTATCTATATTGACAGCTTCACATATAGGACAGCGTATGAGTTTATCTTCAGGTATTTCTATCATGACTGACTCTCTTTCCCTTCGCTCTCGTCTGAAAAAATTCTTTTTCTTAACCTCCATAACTCTGAGATATGGATACTTTTAGTAAGATACAGATCGACCAGTACCAATGCCATCAATGCCCAAAAGGACATTCCCATATGTATCTGTGCGTATCCTATCAGTTTCACCAGTGCCACCAGTATACTGATCAAAAAAATATCACTCATATTCCACGGCGTAATATGTGAAAGCAATATCAGCAATTCTTTGCTCAGCTTCTCTCCTCGTTTACGCTTTAAAAGTGCAAAAATAAGCATATTTATGGAAAATATCATTAACGGAAAGATAAAGATCAGAAAACTGCAGATGAGTCCGACCACATAAAATCCGCTGTCAAAAAGGCTGATAAAGGTTTGAGGTATAGTGATAAACTGTTCATGTCCCAATATCTCTATCTTGACCAAAGGAAACAGGTTGGCAAGTACAAAAAAGATAAGCCCTGTCATACTTAATGCCAAGCCGTGATCCAGTAGCTTACTATCATACCTGTATAGTATCGCACCACATTTGGAACAACATGCTTTTGTGCCATCTTTGATAGGCACTTCCTCATGCAGGGTATGACAATATTTGCACAGTATAAAGCTATCGAGCTCATCTTCATTTTCAAGTTTCATAGCTATAATTATAGCTGATATAACTAAGGAGACTCATGCGCATTCTTTCTATCGGCAAGACACTGAAACAGGGTACACTCGATATCACTTCCATAGAAGCATCAGAGCTCGGTACACAGCAAGATATACACACCTATGACTATATCATTATCTCCGGTGGAGACGGCACCATCAGACGTGTGATCACTGCCTTGCAGCATATAGCACACTCCGCCGCATTCATTCTCAATCCAACCGGTTCTTTTAATGTAGTGGCCAAGCTGCACAAGGTACCCAAAGTGGGAAAAGTCTTGGATACCTTGGCAGCGGGTGAAACATTGCAAACCCAAAAACACCACTACTATACACTCAATAATGAAGTCTTTCTCTTCTCTGCAGGGAATATGGGTGACCTGCAGCATATCTTTCTGGCAGAGACATTGCGTTTTGGTCTCTTAAAAGCAAATATGTTCAAATATGTGCTTGCTGTACTGTTCCTTCTCCCCTTGCATCTTATCATGACACCATTTATGCTTCTGAGTTCCAAACGTTTTTTTATCTTTACGCCTGCATATATTATCAAAAAGTTAGGCAGTTTTTACGGTCAAGTCAAAGAGATGCGTATCGATTTGGAAAATGAATATAATTTTGTAGAATTAGATGGTGATATCGTTACCATCCAGGAGTCTGTCCTTCACATCAAGCCTGCGGGACAGATAGAAATTGTTACTGCGTCGTAAGGCTCTCGTAGTACTCTACCACACGCTGATCTACATGGATCACTCTTTGTAAATATTGTGTCAGATCACCTTTATTAAAATCTATTTTTAAATGTTTAGGATTGATAGCACGTGAGATAGCCACATAAAACTGGCTCGGTGCAAAGATATTGTCTACATTGCACACAAGGTTATCGATACTCATTCCCTGGGACTTGTGGATCGTGACCGCGTAGGCCAGCTTGAGCGGAAACTGTGAAAGAGTTGCCAGAGACACCGTCTCTACCGTACCATCATCTTTTACCAGCATATCGACCAGATCAAAGTCATGCCTTTCGACACGGACAAACTCTTCCTCTTTCTCTACAATGAGATGGTCTTCTTCGATCTTTCTGAGTATGCCTCTCTCACCATTAACAAACTTACCCCATTTGTTCACGGTGAAAAGGATGGGAACCCCCTCTTTGAGCGTAAGGTGTTCAGAGATAGGCAACATGTTTTTCCAGCCGGCGAGTTTCTTCTCATGCACAGAACCAGACATCTCAATGTTGGCAAAGAGTATGGTCTCTTCCGTATCGAGTTCATTGATCTTTGCCCTGTTGGTCTGTTCTACTTCCAGGTTGCGCCCGTATAGATAGGTAGGTTCTTTTTCCATATTTTCTGTGTTCCAGAGTTTGGTCATATAATGTATCACCTCATCGTCACACTGCCCCTTACGTACTTTAGAAAGTATATGGGTGAATTCTGCATCTGTGGTACGCTTCATCTGGGTAAGTTCTATGACCATCAGATCAAAGCGTTCCCAGGCCATACTTTCAAATGCATAGAGCTTATCTCCAAAGATATCATTTCTGCCTTGCTGTTTCTGTACAGGCGGCAGTTGAAAGAAATCTCCTACAAAAAGTACCTTTCCAAGATATCCGTAATGATTCAGTCTGTACGCTATCATATCCATCAAGTCTGTACTCACCATAGAGATCTCATCGATGATGATAAGATCTGTGGCTTTAAGTACTTTCTTCAGGTCTGCAAGTCTTTTCTTGGCACGTTTGTCCCCTGCTGCCAACGCTTCAAAGTTGTTGGCGATGCCGAACACAAAAAAACTGTGTACCGTGAATCCGCCTATGTTCACTGCACTCACACCGGTGGATCCCAGAGAGACTACCTGCTTCCCTCTTTTACGGTAATCAGAGATCACCTCATTGGTAATGTAACTCTTTCCTACCCCTGCACCGCCTGTTAAAAAAACATTAGAGTGCTTCAGTGCTTCCAGCACCTCTGTTTTGTCGCTCAAAATCCAGCCTTATTTACGAGTCCGTCTTGGCAACGGCCTTGTCTTTGTTTTTCTTATTGCAAAAGAGTAGCAAACATCTCTTCTGATCTTACGTGCAAATGAGCCTGCTGTCATATGACTGATCCTTTACTGAAAAATACGTATCATTAAAATAGGCTATTTGCATAAAGGGCCGTATTATACTGTAATAAGATTGAACCCCCGAATAGTGCTTCTGAGGGCTTATGCGATCAGAAGTGAGACAGAATCTCTGTTGTAGGCGTATTGACAAGATCAGAAGCTACGTTTTTCACCAGCACATTTTTTGTTTCCTGTGCCAGTGCATCGAGCAATTGTGCATTCAGCTCTTGGGGAAATGCCAACAGGAGCTTTCCTGGATTTTCATTTTTCACGATCATATTGATATCATTAGCTACATCTTTGATAGAGCGTCTTTTTCTCTCAGTTTGAAGGTTATGCGGTTCACCTGTAGAACTTCCCCATTTCCCGGCATTTGGAGTTTCAGAAGTCCCAAGTCTGCCTGCACTGTCACTCACAACATCCTGTACTTTTTTATGTGCATCTATATAACTGATACCATTCAGGATCTCAAGCGGATAAGAAACCTTCATTTCATTCTCTACTATTGCCTCTGTTTTTTTTACATTGAACGCTTTCAATTCTCCTAAGTCAGCAACAATAACCATAGCATTTTCATAGTTCATCTTGTTCTCCTTCTATTTGATTGGTAAAACCGTAACAGTGATCTGGATCTTTTACTGTTAGTGTTTATATCATATCATATTTTAGAAAATAAATCATTATCCAACTATAAAAAAATTACATCTTATCCGGAAATAATGCAGTAAAAAATCTATAGCACTTTTGAGTGAATTTTAGATACTATAACAGTATGATATTTGATACCCTAGAGACACTACCTACAGATTTTGGAAACAAACATAAGGCTCCCTTAGCAACAAAGCGTCATCGCTCCAACATGATGCTCAATCCTCTCAACCTCAAGCATCTTAACCGTATGGATGAGAGTGAAGCCGATATGATCACCCTGAACCTTGAAGATGCCATTGCCCCTTCACGTAAAAAAGAAGCGCTTCATAACATTGCACTTTTTCTTTCACATATGGAACACGCTAACTCTTTCATCATCGTGCGTACCAACCCTTTAGATGAAGGCGGCGCAGAAGAGATAGCGTTTTTGAATGATTTTGGCTTTGATGCGGTACGCGTAGCAAAAGTGAAAGATCAGACTCAAATAGCTCAGGCTCTTACACTTCTCAGTACAGATAAAGAACTGCATATATCGCTGGAGACAAAAGAAGCCTTTGAGAACTTAAGTAGACTCCGGATAGACGAACGTCTGACTACAGCAAATCTGGGTATCCTGGACCTGCTTACTTCCCTTGGACTGCCGCAATCTATCGTGACTCAGGGAAACCCTACCATAGACTATATACTCTCTAAATTTTTGGTCGATGCTAAAACAGCAGGTATACACCCCATCTCTTTTATGTTCCAGGAGTACCATGATACAGAGACGTTCAAAGCATGGTGTGAACGGGAGAAAATGATGGGCTTTGAGAGCAAAGCATGCATGGGACCAAAGCAGGTAGAGATCGCCAATAAAATCTTTCATACCAGTAGTCATGAAGTGGAGCGAGCGTTACATATCAAGAAGGTTTTTGAAACGCATGCAGCACAAGGTATCCACGGATTCATGGATGACAGATATGGATTCATAGATGAACCCATTTACCGTGACAGCCTGTTGATACTCCAGTCAATACAAGGTAAATAGATGCACTGTCTCAAACCATTTTTACTCGCCATGCTTCTACCGTTGTTGCTCTCTGCCAACGAAGACCGTCCCCCTGTTCCTTATGATTACTTAGCCAAAAAAGAGGTCAAGCATTTTATCACTATGATGGTCAAAAAACACCATTTCAAACGCGCCTATATCACTTCTGTACTGAAAGAGGCAAAACTGGACAGGGACACCCTGAACAGATATACGGGGAAATACAAAGTAGGAACAACGAATGGACCTTGGGAACGATACAAAGCGCATGTGCTTGATCCTGTCAGTCTGGAAAAGGCCAAAAAATTTAAAAAAAATACTATAGCACCCTGCAGCGAGCAAGTAAAGAGTATAAGGTCGATATGGACTATATCGTAGGTTTCATCGGTGTAGAGAGCAAATTTGGAGAGTACAGCGGTGACTACAATGTACTGGATGCTTTAGCCACGCTCGCCTTTCATAAAAACCGTATGAAGAAGTTTTTCAAAGCGGAGTTCGAACATCTTTTTCTCATGGCAAAAGAACAAGGCTATGACATTACTAAACTGCAGGGTTCTTTTGCAGGCGCAATGGGTATGGTCCAACAGATGCCGTCTGTTTTTAGAAAATTTGGTATGGATTATAACCGTGATGGCATCAAAGATCCATGGGATTTGGAAGATGCTATCGGTATTATCGCTCGATTTATGCATCAAAAAGGATGGAAGCAAGGTGCATTGGTTGCAGTCCCCACTACATTTAAAGGTAAGCGATACAAGGCACTCAAAGCAAGTCATAGACGTACTTTGCCTTTAGGTACCATCTTAAAGCACGGTATTACCCCTTTAGCACCTTTTAATGAACCTAAAGCCTACCTGCTTAAAAACCGAAACCTCACGCATGATGACATCTGGTTAGGTGCCAAGAACTTTCGTGTACTGACACGCTATAACAACTCAACCAGCTATGGCATGGCTATCCATCTTATCGCGCAGTCTGTAAAATAGGGAACAATTTAGATGGTGTAGTTCAATTGTTTTTTTGGCTTTATAGTTTCATTCTGAAGTCTGAAGTAAAGGTCTTCAAAGGCACTTTTTGTAATGGCTTGTTCAAAATAAAACCCCTGATACAGGTCACACCCATGTATTTCAAGAAAATCGAACTGTTCTTCGGTTTCAACACCTTCAGCCACAACCGTTAGATCAAAATGCTTGGCTATGGATATAATCGTCTTAACCATCGTTTCATTACTTTTACTATTTTCCAAATTTGCTATAAATGATTTATCGACTTTCAATTCCGATACAGGCAATTCATTTAAGTAATTTAGCGACGAATATCCTGTACCAAAGTCATCTATAGCGAAATAAATACCCAACGCCTTTAATGTGTGCATTATTTCGACTATAGTATGTATGTCTCTTGCAAAAATACTTTCCGTGATCTCAAAAATGATTTTTTGATCTCTATTCTCAAATTTGCACTTCTGCAGCATTGTCTCAACCTCTTCTACAAAAGAGTGATGTAACAATTGTTTTATACTGACATTGATCGATATATGCGTTAATACTATTCCCTTTACATTCCAATCATAACAGGCTTTAAATGTTTCATACATAATATAACGGCCCAATTCAATGATCAGCCCCGTCTTTTCCGCTATAGGGATAAATACATCTGCTGCTATTTCACCAAACTTTTTATCATTCCATCTCGCCAAAGCTTCACAACCTATAATCTGATTATTGGCATCAAACTGTGGCTGATAATACACATCGAGATGATTCTCTTTGATCGCTGCATATAGTTTTTGTTCAATGATCAAATGTTCATCTACTTTAAAGGCCAAAGATTCATTAAATAGCATAACGGTGTCACGCCCTTTTGTTTTTGCCTCATACATGGCTATATCTGCATTTTTAAGTAATGTAGTACTATCTATACTCTCCGGGCGTATTCGATGAACCCCGATACTCGCGGAGATGTAAAGATGATGTTGACCTATCGTATAGGGCTCTCTAATACTCTCCAATAAACGTAAAGCAAAACTGTAAGCCGTTTCTTCACTGCTCTTCTTCCCTTTATTATCTTTACTTACCAGTACAAATTCATCTCCGCCTAAACGTGCCAATACATGTGTATCTTGTGAAAAATCTTGTAGACGCTTTGCTACTGCTAGCAATAGATCATCCCCTATATCATGTCCCAATGAGTCATTGATCGTTTTAAAATAATCCAGATCAATAAGATAAATATAGACTTTTTCTTCTGTCACATGTATTCTCTCAAGAAGTGCATCCATATACTCAAGAAAGTACCTACGGTTAAATAATCCCGTTAATGTATCTTGATTCGCCTGATAATAGGTTTTTTGAAGTAAGGTGTATGTATTGTGTGAAGCATAGAGTAAAACCATCAATAAAATGAGTGAAAAAGCAGATAGAACATACCCATGCCAAGTCCCGATCAGAAAAAAATATCCCGCCAAGGGGAGCATCAAAGTCAACAATACAGGAACAAATATTTTTTTATCCGAAACCAGTAAAGTGGACGCGACGACTGAAGCACCAATTTGAGTAAATATGGCTATATAGTGAAGATCGTATTCAGATTTATCAACATACAGTAAAAAAATAACTGTCCATGATGCAAATATGCTATACATGAATACCTGCATACCGCTATACCAACGCTTCAAGGCTTCTTCATCCATCTTATGATATTGAAACTCTTGATAAAGTCTCCATCCATACCAAGAGATAAGAATCAGGGTAAGATACCAGATCAGCGCCGGCATCATCATACCGAATGCCCATCCGGCAAATACATATACTGCACCCGGTATAAGAGAAAGGGAGATCATGACAAGTATCTGTTTTTGAAAAAAAGTATAGTATTTTTGTTGTCTCATAGAGACATTATATAATAAATTTGAATAATAAAAAAGTTTTCTATCTAATCTTCAAAAATAATAATATCATAAGAGCCTTTGGTAACCAGTGCTTTACTTGAATGTACAGAGCCATTACGGTTTGCCTTGCTTAGCTCTTCACGTAATTGGTCTATCTCTTCTTGCATTTTATCCATCTGTTCTTTGAGTTGAAGAACCATATCTACCCCTGCGAGATTCACCCCCATTTGACGTGTCAAACGCAAAATAAGTTTCATACGTTCAATATCTCTTTGAGAGTAAAGGCGCATACGTCCCTGTGTTCTTGAAGGCTCAACCAAGCCTTCACGCTCATACTGTCTGAGCGTTTGGGGATGTATGTTAAGCATTGTAGCTACTACAGAGATAAGATATACCGGTTCATCATAACTATGCATAAAAAATCCTTTAGAGTTTTGCTTCTAACATCGCTTGAAGTTCTTCATCTAAGGTATCTACATCTGGTAAAACAACATTGGCCACAAGATAGAGATCTCCTCTCAGTGCTGTTTTTCTATCGGCAACACCTTTTCCTTTCAGTCTGAACTTTTGACCGTTCTTAGTATTTTTCGGTACTTTAAGAGAGACTTCCTTTTCAGGTGTATCCACTGCGATCTTACCGCCAAACAGTGCTTCTTTCAACGGAACATCAAAGGTTTTATAAAGGTTGTCACCTTTTCTTTCATATTCATCCGAAGGAGCAACTTCTATCTGTATGAGCAGATCCCCTGCATGTCCCTGGTACTGCTTTCCTTTACCGCGTACACGCATCGTCTCACCACTTTTGATCCCCGCAGGTATCTTGATATCAAAACTTTGCCCCTGTACAGATACTGTATGCTTTCCGCCGTTGACTGATACCATGAAAGGTACAGTGATACGTGTCTGCAGGTCCAGATCCGGACCGCCAAAGCCGCCAAAGCCGCCGCCTGCTCCACCGAAGCCACCGCTGAAGCCGCCGCCCCCGCCTCCAAACATTTGTCTGAGTATCTCATCGAGGTCGACACTGCCACCTTGACCTCTTGCAAAATCATGAAAATTCTGTCCACCGAACATTTGGTCTCCGAACTGATCATACTGTGCTTTTTTCTCTGGATCTGAAAGTACTTCATACGCAGCGTTTATCTCTTTAAACTTTTCTACTGCACTCTCATCTTTGTTAATATCCGGGTGGTACTTTCTTGCGAGTTTTCTATAAGATTTTTTTATTTCGTCCGCAGAGGCATTTTCTTTCACACCAAGCGTTTCATATAAACTTTTTGACATAATATTCCTAAAATAAATGTATTTGTTTTTAGGGATTATATCAAAATAGTTTAGTCTATGTCAATCAAGTTTGGATAATTTATGGTTGGTAAGGTACTGTTTTATAGCCTTCATAGATCATCTTCATAATACCGCCCTGAAGGTTTATAACCCTGTATCCCAGTCTCTCCGACAAAAACTCAGAAACAATGGCAGTGCGGCTTCCTACCCTGCATATAAGTGCAAATGGTTCATCCTTATCTACCACTTTATCCAGCTGCTTTAAAAAAGCCCCTACATCAAAATTTCCTTTTTCATCAAAGAACATAATGGTATAAGAGCCCTTGACAATACCCGTTTCTCTCCACTCAGCAGGGGTACGTATATCTATGATCTTTATATTTTCATTCGCAAATGCCGGCGTTGCTAAAACCTGCTGCAACTCAGCCATGAGTACACTCATCGTAGCAAACAATCCCAATAAGATCTTTTTCATGGAGCGTTCCTTATAATTATTATAAATTTTTAATATTATAGCAAAATCAAAGTGCAATCATTGTGAATTTTTGTACAATACCTTATGAATACTATACATATAGACGATATACACGCAAGTGAACTGGAAATATACCATCAGTTTCGAGAACATGCATTTAAAGCAGACGGAAGTTTTGTTGCAGACAGTCCAAAGGTCGTGAACCTGCTGCTGACACAGGCTATAGAAGTAAAAAGTATCCTTGCCACACAGGAATACTACGATGCCCATCACTCACTCCTAACCTCTAAACAAGCTGCCACCTTTTATGTGGCTACTAAAGAACAGATGCAGCACATCGTAGGTCACAAAATACATCATAATGTGATGATGCATGGCATACGCCCCAAAGAGACTCCACTGCATGCATTGGGTGATCATATCATCATGCTTGATGAGATAAGCTCTACGCAGAACATAGGTTCCATAGCACGTTCTGCTGCTGCTTTAGGTATAAACTCCTACCTGCTTCCAAAACATGGCCCTCACCCTTACTCAAGACGTGCATTGCGTGTTTCTATGGGCCATGTCAGTATGCTCAAGATCCATACCTATAGCGATATAACAGAAACCATAACAGCACTCAAAGCAGAAGGATATAGTATTTATGCAGCAGAAGTGACAGAAGACTCTACGCCTCTGGCTTCCATAAAAGTGGCAGATAAATGGGTACTGCTTATGGGGCATGAAGGTTTAGGCCTCTCAGAGGAAATACTTTCCCTGTGTGATGAAGTCGTGACGATTGAAATGGAAAAAGGGGTAAAGAGTTTTAATGTGGGGGTTGCAGCTTCTATACTGATGTATCAATTTAAACACCAGGGAAGTTAAAAAGTCAAAAAGATATATCTTTTTGACTTCACGCTTAATGTAAAAAGTGTCTTACCGTGGTAAAGTAAAGCGAAATGCCATGTTCATTGGCAGCTTCGATGACTTCATCGTCACGAATACTTCCACCAGGCTCTATGATCGCTTTAACTCCGGCTGCCGCGGCAGCATCGATACTGTCACGGAATGGGAAGAAGGCTTCAGATGCCATCGCTGCACCCGATACATCCAAGTCCATCTCTTTGGCTTTTTTAAGGGCACACTGGGCAGCATCTACACGGCTGGTCATACCCATACCTACAGCGACCATCGCCGAATCTTTGACATACACCACACAGTTGGACTTCGTAAGACCTGCGATTTTCCATGCGATCTCCAAGTCTTTCATCTCTTGCTCCGTGGCAGTCAGTTCTGATTTTTTCTGTGCATTGTGTACTTCGTTGTCACAGATACAGTCTGCATTCTGATAGACAAACCCGCCGTCTACATGTTTGAAATCATGCGTATCATTGGGCATCACCAACTTTGTACCACCCTGGGAAAACAGTTTAAGACGTTTCTTCTTTTCAAACACTTCTAAAGCATCTGGTTCAAAATCTGCTGCCATGACCACTTCGAGGAAAATCTCGTTCATCTTCTCGGCAAGTGCTTTCGTCACCACACCATTCACTGCAACCACACCGCCGAATGCAGATACCGGGTCACATTTCAGCGCTTCAGTATAGGATTCTAAAAGTGTACCTTTAATGGCAAAACCGCAAGGGTTTCCGTGTTTTACGATACATACAGCATTTTCATCCCCAAAACTCGAAGCGATCTTCAAGGCACCGTTCACATCATTGATGTTGTTAAAACTTGCTTCGCCTTTGAGCTGTTTGAAGTTTTTCGTAAAGTGGTCATCGAACTCATAGAGTGCACCTTTTTGGTGTGGGTTCTCACCATAACGTGTTTGGAACGTTTTTTTACCGGTAATGAACTGATACTCACCAAAACCATCGTTGAACCTGCTGTTCATATAGTTGGCGATCATTGCATCGTAAGCAGCTGTATGCTCATATGCTTTGATCATCATGTCTCTTCTGAACTCTACTGTGTTTGTGTCATTTTTCAAGTTACCCAGAACCGTATCATAGTCTGCTACATCAGTCACAATGATCACAGAGTCAAAGTTCTTCGCAGCACTTCTCACCATCGCTGGCCCACCGATGTCAATGTTCTCAATGATCTCTTCAAAATCATCTGTCTTTTCAATCGTTGCTTTAAATGGATAAAGATTCACACAGACAAGATCAATTCCTTCAACACCGAGTTCTTTTGCCTGGTCTAAGTGAGACTGCTTATCTCTTCTATGTAAAATACCACCGTGGATATACGGGTTAAGCGTCTTCACCCGTCCCTCGAAACATTCAGGAAACTTTGTGACTTCATTTGCTTCAATCACTGCAATACCTGCATCTTGAAGTTTTTTATATGTACCACCTGTTGAAATGATCTCATAACCTAATGCTACCAACTCTTTCGCAAAGTTCTCTACACCGCTTTTGTCACTTACTGATATTAGTGCTCTCATTCTTTCTCTCTTTTAAAATTTTCTTTACATTTTTATGTTACTTTTCACTGAGTGTGCCGATGTGAAGGCGCACATATTGCGAAGCATGCGTCGTAACGTCGAAGCACACTTGAAAAGTGACGCTTTTTTGTCTACTTTTTATAAAAAAAGTAGAAATAAAACTCTCACCCCCAAAATAAAATTGGAAATGCATACATCAATCCAAAAAATAAACTCAAGTATGCATTCCCACTCAGAAGAGTGGGGACAAGAAGAAGTATATTACAGATCCTGCTCTATCGTACGGGCAAACGTATTAAAATAAAGATCTTTCACTTTCTCTAAAGAAAGTTCCACATCATTCACTTTCACTCTCTCTCCGCCAACCGTACCAATGTTCGTCACTTTAATACCGAGGTCCATAGCCATACGAACCACAGCTTCTACATTTTCTTCAGAAACTTCTAAAAGTGCTCTGCTTTGTGACTCATCAAAAATATTTTTGCTATCGTCCAATGCGATTTCAGCTGCGATACCTTTGTTGGAAACTGCTGCCATCTTAGAAAGTGCTATGGCTAATCCACCGACATTCACATCTTTTGCAGACTTTAAAAGTCCTTTTTTGTTCGCTTCGATGACAAGATCCCAAAGTGAAAGTTCTTCTTGATAGTCAAATGTCGGTAAAGAACCGGCTGTTTCCCCATGCAATGCTTTGATATACAAGGAACCGCCAAACTCACCTTTTGTCTCACCAATAAGAAGTACTTGGCTGCCCTCCTCCTGGAATGCAGAAGGAAGTACTCTGTTTTCATCATCGTTCAGTCCAACCATCGCTATAGCAGGTGTAGGAAATACAGATACACCATTTGTTTCATTATAGAGAGATACGTTTCCACTCACAACCGGGGTATTAAGTTCCAAACATGCTTCTTTGATACCTTCACAACCTTCTGCGAACTGCCACATGACTTCCGGATTTTCCGGGTTACCATAGTTTAGACAGTCCGTGATAGAAAGCGGTCTAGCACCTGACATCGCAACATTACGTCCAGACTCAACCACTGCAAGTGCAGCACCCTTTTTAGGGTCAATGTAACAATAACGGGGATTACAGTCAGAACTCATTGCCAAAGCTTTTCCGTTCTCTTTGATACGGATAGAAGAGGCATCCAGACTTCCCGGTCCCTTGGTCGTATTGGTTTGTACCATCGAATCATATTGCTGATATACCCATGCCTTATCGGAAACTTCTACACTGCTGAGCAGTGTCTCATACGCTTCTTGATCATCTACGGCTGGATAACTCTCTACTGTTTTGGCATTCACTTCATCCAGGTACTTAGGTCTTGCTACAGGTCTGTCAAGTACCGGTGCTTCCTCACTCACTGGAGCGATAGGCATATCAGCACACTTTTCACCGTGCCACATCAATTCCATACGTGCTGTATCTGTCACTTCGCCGATGACAGCAACATCCAGCTCCCATTTTTCAAAGATATCAATGATCGCTTGCTCACTCCCTTTTTTCGCACAAATAAGCATACGCTCTTGTGACTCAGAGAGCATGAAGTCGTAAGGTGTCATCCCCTCTTCTCTTGCCGGTACCTTGTCCAGGTGCATGATCAATCCTGCTCCTGTTTTACCAGCCATTTCGAATGCTGAAGAGGTGAGTCCGGCTGCACCCATATCCTGGATACCTACCACATGGTCTGTTTTGAAAAGCTCTAAACACGCTTCAAGTAACAATTTTTCAGTAAACGGATCACCCACCTGCACTGTCGGACGGAGTGACTTAGACTCTTCGGTAAAGCTGTCAGAACTCATCACTGCACCACCAAGACCGTCACGACCTGTTTTTGAACCTACATACATCACAGAGTTACCTATTCCTGAGGCTACTCCCAAAAAGATCTCATCTGATTTTACAAGTCCCAGTGAAAATGCATTGACAAGGATGTTTCCATCGTAACTTTCATCAAAGCTGACCTCTCCTCCGATAGTAGGTACTCCCATGCAATTCCCGTATGAACCGATACCGTCAACGACTCCTCGTACAAGGTGTCGTTGGTATTTTGCGATGTCACTGTCACCATTGACCGTACCAAAACGCAAAGCATTCAGGTTTGCTACAGGTCTTGCTCCCATGGTAAAGATATCTCTCAGTATCCCACCTACACCTGTTGCAGCCCCCTGAAAAGGTTCAATGAATGAAGGGTGGTTATGGCTCTCCATTTTAAATACGGCAGCCATGCCTTCACCGATATCGATGACACCGGCATTTTCACCAGGTCCCTGTATGACCCATGGCGCTTTTGTAGGAAAACCTCTAAGATACTTTGTACTGGATTTATAGGAACAGTGCTCTGACCACATGGCAGAGAAGATCCCTATCTCAACAATATTCGGATGACGCCCGTCAAGGATTCGTAAAATATCTTCATACTCTGCTTTGCTTAGTTTGTGGGTCTTTAAAACTTCATCTAGATTTTCAATCTGTGCCATGTTTTTATGTCCTTTTGAGGCGGTAAATAAGGCACATATTATAGTAAAAAAGTACTAAATAAGTGATGAGGCGTGTCAGGAAAATGATAAACAATGTCTATTTTTAACTCCCGAACCCAAACAAACAGATGATGGCCATGAAGGCAAGGCAATTTTTGCTACAATCACAGATAAGAATAAAAATATGGGAACTTAACTATGGACAAAATTTTACAGATGCTGCTTTTGCAACAAGAACTCAATGATGCGACCAATGGTGAAGGTTGGGAAAAAGGAACCACAAAAAACGGTAAACCTATCGACTGGAAACGTTGTACCTATCTGGAGTGTGCAGAGCTCATAGAAAGTTACCCGTGGAAACACTGGAAGAATATTGATGCCCAACCAGATTATGCCAATATCAAGATAGAAGCGGTAGATATTTGGCACTTCATCATGTCACAAGGGCTTGAGGACTACAAGATGCAAGACCTTGGAAGTATTGAAACCTTAGCAGCAACGATCAATGTATTGCCGAATTTTCAAACTTTCACTGCGGAACTTACCCCTACTGCCAAAGATCATTATGCACAAATTGAAGTGGTAGAGCACTTGATGAAAACACTTTTTTGCGGAGAACCTACAGAAAAGCTTATGGAAGCATTTATCGATGTAGCCCTGCAGTCCGGGTTGAACCTTGATGCACTTTATAGCCTGTATGTAGGAAAAAATATCTTAAACAAGTTTAGACAGGACCATGGATATAAAGAGGGTTCCTACATCAAAATGTGGAACGGGAAAGAAGACAATGTCATCATGCAGCATATACTTGAAAACAATGACGACATCACACCGGAAGGACTCTATCAGGCATTGGAAAGCGCTTACCCAAAGGGGTAAGTGACCGATAGTAAAATATTGAGCAGGCAGAGGAGCGTTACTCTGCCACTCTTGTCAAATCTTTTTTAATAACCTGGTTGCCTCTTATTTTCACTCTGGTGGCTATACGTATATTTTTCAAACTCTCATATCCACACTCTACACCACATTTCACCGTACCGATAAGATAATAACTTCCTGATGGTACCCCATAGAATGCAAAGTTCCCATTCTTATCTGAAGCGGTAAATTTTAAGTAGTTAAAGAGTCTGGGATCTGCTTGTTGCATTTTAAGTCCACCCAAGTAACTCTCTTCATACCACTGTTGGGAATAACTTGTAATGGGGTTTAAATAGAGTCTTGTACTTTCGCCTACCACTTTTTGATCATAGAGATCTTTGATATAAATCGAACCCTTGATCGTACCTTTTCCGATTCTTCTCAAACGGCTGTATTCTGATACAGGGAATTCAATACGTGCCATTCTGTTCTCTTCGCCACCTTCTGTCATCATCATTTCTGACTCTGTAAGATTCTCATCGAAATCAGACATATTTACATCATCCACATTCGTAAGGTCCGCCCAAAAATTTTGACTGCTATTCTTTTGCTTCACAGTGAGGTCTGGCTGTACGCATCCGGTAAATAAAAACATGGTCATCAATGACATGATCATCATAGTAACTATTTTAAACATTTTATCCCCTTCTTTATCATTTCAACATTATACACAATTAACTTTACCTTATGAGATCAACAACGTTTCTTTTTACGTATCTTCTCTAAAAAATGCTTGGCCTCTTCATGACCAGAGAAAGCAGCTTTCTGGTACCAGAAAGCTGCTCTGTGACAACTTTTCTTGACCGCATCACCCTTCTGATATCTCTGTGCCAAAGATTGTTGTGCATCCGCTTCACCCTCTTGAGCAAATCGGTGCAAGTGTTTCAGCTTTCTTTTTTCACCTTTATAATAGGCAATGGTATTGAAAATAAACCAAAGCGTAAAAATGAACAATCCTACCATGATATACAGTTCAAACTCTTCTATAACATCAAAGTATTCTACTATTTGCATCTTATTTTCCCAAACAGAATTCACCGAACATTTTGTCCAGTATCTCTTCACTGTCATAAGGTTTTGAAATCGAAGAGATAGACTTGACCGCTTCTTGTAAATGGTAAGAGAAAAACTCCAGCTCTCCATCCATAAGAGGTACTTTTGCTTCTTCAATGGAAGCTTTTGCCTGATTTACCGCTTCTATCTGGCGAGCGGAGATCAGCATAAGCTCCTCCCCCTCTCCGATGCTGTCAAATAACTGCTCCAACTTTTCTGTTAACTTTACAAATGCTTTTTTGGCACTGACTTCAAGCGGTTGAAACGGTCGAAGTTTATCTATATCCAGTACCCTCGGAAGGTCTGATTTGTTTAACGCAACCACTATGTGCTTCTCTTCAAGCGCTTCGAGAAGTGAAACGATCTTTGCATCTTCTTCATCAAAAGAACGAGAACTGTCAAACAGTGCTACAATGACATCTGCATCTGCTACAGAAGAGAGTGAACGTTCTATCCCTATTTTTTCTATGGTGTCCTCAGACTCACGTATCCCTGCGGTGTCTATCAGCCTGATGATATGAGATCCTATGCGCACCTGCTCTTCGATCGTATCTCTGGTCGTGCCTGCAATATCACTGACGATAGCCCTTTCATACGAAAGCAATGCATTCAGTAAAGAACTTTTACCTACGTTGGGCTTTCCTATGATAGCCACTTTAAATCCTTCGATCAGTCCTCTTCGTCTGTAACTTGCAGTGACTATCTTGTCTATTTGCTCAGTCAGCTCCTCCAACTGTGCTTTTATGCTATTCATGATGTCATCAGGGATATCTTCTTCTGCATAATCGATCATCACTTCGGAATAAGCCAAAGACCTCAAGAGGGCATCCCTGCTCTCATCCACAAAAGTTTTAAGTTCACCCTTCATCTGCTTTGCGAGTATCTTGGCAGCATCTACACTTTTTGCCTCTATCAATTTTGAAATGGCTTCTGCTTCTGTAAGGTCTATTTTCCCGTTTAGAAATGCCCGTTTGGAAAATTCACCCGGCTGTGCAAGCCTTACACCGTAAGAGGTGACGGTATCAAGTATCTCTTGTGCTACGATCATCCCACCGTGGCATTGAAACTCTACTACCTCTTCCCCCGTGAAACTGTGTGGCGCAGCAAAATAGATCATAATTGCCTGATCTATGAGCTCATGATTGAAATTATAGAGTGAGGTGAGATGGGCATGTCGCGGGATAATGTTGTCTAAATGAGAAATTTTATGTGCTATCTCCAAAGCAGCATCCCCACTCACCCTGATAATAGAGATAGAAGAAACACCGTGAGCAGTGGCAATGGCAGCGATTGAGTTATGCATTGTTCTTATGGTTGTGGAATTCGTTGATGACCACAAACTTTTTACCTTCACGGCCTGTCTTCACTGCCACATATTTATCCGGGAATCTTTCTCGTAATTGTTCTAATGCTATTTGCACCAGGATACCATCGAGAAAACGTGTTTTGCCTTTTCCCTGTTTTTCAACATTTTCGATCACCGGTTTAATATAATTACGGATCATCTCTTGTTGCGTAGTTAAAAATTCTGCGATCTCAAGCTTGATGAAGAGTTCATATTTGGTATGCAGCCAATTAAACAGCATATAGGAGAGTGCATTATAACGATACCCTTCTTTCCCTATAAGCAGTGCAGCATCTTCACCGTCGATAAAGATGAGTGCCGTATTGTCTCTCACATCCACTTCAACAACATCGATATCAAAACAGGAGTGAGAAAGCAGCTCTTTGAGTTGCTCTTCGATCAAAAATGCCAACTCATCATACACCATGACTTCTTCATCATATGACCCATTATCTTGCGTGTCCGCATCAAAGAAGTTCTCTACGATCGTATCTTTTTCAAATGTAGGCTCTGCAGGTGCAGTATATTTTTCTTCTTTTACGGTAGCAATAATTTCAGCAGCAACACTCTCTTCTTTGCTGGCGGGTTCAAAAGGTTCTTCTTTTTTTGTTTCACGCTGTGCATGCTGTGCATAAGGCGGTACAGGGTTCTTACTTGCTGCTACAATGATCGCATTTTTTTTAAAAAGTCCCAGGATACCTTTAGAAGGATGTTGCACCACTTCAGATTGAAGTTCAGAAATAGAACATTCTAACAATTGGGAAGCTTTTTCATACGCTTCTTCCAGTGTTGGTGCTTCAACCTTCTGCATAAACTAGTCCTTTGCCTTTTTGTGTGCTGCGATAGCAGATGCTTTATGTTTTTCGTACATGTGGTTAATAAAATACTGTTGTGCAATAGTAAACAGGTTATTCACTAGCCAATATAATACCAGACCCGATGGGAAATAGATAAAGAAGACGGTCATAATCACCGGGAACCATTTAAAGATCTTCTCTTGTAGGGGATCGGTAAAGTTACTTGGTGTGATCTTCTGCTGGAACCACATAGATGCACCCATTAGCACAGGAAGCACAAAGTACGGGTCCATGACGGCAAGATTTTCTATCCAGAGTATCCATGGTGCACCCTGCAATTCATCTGCATTTAACAGCACTCGGTAAAGCGCAAAGAAAACGGGGATCTGCAAAATAAGAGGCAGACATCCACCCATAGGATTTGCCCCATGTTTCTTATACATTTCCATCATTTGTGCATTCATTTTTGCAGGGTCACCCTTATACTTCTCTTTGATATCTTTCATTTTCGGTGCCAAGTCTTTTAGCTTTTGCATAGACATCATCCCTTTGTATGAAAGCGGAAATAAAACAACTTTTACCAATAACGTAAAGAGAATGATCGCCCATCCCCAGTTACCCACATAATCATTGATCCAGAGCAGTACTTGAAAAAATGGTTTTGCAAGGAAGGAGAACCAACCAAACTCGATCGCATCGGTAAGTTCTGGATGGATCGCTCTTAATATTCTCTCTTCTTTCGGTCCGATATAAGCATTTAAGGTTAAGGTATCTGCCCCTTGTACAAAGATAAGAGGATCATCATTCGCTTCTTTTAAAATGGAAACATTCATGCCTTTATCAAAATCAAAGAACATGGAAGCCACATATCTGTCAAAGGCAGAAGCGATTTTTGCATTTTTGAACTTTTCGTATCCTTCAGCATCACCATCTTCGATCGTAGTGATGATATCATCTGCACCTTTGATCAATGCACCTCTTACCAGCATGTACATAGACTGATCTGCATCAGGTCTATGTCCCGGCGTGATAAAGTATGGCGTGGATTCTGACGTCGTAACAGTTACACGGTATTCCCCAGTAGGTTTAAAAGTGATCTCTTTGGTTACAGTCAAAACAGAGAGCGTTTGTTTTAAAGTAACCGTCTGAGCACCTTCACTTACATCGATCGTTTTACTTCCCGTAGTGACATAGGGGGTTTTAAATGCTTCTTCATTCAACTTAGGATCAGAAAATCTTACTTCCAGAGGCTTCACTTTATTGGGATTGAGCATCTTTAAATTATTGCCCTCCTCATCACGGTACTTTTCTTCTAAAAGTTCCACTTGAGAGATACGTCCAAACGCATCCACTGTCATAATAAAGTTATCGGATTTTACGGTAACCAAACCTGACGATGCCATTTGTACCGGAGCACTTGTCGCCGCTGTTGGTGTATTGGATACAGGTGTATTCGTAGCAGATGCCGTATCGACTGAAGGGGTTTGAAGTGTAGTGGTTGATGTATTGTTTCCATTTTGTGTAGGTGTGGGAGCCGGGAAAAAGTAACTATATCCTATGAATACAAAAAAAGAAAGTGCCAGTGCCAGAAGAAGTCGTTTATTTAAATCTTGTTGTTCCAAAATTATACCTTTTATAATATATGATTGATAGTATAGTGTTAACTGTGTTAAATTATGTTGCAGCCACACTTTTTAAGTGCATGTAGATACGCTTTGCGGGTCACAGAATAGTTTTCTTGAATAAGTGCAGGTTTTGCAACCAATACATAACTACCTTGAGATAAGAGGTCTATATTTTCGATGAAATGTGCTCTTAACAAACGTTTTGCTCTGTTTCGATGAACTGCATTTCCAATTTTCTTAGAGGCTACAAAACCTACTTTGTATTCATCGTTTTTTTTATAAAAAAGTACAAAGTAAGGTGTGTGCCATGTTGTTGTGGCGTGCTTATACACACTGTTAAACTCTTTACTGGTCTTTATCCTAGTAAAATGTTTTATAGAACTGATGGTTTTATACCGATCGTTTTATACAGCTAGTCTTTTTCTACCTTTAGCTCTTCTTGCAGAAATTACTTTTCTACCATTTTTAGTCTTCATTCTTGTTCTAAAACCGTGCGTTCTTTTTCTTGGTGTACTATGTGGTTGGTATGTTCTTTTCATTCTGAATCATCCTTAATATATTTTTACCTGCATTCCTGAGGTATATTTGGACGGGATTTTACAGTAAAATCCCTTAAAACCTACTAATTAATGCAGGCTTCTGAAAAC
>AGBJ01000018.1_pt1 | contig 22976 bp, 19 predicted proteins | sample 768721 | NCBI WGS metagenome assembly AGBJ01 (sample SAMN00779238, study PRJNA67915) | hypersaline lake metagenome
ACGACGAGATACAATATCTCCAGCGATGAACTTGGAGTCACCGCTCTCAACGACTTTCACCTGTCTCATCATTTGTGAAGTCACGATCTCGATGTGTTTATCCGAGATATTAACCCCTTGTCTACGGTAAACCATTTGTACTTCAGACACAACATACTCATACAATGCTTTTTCTCCAAGCGCTGCAAGGATATCATGACTTGATACAATACCATCAGTCAGTTTTTCACCGGCATGCACATACTCTCCCGCATGCACAAGTGCTACCTTGTTCTTATCGATAAACTGCTCAGTTATCTGATTGTTATCACCAGTTATGATCAGTCTCTCTTTACCACGTAATGGTTTACCAAAGCTTACTACACCATCAATTTGTGCAATCAGTGCAATATCTTTAGGACGTCTTGCTTCAAAGAGTTCAGAAACTCTTGGAAGACCCCCGGTAATATCTTTTGACTTGATCGCTGCTTTAGGCGTTTTTGCCAAGATATCTGCAATACTTACTTGGTCGCCGTCTTTCACAAACAGGATCGTTTTTGCATCCAACTGGTAACGGATCAATTCTCCGCCTTCAGTAGCAAGGATGATTGCCGGTTTATAAGCAGCAGGAATATATTCATTCAGTTCAAGTCTTATATCACCCGTCACTTCGTCAAACTGCTCCACTACCGTGACACCCGGGATAATATCTTCAAACTTCAGCGTTCCGTTCTGTTCCGCGATAATAGGCTCTGAATATGGATCCCATTCAGCGATCACTACATGCGCTGATGTCTCAGGAGCAGAAAGCAGATCCCCTCTTTGCACCATTGCATCATTATCTATCTTCACCACAGAGCCTCTTGAGATATAGTGTCTTGCTGCTTCTCTGTTGTTTTCATCCACTACCACAGCAAAAAGTCCCTTCTCTACGACTTTTGTGCCTTCTTTCATACCAGTGTGTGCTTCAAGGTAATCCCCTTTAAGCAAGAAGAATTTCACCTTACCTTTTGACTCAGACACAACATTCTGTGTCACTGGAGCACCGTCTTCTACTTTAAGCTCAGAAGCAAACGGAACACGACTCGGTACGGACCAACCTTCATTGATCACTTCTACGATAGAGTCACCCTCTTTTACTTTATCTCCATCTTCAAGCGGTAAGAAAAGTTTTCCTTCTACTTTACCTGCAACCCCTGCAAGTTCATTCGATTTAGCCACATCCGTTTTTCTAAGGTTGTATTTCACTTCATTGCCACTTCCATCATTGACAGAGATCACGTATTCGTCGTGTGTCACTACAAGAGAAACCGTTCCATCAACCACGGCTTTGATCTTAGGCTCCACCAAAAGAACACCGGCATTTCTTCTGTTTGCTACAATCAGGTTGCCATCTCTATTACGATACACATTCAGGTTATAATATCTGATGAACCCTTCTTTCGTAGCAACAATTTGTCTATCTTCCTTACCTGCTGTTGCCGTACCACCTGTGTGGAAGGTACGTAGTGTAAGTTGTGTACCTGGCTCACCAATGGATTGCGCTGCAATAACACCCACAGCCTCTCCACGTTTAACCATTTTGTTATCTGCCATGTTCAGACCATAACATTTTGCACAGATACCTTTAGGTGCTTTACAAGTGGAAGGTGCTCTCATGATCACAGAACGTACTCCGGCATCTTGTACTCTTGAGGCAGTCTCTTCATCGATCATCGTTCCTTCACTTACCAATACTTCAGAAGTAATAGGATCGATGATATCTTCAGCCAATACTCTACCATAGATACGATCTGCCAATGGTTCGATCATTTCGTTACCTACCACGATATCAGACACTTCCACACCTTCATGCGTACCACAATCTGACATGGTAATCTTCACGTTCTGCGCAACATCGATCAGTTTTCTGGTCAAGTAACCGGCATTCGCTGTTTTTAGTGCGGTATCGGCAAGACCTTTTCTTGCACCGTGTGTTGAAATAAAGTATTCCAATACATTCAGACCTTCACGGAAGTTTGATGTAATAGGTGTTTCAATAATAGACCCGTCTGACTTCGCCATAAGACCCCTCATACCAGAAAGCTGTCTGATCTGAGCGGCTGAACCTCTCGCCCCTGAGTCTGCCATCATGTGCACCGAGTTAAATCCGTCTTTATCTGCTTTGATAAGACTCATTAGCCCCTCAGCGATGCTGTTGTTCGCATCCGTCCAAATATCAATAATTTTGTTATATCTCTCTTGATCCGTTAAGAGACCCGCACCATATTGTCTTTGGATCTCTTTCACTTCTTCTTTAGCAGCATTTACGTTCTCTGCCTTCATCTCAGGGATCTTAATGTCATCTACAGAGATAGATACCCCTACTTTTGTTGCATATTTGAAACCCATATCCTTAAGATTATCAAGGAAACCGGCAGTCTCAGACACACCACCTATTTTATAGATATAGTCCACCAAGGTACCGATATCTTTTTTCTTCAAGACTTTGTTCCAGTATTTCTCCGGCACATAATCAGGAATGATCGATTTTAAGATCAGTCTACCCGCAGTTGATTTTGCAATATGCCCATCGATCACTGTTCTGATACGTGCGTTCAGGTCCAGTGACTGTTGTTCAAATGCAATTTCCACTTCTTCCACATTCGCAAAAAGTTTATGTTCACCTTTGACATCATTTTTCTCAAGTGTGAGGTAGTAAAGTCCTAAAATCATATCTTGTGAAGGTACAGCGATCGCTTTACCTGATGCTGGAAGCAAAATGTTCATTGATGCAAGCATTAAGACTTTTGCTTCTGCTATCGCTTCATCTGAAAGTGGTACGTGTACCGCCATCTGATCCCCATCGAAGTCGGCGTTGAACGCAGAACATACCAATGGGTGCAATTGGATCGCTTTACCCTCGATCAATCTTGGGTGGAACGCTTGAATAGAAAGTTTGTGAAGCGTTGGTGCACGGTTCAGTAAGATAGGATAGTTATCAACGACCTCTTCCAAACACTCCCACACTTCATTCTCTTGCTTTTCGATCATCTTTTTGGCTTGCTTAAGTGTCGTTGCATACCCTTTTTCTTCAAGCTTTGCCATCAAGTGTGGCTTAAAGAGTTCGATCGCCATTTTCTTAGGCAGTCCACACTGATCCATACGCAGGTCCGGACCAACAACGATAACAGAACGACCAGAGAAGTCAACCCTTTTACCAAGCAGGTTTTGTCTAAAACGACCTTGTTTACCCTTGATCACTTCAGAAAGTGACTTCAGTGGTCTTTTATTCGCACCCTTAACTGCATTTCCTCTTCTACCATTATCGAAAAGCGCATCGACTGCTTCTTGAAGCATACGCTTTTCATTTCTAACGATGATTTCAGGTGCATCAAGCTCTACAAGTCTTTTAAGTCTTTGGTTTCTGTTGATCACTCTTCTATAAAGGTCATTTACGTCAGAAACAGCAAATTTACCGCCATCAAGACTTACAAGAGGTCTCAAATCTGGTGGAAGGACTGGTAGTTGAGTCAACATCATCCACTCTGGTCTGTTTCCTGAGTGAAGGAATGATTCGATCACTTTAAGACGTTTAACGATCGTCTTTCTTTTTGCTTCAGATTTTGTTGCTTGAATATCAAGTTTAAGTTGTGTAAACATTTCTACAAGGTCAAGATCTGCGAGTAGTTCCTGGATGATCTCTCCACCCATTCTTGCATCTAGATCTGTATCACCAAAACGTTGAATGATTTGTTGATATTGCTCTTCATTCAGTACATCGTATTTTGCCAGTGGGTTTAAACCTTCACTGTCATAAGATGCTTCACCAGCAGTTTTAACAATATATGCTTCATAATAGAGTACTCTTTCAAGGTCTTTCATCTTTACACCCAAAAGTGTACCGATACGTGATGGAAGTGAAGAGACATACCAAATGTGTGCAACAGGAGCAATAAGATCAATATGACCCATACGGTTTCTTCTTACTTTAGAAGTGGTTACTTCAACCCCACATTTTTCACAAACTACGCCTTTATAACGCATTTTTTTGTATTTACCACAAAGACACTCATAGTCTCTGATAGGTCCAAATATTTTAGCACAGAAAAGACCGTCTCTCTCCGGTTTAAGGGTTCTATAGTTGATTGTTTCTGGTTTTTTTACTTCACCGTAACTCCAAGAGAGTACTTTCTCCGGACTTGCAACTCTAAGTTGTAGGGCTGCTATATCCTTTGGTCTCTCTTCACTGTTAAGATCTATTGGTGTTAAATTCTCTAAAAACTTACTCATTTTCACCCTCCACTTCTTTTTTACTCTCATATAATTCTGTATCAAGACCTAATGCTTGAAGCTCTTTTGTCAATACGAACATTGTTTCAGGTACACCTGATTCCGGTACAGATTCACCTTTAGTGATCGCTCTGTATGCTCTTGCTCTACCTTCAACATCATCTGATTTGATAGTCAGCATTTCTTTAAGGGTATGTGCTGCACCATATGCTTCAAGCGCCCATACTTCCATTTCTCCAAATCTTTGTCCACCAAAGAGTGCTTTACCACCTACTGGCTGCTGTGTAACCAATGAGTAAGGACCGGTTGAACGTGCATGCACTTTTTCATCAACCAAGTGGTGAAGTTTAAGCATATACATATATCCGACATTGACTCTTTCTATCATCTGTTCCCCTGTTTTACCGTCAAACAGAACCATTTTACCATCAGAGTCCATCTTAGCCATTTCGAAAAGTTTATCGAATTCAGCTTGGTTCGCTCCTTCAAATACTGGTGCAGCAAACTTCACACCTGTAGACCAATCTCTACCATATTTGATTAAATCTTCGTCACTCATCGTAGTCAAGAGTTCTTTTGCATTCATCAGTTTTGCCACATCTGCAATAGCGATCATCTTCTCTCTAAGATCTTTAATGAAACTTTCTTGCTGATCTGCAAACATCGTTTCGATCTGCTCACCAAGGTTTTTACCAACAAGACCTAAATGCACTTCAAGGATCTGTCCGATGTTCATACGAGAAGGTACCCCTAGTGGGTTCAAGATAAGATCTACCGGTCTTCCATCTTCTTGGTATGGCATGTCGATTTCTGGTACGATATTAGAAACAATACCTTTGTTCCCGTGACGTCCCGCCATTTTATCACCTACTTTGAGTTTTCTCTTCGTAGCGATATAAATTTTTACAAGCTTTGTTACACCTGAAGGAAGAATGTCATCTTTTTCAAGTACAGTCAACTTCTCTTCATGATCATTTTTAAGTCTCTTCTTTTGCTTCAAGAAATAATTCTTAAGTGACTCATACTCATTTTGTACATCATCAGCGTAAGACTGAACTACACCTCTAAGTGCAAATCTATTTACACCTTTGATCGTCTCTTCTGCGATTTTTGATCCTGCGGCATACTCAGTTTCACCGATAGTCACAGAGTTAGCTAACTCTTGCCCTGCAAGATAGTTTGCGATACGTAAGATCTCTTCTCTATCTATCATAAGAAGCTGATCATGATGATCACCATCTAGAATCGCTTTCTCTTCTTCATATGCTTGGATCGCGCGTGCATCTTTTTCATAGCCTTTTTTCGTAAAGACTTTGATATCAACAACAATCCCTTCCATAGATGCTGGACAGTAAAGTGATTTATTTACCACATGTCCTGCTTTTTCACCGAAGATAGCTCTGAGTAATCTCTCTTCTGGCGTTGGTTTGATCTCACCTTTAGGGCTTACTTTTCCTACAAGGATCATACCAGGCTTCACATACGTACCTATTTCAACTATCCCACTTTCATCTAAGTGAAGCAACTCATCTTCACGGATATTTGGAATATCGCGAGTGATCTCTTCCGTACCGTGCTTAAGTTCTCTTGCTTCTACTTCTTTTTCATACGTATGTACTGAAGTAAATGTATCTTCACGGATGAGCTTTTCAGAAATGATAACCGCATCCTCATAGTTATATCCATACCAAGGCATAAATGCTACACGGATATTTTTACCAATCGCAAGTTCACCCTGATCCATGTTTGCACCATCACCGATCACTTGTTTGGCTTCAATTTTATCACCAAGCTTCACAATAGGTGTTTGTGTAAAGGTCGTGTTTTGGTTGGTTCTCATGTTCTTTTCAAGTGGATAATGGTCTATAAATACACCGCTCTCATCTTCACCCATGATATAGATGTTTTTAGCGTCTATTTTTTCAACTGTACCTGGTCTTTTTGCCTTAACACATTCCCACGCATCACGACTCACGACCGCTTCCATACCTGTACCAACCACTGGTGCCTCAGTTTTAAGAAGAGGAACCGCTTGACGTTGCATGTTTGAACCCATAAGTGCACGGTTGGCATCATCATGTTCCAAGAATGGAATCAATGCAGCGGCAGATCCAGAGATCATCAATGGAGAGATATCGATAAGGTCAACTCTTTTTGCTTCATTAAGTTCGATGTTACCATTGAGTCTAGTCTCAATAAGATCTTCGACAATACGTCCGTCTTCACTTACTACAGTAGATGCAGGAGCGATACATTTATCTTCTTCCTGTGTTGCAGTAATATATACAATTTCGTCTGTAACTTGACAATCTTTCACCACTTTATATGGTGCTTCAATGAACCCATGCTCATTTACTTTTGAATAAGTTGCAAGTGTATTGATAAGACCAATATTCTGACCCTCAGGCGTTTCAATAGGACAAATACGTCCATAATGTGTAGGGTGTACATCCCTTACTTCAAAACCGGCTCTTTCTTTAACAAGACCACCCTCACCAAGTGCTGAAAGTCTTCTTTTGTGTGTTACTTCTGAAAGTGGGTTAGTCTGATCCATAAACTGAGAAAGTTGTCCAGATGAGAAAAATTCTAAAATCGTATTTGTGATCATTTTAGAGTTTACCAAGTCATGTGGCATCAATTCATCAAGTGTTCCAGATACTGTTGTCATCTTATCTTTGATCGCTTTTTGCATCTTCACAAGACCGTTGTGAAGTTCATTACCAAGAAGCTCACCGATCGCTCTAATTCTTCTGTTACCTAAGTGATCTCTATCATCAATGTGACCTTGACCGTTCTTCACTTTAATAAGATACTTCACCGTATTGATAAGATCTTCTGCAGTAAGCACTGTAGCATACTCAGGAATATCTAAACCTAATTTGTGGTTCATTTTCATACGACCAACTTTAGTAAGGTCATATCTTTCCGGATCAAAGAAAAGTTGTTTTAAGAATGCTTTTGCCGCGTCAGGTGTAACTGGCTCACCTGGTCTCATCACTTTATAGATACGGATAGCTGAAAGTACATTTTCATCATCTATCTGTTCTGTTTGCTTTAAGAGTCTTAAACTTTCGCTATCAGCGATGAATGCATTAATGATTGACATATCTGCACCCTCAGCAAGGTCATTGATGATCTCGATCGTCTCAATACCTTCTTCGATCATCTTTTTAAGTTTACTCTCGTCCAAAGGTGTTACAACGTCATAAAGTACTTCACCGCTCTCTTGATCGATAATTGGCTTAGCCAAGTGTCTTTCCATAAGTACTTCAAGTGGGTATTCGATCCACTCTAAACCATCATCGATGAGTTTTTGTGCTTTTTTCTTAGTCAGTCTTTTTCCTGCATTGACAACCGTATTGCCATCCATGTCTTTGACATCATAGTCTGCTCTACCACCAAAATCATTCGCATCAAACTTAACAAGGAATCTGTTATCTTTAATACTGATCTCTTTTGTTGAATAGAATAGTTTTACAATATCATCTTTAGAGTAATCCAATGCTCTAAAAAGAATCGTCACTGGGATTTTTCTTCTTTTATTGATACGTGCATACAAGATATCTTTAGAATCATATTCAAAATACAACCATGAACCACGATCAGGAATGATCTGTGCAGAGTAAAGCATACCTGCACCTACAGTTGTTCCTTCCTCTTCTTTAAAGATTACACCTGGAGATCTGTGAAGTTGATTTACGATCACTCTTTCAACACCATTTACAACAAATGAAGTTCTCTCTGTCATCAATGGAATATCACGTACAAATACTGCTTGTTCTTTGATCTCTTTTGGATCAAGTTTTTCACCAGTTTTTTCGTCTCTGTTCCAGATAGTCAGTGCAATGTTCATCTTAAGAGATACAGAATATGTTAATCCTCTCTCCATACACTCTCTAACAGTATATTTTGGCTTAACGATCTCAGAGTTTTTATACGTGAGTGTAAGTCTGTTCTGTTGGTCACTGATAGGGAAAGATGATCTGAAAACTTTCTCTAATGTAGAGTTTTTTCTGTCTTTTTCACCTAACATTAAAAAGTTTTCATAACTTTTTTGTTGAAGTTGGAGTAAGTTTGGGATTTCAATTTCTCTTGGTGTTTTTGAAAAGTCAACACGAAGTCTGTTACCAGAATGTAAAGAATTTAACATGGGGTTATCCTTATTTCGGTTTAGTTTGGTTTATGTAGTATGTTTAATGTGTATATTGGGTATACAAAAAAACTATTGACATGAGGGTATGAAATGTCTCCGAATAGTTTATCGCTATATCCAATGAGGTTTGTAACATGAGCTTAGGCAATGTGCCTAAGCTCTCTTAAATAATATAAATTATTTAAGTTCGCAAGTAGCACCTGCTTCTTCAATTTGTTTTTTGAAGTCTTCTGCTTCTTCTTTAGAAACACCTTCTTTAAGTACAGATGGAACCTCTTCAACAGCAGCTTTTGCTTCTTTAAGACCAAGACCAGTGATTGCTCTTACTGCTTTAATAGCGTTGATTTTTTTGTCGCCAGCACCTGTAAGTACTACGTCAAACTCTGTTTGCTCTTCAGCAGCTTCGCCACCTGCAGCAGCACCACCAGCTACTACTGTAGCTTGTGCAGATACGCCAAATTTTTCTTCAAATTCTTTTACAAGCTCAGAAAGCTCAAGTACTGACATGTTTGAGATAAACTCAAGAACATCTTCTTTAGTTGTTGCCATAATTAATTCCTTAAATTATAATTCATATGATATGAAACATCTTACAGTTTCAAATTAAAAGAGCCTCGTGGCTCTCACCACTCTATGCTTCTTCTTCTTTTTTAGTTGCAAGTGCTTGCATACCAATTGTAAAGTTTTGTACTGGTGCATTCCAAACATTAAGGAGCATACCAAGAAGGACATCTCTAGTAGGAAGTTTAGCCATTGCATTAATGGTTTCCATACTAGCAACTTCACCCTTGATCAAACCAGTTTTGATTGAAAAACTATCTTCAAAATCAGTTGCTGCTTTGTCAGCGATCTTACAAGGTAAAACTTGTGTATCACCCCAGATTACAAGGTTTGTGTCTTTAAAATCTACTGATTCACAACCTGCATTTTCCAATGCAATTTGTGCTAGTTTATTTTTAACAACTTTAACTTTTGTATCTTCATCTTTTGCAAGATTTCTAACGATTTCAAGCTTTTCAACTGTCATACCCTTGTAATCACAAACGATGATCGCACCAGCATCTTTAAACTCTGCTGCCATCTCTGCAACTAACTCTTCTTTTCTAGCTCTAGTCATATATTCTCCTTCCGATCTCTAAAAGGGTGTGAACCATCCCAGCGGACAGATTCAACATATATACTTTTTCAAATATATTAATTAAGCTTGCGCCCCTTTTATCTTCAATCTAAGATTATGAGTTTCCTCACAATAAAACTAAAAATAGTTTTATTGTGAAAATACTTTATGCCATACATCGGGATGAGTCAACTAAAATCGCTAACTCAAACCCAAATGATAATCAATAACTTATTTTATGTCCATTAATTCTGATGTATTCAGTGTAATTGATGGGCTCATTGTAAGTGATATTGCACCATTGGTAATAAATCTACCTTTTGCAGAAGCAGGTTTTGCTTTATTGATAGTTTGTACCAAAGTTTCAAAGTTCTCTTTGATCTGATCTTCAGAAAAAGAAATTTTACCGATACCGGCATGGATGTTACCTTTTTTGTCTACTCTAAAGTTAACTTGTCCACCTTTAGCATTTTCAACTGCTTTAGCAACATCCATAGTTACTGTACCAGTCTTAGGGTTAGGCATAAGACCTTTTGGTCCAAGGATTCTTGCTACTTTACCAAGAACACCCATCATATCCGGTGTTGAGATAACGGTATCAAAATCAAGGTTACCTGCTTGAATCGATTCAATAAGGTCTGTAGAACCTACAATATCTGCACCTGCAGCTTTTGCTTCGTCTGCCTTTGCATCTTTTGCAAATACTGCTACTCTTACTGTTTTACCAGTTCCATGAGGAAGAACCACTGATCCTCTGATCATTTGGTCTGCATGTCTTGGGTCAACGTTTAAATTAAGTGCCACTTCAACCGTTTCATCAAATTTTGCTGACTTCAGGTTTTTAAGTGTAGCCATTGCTTCATCAACACCATATGTTTTAGTAGCATCTACTAGTTTAAGTAGTGCTTCTCTTCTTTTACTTGGTTTTTTTGCCATTTTATTCTCTCCGCTTTATATGCTCCCACACTTTTAAATCATGTGGTTATGATTTTGTCTTTAAAAAAGACTAGTCTACGATTTCAACACCCATACTTCTACATGAACCAGCAATAATCTTTGCTGCCATTTCTCTGTCATTCGTATTAAGGTCAGCAATTTTTTGATCGATGATTTCATCAAGTTTTGCTTTAGTGATGCTTCCAATTTTGTTCAAAAGAGGATTATCCGTACCTTTTTTAATACCTGCTGCTTTCTTGATTAGATCGCTTGCCGGTGGCTGCTTTGTTTCAAATGTAAAACTTTTATCTGCATACACTGTAATGGTTACAGGAATTTTGAATCCCATTTGATCTTTTGTTTTCTCGTTGAAAGCTTTACAAAACTCCATAATATTGATACCACGTTGACCCAATGCAGGACCTACTGGTGGTGATGGATTTGCTGCTCCGGCCGGGATCATTAGTTTAAACTTAAACGCTATCTTTTTTGCCATCTGTTCTTCCTTTGTTTAGTTTGACCGTTAGGTCTTATAGTATTTTTTCTACTTGCGTATAGAGGATTTCAACCGGTGTATTTCTACCAAAAATTGAAACATTTAACTTTAATGTACCATGGTTAAGATCATACTCTTCAACCATACCAGTAAAGTTGGCAAACGGACCATCTACGATACGTACCATTTCACCTGTTTCAAAATCAACTTTAGGTCTCGGTGCAGCTTTTTGCTCCATCTTGTCTAAAATATTTTTAACATCTGCTTCTGCAAGTGCAGTAGGTGTCTTTTGTTCACCGATAAATCTAGATACTCTTGGCAAAGATTGTATCTTGTGCCAAAGATCAGTATCCAGGTCTATATGTGCAAAAGCATACCCAGAATACAGTGTGCGTTCTGTAATCTTTTTCTTGCCATCTTTTACTTCAATGACTTCTTCTGTAGGAACGACAATACGTTCAAGTTTATCTTCAATACCATAATCCACAACCAATTGCTCGATCGCTCTTTTTACTGATTGCTCAGATCCTGAATATGTTTGAATTGCATACCATTGAAAAGCCATTGTTTATCCTATAAAACTGATGATACGATTGATGACATCAAAAAGTCAACCAATGCTAAAAATATTGATATTACAGTTACTACTAGAATAACTGCTAAAAATGCTTGTCTTACTTGTACTTTTGTTGGAAATATTACTTTATGAATCTCCGCTCTCGCGTGTGCTATAAATGTTGAAATTTTTCCCATATATATTACCTTTTATTGTGGCAGGCCAAGAGGGACTCGAACCCACGGCACCTGGTTTTGGAGACCAGTGCTCTACCAACTGAGCTATTGGCCTAGAAATAATACTATGGGACAAAGCCCATAGTATCTAACAAAAGTCTCCGATTACAGCTTCATCTCTTTGTGTACTGTATGGCATTTACACCATTTACAATACTTTTTAAGAGCAAGTTTCTCTGTTGTCGTTTTCTTGTTTTTATTGGTGTGATAGTTACGTCTTGTACATTTTTCACAACCTAAGTGTACTGTTTCTCTCATTGTTATCTCCTATGATAAGTGTGCAAAAGGCAAGCCTCTTACACTGGTGTTACTAAGCAATTATCTTAGAACAAACACCGGCACCAACTGTTCTACCACCTTCACGGATGGCAAATTTAGTACCTTCATCAAGTGCTACTGGAGCGATAAGTTCAACATCAATTTTAACGTTGTCCCCTGGCATAACCATTTCAGTACCAGCTTGAAGTCTAACTGAACCAGTTACGTCTGTTGTACGAACGTAGAACTGTGGTCTATAGTTGTCAAAGAATGGAGTGTGTCTACCACCTTCTTCTTTAGTAAGAACATAGATCTCAGCTTCAAATTTAGTGTGAGGAGTGATTGAACCTGGTTTACAAAGAACCATACCTCTTTGTACAGCTTCTTTATCGATACCACGGATAAGAACACCACAGTTATCACCAGCTTGACCACAATCCATTTCTTTACGGAACATTTCAACACCAGTTACAGTTGTTTTTTGTGTATCTTTAAGACCAACGATTTCAACATCGTTACCAACACATACAGTACCTTGATCAACTTTACCAGTTACAACAGTACCACGACCTTGGATAGTAAAGATATCTTCGATTGCCATCAAGAAGTCTTTTTCAGTTTCTCTTACTGGCTCAGGAATATACTCATCTACAGCGTCCATAAGTGCATAAATCTTTTCAGACCACTCACCAGCAGTTCCAGCTTTAGCTTCTTCAAGTGCTTGGAATGCAGAACCAGCTATGATTGGAGTATCGTCACCTGGGAAATCATACTCAGAAAGAAGTTCACGTACTTCCATCTCTACAAGCTCTAACATCTCTTCTTTATCTTCATCATCAAGTTGATCTTCTTTGTTCAAGAATACAACGATGTATGGAACACCTACTTGCTTAGAAAGAAGGATGTGCTCTCTAGTTTGTGCCATTGGACCATCAGTTGCAGCGATAACAAGAATAGCACCGTCCATTTGTGCAGCACCAGTAATCATGTTTTTAACATAATCGGCGTGACCTGGACAATCTACGTGAGCGTAGTGTCTACCCTCTGTTTCATACTCTACGTGAGAAGTAGCAATTGTAATTCCTCTTTCTCTCTCTTCTGGAGCATTATCAATTTGATCATAATCCATTGTAGCACCACCAGTTTTAAGTCCTAGACACATTGTGATCGCAGCTGTCAATGTAGTTTTTCCGTGGTCAACGTGACCGATAGTACCGATGTTTACATGCGGTTTTGTTCGTTCGAATTTTTCTTTAGCCATGCTATTCTCCTAGCGTAAAATGTTTTAAAGGCAGTATTATACCTAAATTTTCTTAGACCCCATACCCATATGGACAGAACTATTACAAAACTGTAATACTTTTGTCCATACCATCATGGAGAGTGGAGCCCATAGTGAGACTTGAACTCACGACCTCTTCCTTACCAAGGAAGTGCTCTACCCCTGAGCCATATGGGCAACTCGATTGTATATAATGTAAAATGAGCCATGCTCTTTTTACTATATAAATATAATTAATATCTGTGTGTTAAAGTCATAAATGAATAAAGTAGGAAAGCTTTTATATGTGAAGTTATTAGATCTGTTAAATACATAATTCACACAGCTCCCAGTTTATGGAGCGGGCGAAGAGATTCGAACTCTCGACAGCCTGCTTGGAAGGCAGGAACTCTAGCCACTGAGCTACGCCCGCATCTTTTATGCGATTTAACATATGGTGGTGAGTGAAGGATTCGAACCTTCGAAGACATAGTCAGCAGATTTACAGTCTGCCCTCGTTGGCCGCTTGAGTAACTCACCTTAATGTTTAAATCTTTACTGGTCAAACACTGATAATTATATTTTATGGAGCTGGCAAAGGGACTCGAACCCCCGACCTGCTGATTACAAATCAGCTGCTCTAGCCAACTGAGCTACGCCAGCACCATCATTAGAAGTTATTACACTTAAAATGGACGGGAATTATAGACAAAAAAGTTTTCAATGTCAAGGGTTTTAGGTAAATTTATAAAAATTTCTCTTTTTTAGGTAATTTCTATAGAATACACACAACTAAAAAGAAGGTCATAGGCTACATTCATGAAAATACTACTGGCACCAAGTGAAACCAAAAAATCGGGAGGAGATCTCTCTTTTAACCCCAACACTTTACTTTTTGAGGCACTCTTACCTCATAGAACCAAACTCTTGCATGCGTACATCAATGTTTTACAAAAAGGTGACATTCCTACACTTTCAAAAATGTTTGGTTTGAAAAAAGAAGCAGACATCCTTTCTCATAAAAAAGATATCATACATGAACTGACGATGAAGGCCATTGAAAGATACACAGGTGTTGCTTTTGATTATCTTGGTTATGAGAAATTAGATGAGAAAACACAACACTATATAGACAGCCATGTCATCCTCTTTTCAAATCTCTTTGGGCCTATACGGGCTTCAGACCTCATCCCTGAGTATAAACTCAAACAGGGAGAAGCCGTAGGTGACATCAAAACAGAGAAGTTTTACCATGAACACTCTGCCCAACTGATGGAATCCTATCTGGCTGATGATGAGATACTGGATCTGCGTGCAGGTTTTTATGACAAGTTTTATAAACCCTCCAAGCCCTATACGGCACTCAAGTTCATCAAAGAGGGTAAAGTCGTAAGCCACTGGGCAAAAGCCTATAGAGGCATTGTTTTACGTGAAATAGCCAAAGCAGATATTGAAAGCCTGGAAGCATTTATCAAACTGCCCATAGAAGGGCTGAGTATCAAAGAGTTCCAAACCAAGAAGAACAAGACCGAGATCATCTATGAGATCGACTAGGCCTTGGATGTTGTGCTGTCTGCTCTTACCTTTTTGATGTTAACCATCATGAAAATAGAAGTAATGAGGGCGACAAAGAAGAGGCCTACAAACACATAAAGTGTCCCTACATAACTCCCCGTAGCATCTTTCACATAGGCAATGATGATCGGGCCTACCAATCCTGCCAATGCCCAGGCTGTCAAGATATATCCGTGTATCGCTCCCAGCTGCTTGGTACCGAATATGTCACCGATGTAGGCAGGGATGGAAGCAAAAGCGCCGCCATAGCAGGTCATAATGTAGTACACCAATACTTGAAAAATTAAAATACTTGTGACCGTGGTCAGGAAATAAAATGCAAGGATCTGCGTGACAAAGAAAAGCGCAAATACAACAGGACGTGTCAAATAATCAGAAATACTTGCCCATACGATCCTGCCTGTTCCATTGAAAACACCCATCAGCCCTACGGCAGATGCAGCTGCTAACGCTGAAATACCTACGACCTCCTGCAGGAGAGGAGATGCGACTGAAATGATGGCGATACCACAGGTCACATTGATAAACAACATGATCCACAAACCATAAAACCTGCCTGTTCTAAGCGCTTCTTCTCTGGTAAGCGACGCCAGGTCCTCTTTGACTTTCTTTTTCCCTGCAGCGATCGCCTTGGAAAAATGTTCCGGCATATATCCCTCCGGCGGAGCAGAAAGGTATTGTGCAGAAACGAACATCACAACAAAATAGATGGTCCCCAAGATGTAAAAAGTAGAAGAGATCCCTACCGCATCAATGAGTAGTTTAATGGCAGGGCCTGAAATGGCTGAAGCAAAACCAAATCCCATAATAGCAAGTCCCGTTGCCATACCCCGTCTATCCGGGAACCACTTGACCAAAGTGGAAACAGGGGAGATATACCCGATCCCTAAACCTGCACCCCCTAAAACACCATAGGTAAGATAGAGCAGCATCTTTGACTCCAACATGATCGCCACACCGGAGCCCATTGTCCCCACTCCGAACAGTACTGCGGCTAAGGTTGCAGCGACCCTGGGACCTTTCTCTTCGACAAACTTACCCAAAAGTGCCGCAGATAATCCCAAGAAAAATATAGCAATGGAGAAAGTGATAGTGACATCTGTCAGTGTCCACTGCATCGCAGATTGGATAGGGTTGACATAGACGCTCCATGCATAAACCGATCCTATACATATATGTATCCCTATGGCTGCCAATACGATAAACCAACGATTTTTTTCTCTCGTTTCTGCCTGCATTTCTAAACTCCCTCAACCTAATATTGTACTATAGCTACCTTTTTTTGATTATTTGGAGTATAGCTAAATTGCTTTAAGAATAATAAAATGTAACGGTTATATAATAAGAGATCAAAGGAGTGGCGATGAAATTACCCAGTGATCAAACCCTTTACAAACTATTTGTCTTTCTGCTGCTACTTATGGTCATACTTGGTATACTTTTTGATACAAATTATAATTAGGTGAAAAACGTGAAAGAAAATCTATTTGAAATGGGTGCAGACTTTGAGGATGGCTGGTCATCGGACAATAAAGAGAAGCCCTCTAAAAAAGTCTCTACTGAAAGTAAACTGCCTGAAAAACACCAGCTGCACTTTGCCAAAGAAAAGCGCAGAGGAAAAGTGGTCACGATCGTCAAGCCTTTCTACCTGGACAAGGCAACGTTTCAGGCGTTGCTTAAAACACTCAAAAAAAAGTTGGGCACAGGGGGTACCATTAAAGACGAGAGTTTGGAATTTCAGGGAGATATACCTGAATTGGTACGCAAACAGTTGGAAGCATTGGGCTATAGATTTAAATCATAACATTTATTTGCCTATCGCCAATGTATACAGCACCATTTCATCATTTTCCACAAAAGCATTGACCTCATCATCATAGTAGGCACCGATACCGCTACACCCTATACCAAGATACTGTGCTGCTATATAAAGTCTGTGTCCTATAATACCTGCCTTTTGGTAGAGTGCCTGATAGTTCTTTGCTTTGGAAGTGAGGAAAAATGCTATCGCTCCCTGCTGGGAAAGGCTATACTGCTCCAAGGACAAGTAGCCTGCTTGTCTCGCAAAATCCCCATACTTCAGGTACGCCCCATCCTTGTAAAGCCCTAACGGCATATCCATTACTCTATTGAGCACCATATAAACAGAGACCTCTTCATCACAGTCAGAGGGTACGGGCTGATGTATGGCATCCATGATATAGTTGAACTGCCCTTTGGTGATGGCACCTCCCTGAAAACCTCTTTGTGACCTGCGTGTAAAGATCGTTTCTTGAAGCTTTTCAGTATTGTAGGTGAATGTTGGAACCGTTATCTCTTTTTTACACTCCTTCACCTGCATCGTTTCACGGTACGCCTGTTCTATAAGTGCATTGGGTTCAAAGGTGATGCTGGCCTCCACATAGGGAAGAGAGAACTCTAGGGGGTCTACGTTACCTCCCTCCATCGGTTCTCCCATAGCACATCCTGCGAGCATCCACTCTCTCTCCTCAAACCCGAACATGCGATTAAGCTTTTCTCTGTCTATGTCGTACCGCATTTCTACTGCATTCGATTTGAGCAGCGCGGATGCTTCTATGCAGCCCAAAAGATGCCCGGCATCTAAAAGACAGTAGCGAAAAGCACGATTTTTATATTTCCATGAGGAGCGGTAATAGACCGATGAGACCAAAAACAAGTACCCTTGCATCGCTGTGGTGTACCCCAGATATGGTTCTAACCCCTCCCGTGCCGTAATACTTTGAAGCAATGTCAAAGAGGAACTGCTCACCTCATAATGGTATATTCCGTCCGCTATTCCTTGCACCCCGCGTGCTTGAAAATAGAGCTCATTCGGGTAGAGTGCCCCTGCGCTTGGATTGATACGAAGGTAGTATTCTCCGCTGGGATACGTTTTTTTAGCAGTTAGCCCTGCGATATGGTAAAGAAACCTGTCTTCATCTCTGTCCAGGTCCAGTTTGATCTTTTTGTAACTGTCTGGATAGTTTTTATAGGTAGAGGGCTGATCTTCCCATGAGAGTCGGTTGGGATTAGTTCTTACTGAATTGTAGGAATGTTTTGTCGTACTATGGTACCAAAACATCAAATATCTCCGGATGTTTTTGTTTTAGCGCTTCTATCTTTTGACGGGCTTGATTAAATAAGACGCTATGTTCTATATCCTCTGTGCATAGATGCTTATATCTTTCATACGAAGCAATGACTTTGACTGCCTTGATCGCTGCATTTTTCTTGTTACGCTTGATATGTTCAAACGTAATAGCCGCATTGATAAGCCCTTTTGCCAGGTTCTTGAGCGGATGGTTACTTAACCGTAAAGGATGCCACGCCTCTTCCATCACTTCATGTGCCTCATAGTACTTTTCTTGTTCCATCAACACAAGGTACTCCTTTAGTGCACCTTCCAGATCGTCATTCATTTTTAACATCTATTTACTGCCCTTATCTTTTTTATCTATGCAGGCAAGATACTTGTGACTCTCTTCGGGTTTGCTTAAATTAAAAGTATCTACTCCCGTATCTGCCTTTTTGCTACGCTTTTACAACGTTTTACTTTGACCTTAAGATACCCATCTCTCTACTTGCTATAGTCGCTTTCGAACCTTTTTATGTATAATAACTCTACTATAGCATAAACTAATGCAAAACAAAGTGCATAGCAAACCTATGCCCAGGAGATACACATGACAAGTCTTACCCACAAAGAAAAATCTGAGATCAAAAGCATCATAGAAGAAACGCTCATCACGCTTAAAAAACAGATCGAGGATCTTGAAGAAAAAGTACAACCTATCACTCCGGATTGTGCTTTGGGAAGGCTTACCCGGCTCGAAGCCATGGGAGAACAACATGTCAACAATACCATACTGGATGAATCAAGAGTGCGTCTTACAAGACTAAGCAATGCATTGCTACGTGCAGATAAGCCTATGTTTGGTATCTGCATCGAGTGCGAAGAACCTATTGGCATAGAGCGCATGCGTATACGCCCGGAGAGTATAAGGTGTATCGACTGTGCCGATACAAAATAGTACTACAAACTCTCTATATTTCCTACCACTTTACCTACAATAGACACTTCATCTGCGTGTACCGCCTGAGGAGGATACATACTATTATCAGAGATAAGCTCTACCATCCCATCTGCACGTTGTTGAATACGTTTGATGAACAATCCCCCTGTCGTGGAAGCGATGAAAATACCGTTTTTATTGATATTCGTTTGTGTTCTATCGATAAACACAATACTCCCATCCTGAAGGGTAGGCTCCATAGATTCGCCATCTACATGTATCGCTTCAAGTTCAGTATTGCCTATGCCTACCATATTATGCATGATCCTCTCATCGATACTGATGGTTTCATACGCTTCGTCAAATACTTCTGCTCCGCCTCCGGCACTGGCTCGGATATCTGAGAAATAACGTACCTGGAAAAACTTTTCTGTCTCCTCTTTGAGCATGTCTACGGCCTGGTCAAAAAAAAGCCAATTGACCGAGATCTTTTTTAAAGCACAAAACTCCAAGATCTCTTCATAAGGAATAGAGTTACGTTTCTTCATCGTTGCAAAAGTTGCCTGGGGGATGTTCAGTGCAGTGGCCACATCTTTATCAAACACTTTTTTCCCTATGGTACTCTCAGAGATCACATCTTTTAACTTTTCAATAATTTCACCTAGTACTAACATTTCAACTCCTTTTTTATTATATATGACCAATTATAGGATAGTTTTCTTAAAAGTATGACAATTTGACATATTTTTTAACTATTTTACTATTTATTAGTACAATTTGACATATTAAGTATCTGAGTCTTCAGCAGAAGTTTCAGGGAGAGGCCTTGTAAAGTGACTTTGTGCCTTTACAAAGAGAAGAATTATAAAAAAGGATTGAAAATGATCTACTCTCAAAACAAAGAATTACTAAGTTATGCAATCAAAATGGGATGTACCACAGCAGCAGAGTTTGCTATGTTTTTAAAAGCAAGAGCCTCTATCCTCGCTCTTTAGGCCAAGAAGGAAGCGTTGAGGCCTTAGCCAAGAAGTAAAACAGTGACCTCATCGCCGATTCCTTTGGAAGTATCATCTTCTGCAGTAACCAGAAGTGCTACCTCCCCCAGCATATTGGTAAGGATGGCCGAGGAACCTACTTTCTTGTCTTTAAAGTCAACGTAGTACTCTCCGTTCTGTAGAGAAACATTACATGCAGTAAACTCTGCTTTTTTAGCCCGTTTTACAAACGGTTCTGTCAATTGAGCTTTAACTTGTCGTAAAGAAGACTTTCCGTGTTGAAGTTTTTCTATCAGTGGTACTAAATAAAGTAATGCAGTCACAGTAGAGGAGTATGCAAACCCTGGTAAGCCAATGATAAACTTATCCTGTTTGCGTGCTACCATGATATGCTGCCCAGGTTTTACACGTACCCCTTTAAACACTACTTCGCAGCCCAGTTCATAAATCACATCTTTCACAAAATCAAAGTCGCCGACACTTACGCCGCCTGTGGTAACAACCATATCAGACTTTTCCAGCGCCGCAGAGATCTCTCTGGTGATGGTTTCTTTATCATCTTTGATACAACCTCGTTGCATAGGCACACCATCATACTTAGTCACTATCGCTTCGAGTATATAATTATTGGAACTTCTTATCTGGGAATCATTGGTTTGTTCTTCCCCTAACTCCAGTAGTTCAGAACCTGTTGAGAGGATTGCCACGGTTGGTTTTTCATACACAAGTACAGTCGCTATATTCAGACTCGCCATAACGCCTATTTGAGGAAAATCAATTTTGCTTCCTTCAGGAATAAGCATTTGCCCTTTGGCATAGTTCTCCCCTACTTCCCGTACAGAAAACCCTTGAGGGACCTCTTCTTTAATGATGATCTCATCACCATCAACTTCTACATTCTCTATGGGAATAAGCGTATCGGCGCCATGAGGCATCAATGAACCGGTAAATGTTTTAATACAGATACCCTCTGTAACTTCTTCTTTCAATGCAGAACCGGCAGGATTGATACTCCCTATCTTCAGTCGTCCCCGTGCCATATCTTTATGCTTGATAGCGTAACCGTCCATTGCAGAAGTAGGAAACTCCGGAGAGTTATGGTCTGCCACAATATCTTCAGCCAATACATACCCTAACGCATCTACCAGAAAAAGTTTATTTGTTTTATAGTTGTTTATCTCAAGATTTTGTATTGTCTCTATTGATTCATCAAAATGCATAAATGCCATTATTATCCTTCATTACTATGCCAAGAGCCCCGAACCATCCATCGGGGTACTTCTATCTTCGGCATACATTCTTTTGCCGTTTTTTACATCATACTTCCATATGGGAGCATTGGCTTTAAAATCTTCTACAAATTCATCTATCAGTTCTAATGCTACTCTACGTTTAGGAGAAAAAACAGCTGAAATATAAGAAGAGGTATGCACGGGAACATCTCCTCTAGCGTGAGCCATTTTTACCACCGCACCTAAAGCAGCCGCTTTCTCCTGCCACCCATCAAACCATTTTTGTAGTATGGGCTCGTAAATATCAAAACTAAGCGCCTCTATACCCTCTTCTGCACGTATCGTTCCCACAAAAGGGATATAGGCTCCATAGTTTGACTCTGCTTCTTCATCAAGCCAACGGCCAAATATCTCTTTTATATCCAGCGGACCATCATAGAGTTCCACGATTTAGCCACCACATACAGGAGGCAAGATAGAAATTTTATCACCCTCTTTCAGTACGGTTTGCAGGTCATCGACCATCGTATCATTCAATGCCACGGCGCACTTATCCAGCCAGGCGATCAAGCTTTCATCTTCTTTTAACTTTGCAGAAACATCTGCCAAGGTCGCTGCTTCTATCTCCATCGGTGCCTTACCTATGGGACCTAAAAATTCTACTTTTACCATGAGAAAATTCTCCTAATTGTATGCCTAAAGCATACATTACTCAAAATGTGATCAGTCACATGAGCCCTCTCTTCAGAGGACATAGCGTCAGTTCAGTTTTACGGACTTTGTTCGAAAAACCTCTTATAATAGTGACGCGATTATAAAAGTTGTTTGCTATAATTACGCTTAAAGAGGTTATTTGAAGGGGTGATACACAATGTTATTTGGTTCTATTTCTTACCTCAACCTTCTGCCTTTCCAAGTCTTTCTTAAACGCCACCTTCAAGGCAATGCGGCAAAGATGAGTTTTCGTTACAAACGTGCTGTCCCTTCACAGATCAATAAAGCGCTCAAAAGAAAAGAGGTGAACGCCGCCTTTATCTCCTCTGTGGCTTCAACTAAATGTCAATGTACCGATCTGGGCATCATCGCAGATCAAAAGGTCTATAGTGTTTTACTGCTTGAGGGGCCGTACCAACCTGATCCTGCTTCTGAAACTTCTAATCAGCTTACCCGTGTTTTAAACCTAACCGGAAAAGTACTTATAGGCGATGAAGCACTCAAACATTATCTAAAAGGCGGAGAAGGTACTGACTTGGCAGAGGCATGGTACAAAGAGACCGGACTTCCTTTTGTCTTCGCCAGACTCTGTTACAATAACCATGAGAAATCTATACAGGCACTGGCAAATACTTTTGCACAGACCAAAGTCAATATCCCTCAATACATTTTGAAAAAAGAAGCAAGCAAAAGAGGCATCACGACAAAGCAGCTGACCTGGTACTTGGAGCACATCCATTACAAGATGGATTACAAAGCCAAGAAGTCTTTGAAATTGTTTTTAAGAAAAAACAGAAAAGTGCGTCATTCTGGGGCTTGAGCCGGAAATGGCGAACAAGCGTTATTCTATCGTGGTTATTGCTTTTTCAATGCGTAAAATCGTTTCATCCACGCCTAAAATAGCCATGATCTCATCCAGGCCGGAACCTGTCATGGAACCAAGCAGGCTGACGCGAAGCGGCATCCCTATTTTCCCAAACCCTATCTCTTTTGTCTCGACGAGCTTTTCAATCACTTCATGGTAGTCACATGGCAAGTGTAGAGGTCTTTCCCATGTCTGAAGTAGCGCTATAAAGTCGGTCAAGATCTCTTTGGCCTCACCTTTGAAGGCTTTTTTTACAGACTTTTCATCGTACGCACTCGGTGCTGTCAAAATAAGGTTGATCTGCTCTGCCAACTCTAC
>AGBJ01000019.1_pt1 | contig 22393 bp, 25 predicted proteins | sample 768721 | NCBI WGS metagenome assembly AGBJ01 (sample SAMN00779238, study PRJNA67915) | hypersaline lake metagenome
CCATATTATTATCGTGGGATTTGGTACGCTGGGAAGAGCCGTTGCCAAAGAGCTTTATGCCAAGAACATCGATTTTATTATCATTTCGGACAATTTACAACATGTCCTGTTGGCAAGAAGGATTAATTTCCTTGCGTATTTTGGACACCTGAACAAACGTCCCGTTATGGAGTCACTGAAGGTTGAAGAGAGTTCGGGTATTATTATTACAATGCAGGATGAACATACAAAAGATCTTATCAGCCAAGCTGTCATAGACTACTACAGTGATGCAAATATCATCATAAAAGTCGATACCGATGAAGAGAGACAGCACTTCCAGGTGATACGTAACATCGATTTTGTTGATTCAAACCATGAGTTATCCTCACGTCTTGTGGAGCTTTCATTAAAGCATCAGAAATAGTCCTCGTAAAGTATAGAGGTCAGGTGATAATGATAATATTACAATTCTCTAGATAAACGAGACATAGACATTATTCTAACTCTTCAAAAAAAACGGACCTGTTTTTCCCTAAAATTTTAGCCTGATACATTGCCTGATCAGCTTCATGTATAAGTTGTTCAGAACTCATTTCTTCAGCTTGTGGGTAGAAAGTGACACCTATGCTTGCAGATATCTTTACTTCAAATCCGTCAATCTTTAGAGGTTCTGCTATTGTTTCTAAAAATCTGTTTAAAAAAGATTTAACCATCTCTTTATCATTTAGATCTAGTAAAATAGCTACAAACTCATCACCACCAACACGTGCAACTGTATCCCCCTTCCTTAGAAGATGAGTCATCTTCAAAGCCAAAGTTTTAAGCAAAGAATCTCCTACTGTATGACCATATGTATCGTTTACTTCTTTAAAGCCGTCTAGATCAATATATGCAATAGCGATCAGTTCTTCTCTTCGTAAGGTTTGCGCCATAGCTTGTTCTATTCTCTTAGTTAAAGTAATACGGTTTGGCAGATTTGTTAGTACATCATAATGGGCCATATGGTCAAGTTCTTCCTGCTGCGCTTTTTGTTTAGTTATGTCATGTGCAACAATAAGTATTTGAGGTTCACCCTTAGAATTTTTATATGGAATTTTTGTAGATTTATAATATCTTTTTTCCCCTGTTTTAGCATCAAAAGAATGTTCATAAACTATCTGCGTTTTTTCGTTAAGCATAATTTCCTGAATATTATGTTTAAAAAAATCTGCCTGTTCTTGATCAGAAATAAAGTCTCCATCATCTTTTCCAATCATTTCATCAGGGGTCGATCCATAAAGCGTTGCACATGCATGATTAACTAAAATAAATTTTCCATCCCAGTTCTTTACAATAACCGGATCTGGGTTTTCGTCAATGACACTTCTTAAGAGTTCACTTTCTTGATTGAGGTCCGAGAGTAACTGTTCTTTCTCATCTTGTAAACGTCTGAGGTACTGTAGTAAAAAAGCTATTATGGTTAATATCACAAATGCAACAATCACAGCGGTGTTAAAAATTATAATTAATATTTCTTCTACAAAAAAATCACCCAATAGCCAATAACTCTGCAATATAGCCAAAGATTCTGCACTAATGATAGCTACGACAGTGAAAAGAAAGATAAAATGCCAAAACCTGAGTTTTGATAAAAATTGTATTGTTTTTTTCATAATCACATAGCTTTCATTATTAAAGTTCAATATAGATTTCAAAGGAGACAAGTTCTTGACGTTTTAATCTAACTATATTATCACAAAACTTACAAATAAAAAAACTTTTTGTTCAAATGGCATAAGATTAGGCAATCGGGAGTAGAATTATACTAATCACTTACACACAAGTTACACACTATAGCTTTATACTGTAGAAAAGTCAGAAAAGAACAGAAAAGGAGAATAAATGTTTGATATGGGACATGGTTGGGGCATGGGTTTTGGTATGTGGTTGCTTCCTGTAGTGTTGATCGTGGTGGTCATACTTCTTTTGAAGGACAGCAACAAAGAGAAGTCCCCGTCTGCCCAGGATACACTTGACATGCGTTATGCCAACGGTGAGATAGACCTTGAAGAGTATCAAGAGAGATCGAATGCTTTGAAGAAAAAGTGAGTAGGGTGCTTTTCATAGTTTTGTGTGTTATTGTATACAAACGGTAACTATCTCAATGATATATATTTACAGATGCTGTTCATGCTAAGCCTTAATCCATACTTAAAGTTATTTTGATATTATCCTTGACGAGATATTACAAATATGAAATAAATTAAGGTTAGTATGAATCATTATAAAAGAGTAGTTGTAAAGGTAGGGAGTTCTGTATTAACAGAGAAAGGTGAGATTGCAAAAGAGCGTATGTTGAATCTTGTTTCTTTCCTTATGAAAATAAGAGAAAATTATGAAGTTATTTTTGTAACTTCAGGTGCAGTAGCAGCAGGATATACAGCCTTAAAGCTAGACAAAAGAGAACATATAGGAAAGAAAGTATTGGCTGCAGTAGGTCAGCCAATTTTGATGAGTTCTTACAAAAAAAAGTTTGAGATCTATGATGCTGATATCGCACAAATTCTTTTAACTGAAGATGATTTTGATTCTCGTAAGCGTACTGAAATATTCAGGCAGATCATTAATACATCACTGAGAGAAGATATTGTTCCTGTTGTAAATGAAAATGATATTTCAAGTACACCAGATCAGCTTTTTGGTGATAATGACCAACTTGCATCAAGAGTAGCACATCATACAAAGTCCGACCTATTGATCATTTTAAGTGATATAGACGGGTATTATGATAGCAACCCGAGTGAAAACCCGGATGCAAAGATTTTAAAAGAAGTAAATAGTATTCCTCAGGATCAACTTACTGCATCACATACACCAAACAGTGAGTTTGCATCTGGCGGTATCGTTACTAAGCTTGTTGCTGCAGATTTCTTGATCAGTAAAGGAAGAGAAATGTTTTTATGTAGTGGGTTTGACCTTTCTACAGCCTATGAGTATCTTATGAATAATAAACATACCAAAGGAACTCTTTTTAGAGCAAAGAAATAGTTTCTATGAAACTATTATACGAAGTGTTGTAAGGTATGCAGCACTTCGTATGAGTATATCAATGATATGATGATCACCTGCACAGGGGTGATCGAGCAGGATAGGACATATGGTACAGGTCCTTCCGCTCCTCCTCAGAGCATACTATGGTCCTTCTTCATGGTATCGATACAAAATTTAGAGATTATCTAGCACAAATCATTGCATGCAATGATATTTTATACACTGTTATGCTAAACTTGCCCTATGGAAACAAACCATTTCAGAGCACGACAAGAGATATAAGCTATTAGATAAATAGTATTATATTGGGTTCCCAGGTATTGTATATTTCAAGTTGAGTTATACAGTTGAATAGATTCTATAATTGATAAAAAGGATACATAATGCATAGATTATCAAAAATGGCTTTTATTTTTTTAGCTGTGCTTTTTATGCAGGGATGTGCAACACATCAAAACTTTGTGAAGAAGTATAACTCCTGGGTAGGACAGGATATCAATCATCTGATACAGAAGATAGGGTACCCTGACAGTACCTACACCCTACCAAATAAAAACAAAGTATATGTGTATGAAAGGTCTCGAATTTACAGTTACCCCTCTATGTCGATGGGGTATGGACATTGGCCATACTATCGTGGCGGTTATGGTATGTTCGGTTATAGCACGGACGTTGTTCAAAAGACATGTAAACTTTATCTTGAGACCAACAAAAAAGGCATTATCGTAAAATGGGGTTCATCCGGTAATGCCTGTGTCTCAAACTAGTATTAGCGTTTTTTAAAATGAAAGAGAGAGCAGTGTTGTATGTTTGAAATTGCAGAGTATATCGGCGTCATTGCTTTTGCAATGTCCGGTTTTTTTGTGGCTGCACGAAATAAACTTGATTTCCTGGGTACATTGATCTCTGTATTTCTCACAGCACTTGGTGGGGGACTCATACGGGATATTGCGGTAGATAAAACACCTTATACCTTCACCCATAATGCGCCTGCACTCACCATACTGATCGTCATGATCCTGCTGGTACTTTTTCGATTTAACAAAAGAGACAGTATAGAGAATAAACCATTTTTTATACTCAGTGACTCCATAGGGTTGATCTCTTTCAGTATTACAGGTTCACTTATCGCTATAGAAGCGGGGCTAAATCTTACGGGGGTATTGGCTTTAGCCTTTGTAACGGCAGTAGGAGGCGGTATCATCCGAGATGTGATCATCAATGAGATACCATTTGTACTTAAAACAGGGTTTTACGGAACTATAGCACTTTTGATCGGGTTAACTTTATATGTATTAAATCAGTATGATCTGATCTCTTTTTATACGATGAGTATGGTGTTTGCAGCAGGTATTCTACTCAGGATAGTAGCCTATTACAAAAAATGGGCTATACCTATGGTATAGATCAGTTTTGTGGTATATATTTCTCTAAGTAGCCATCAAGCTCTTTCTTTTGTGCTTCACTCATCACATCTGTAGGAATGATATTGAACTGACGAGGGCCTGTATAGATCAGATAAAAGTGCTCATCTTTTTTCCATTTACTAAATTGACTCCACGGGATAGAAGGCGTATTGGTGTTTTTATGCAGCCTGATGCCTTTCCCTGAGATGTGCAATGTCGTTTCATAAGGCAGAACAGCACTTTTTTGATACACACTTTTGGCTTGATAGGCTGAAAGTATACGTACAAACAGCATATAAAAAGCGATAGAAAAGAAGGCGGCTAAAGTATTTGTGATGATTTCACGGGTATTTGCAAAGTCCGTTCCTGCTGCGACTATGACAGCAGCCAACATCCCGTAAACAGCCAGGAAAACCACTCTTTGACCCCTTTTATGGTGTAGGTTTACAGCTTGTTGGTATGCATCTTGAGTGAGTTGGTAAGTGATATTCATGGTGTGTACCTTCTTATAAAAAATGTATTATACAATGTTTCCATATACACTACACAATGAAGTGCTATGATAAATCAAAACGTGTGAAAGGTGTGAGCCATGTTATACAAAATACAAGCAAAAATAGATAAAACTACAATGAAAGATTTCTTTACCGCACTCACCGATGGAACCGTTGCCTCCCAGGAACCGGATGGCCCCTATATCGTCAATGCAATGCAAAAAGCGTTGATGACAGATGATGAGACCGTGGAATGGTACCAAACCTGTCAATGTGCGACACCACTGAAACATGAGCGGGAAACAGTCTATGACAGATACCTGCATGATATCAAGACCACACGTGTTTCTGAAGTCAAAGATGATATCCAAGGCAGATCCTTCTGGGATTTTATGGAAAATGTATACTATGACGACACCTATTCCTTTTAACACCCTCTATAGCGCTGATCACGGTTGGCTTCAAAGCCGGTTTCACTTTTCCTTTGCAGAGTATCATGACAGTGCCAATATGCATTATGGTGTGTTACGTGTCATGAACGATGACATTATCCAGCCTCATACGGGTTTTGACACGCATCCTCACCGAGATATGGAGATCATCACTTATGTGATATCGGGTAAGCTGACACATGAAGACAATATGGGGAACAAAGAGAGTCTGGGACGTGGTGCTGTACAGTACTTGAGTGCAGGGACAGGTATTTCGCACTCGGAAAAAAATGAAGGAGATGCAGCAGTACACCTCATACAAACATGGATACTCCCCCAAGCCAAAGGGCTAACTCCCCGGTACGGCTCTAAAACCTTTGAAGCTTCAGCACGACATAACAGATGGCTGCATTTAGCTGGTTCGGATGACACAGGCACTGCGATACCGATTTACCAAGATGCCAATATGTATGTCTGTGAATTAGATAGAAACAGAACACTTGATTTCACACTGGGCACAAAGAGACAGCTTTATGTCAAGGTCATGGAAGGTGATGCAGTACTGAATGATCTGGTACTTAAAGAAGGGGACGCTGCCAAGGTAGCAGATGAAGACCTGAAGGTAAAGGCTTTGAGCGATGTGCATATACTTTTGGTAGAAATGGCCAAAGTGTTGTAGTATTTGGAAAGAGGCAGTGCCAAAGTATACACCTTATGCAAGAAAGGCAAATATTTCTATGTGTCGGCCAGGAAATTTCTTTCGAGCGTAGCTTTGAGCCGTTTTAGTTCCGTATCGATATCCAAGTTCTCTTTAAATACATCATGTATTGCATAGGTTTCCAGTGGTTCTGCGCCACAAAACTGAAACAGTTTGTGGGTTGCAACATTCGCCTCATCCAAGGAGAGTCCGTCAAAGAAACCCTCTTTGTTGTCAAATTCTGTGTCTGGGCAGTTATAGGTCAGACTTAGCATATATTTTTTACCCTGCATCAGTCCGCCGCTGCCGTATTTTTTAGAAGCATCCTCTCTGCTCCTCCCGTCACTTGCATAGGTTACGGTATTCATACCTCCGGAAAAGACTTGATCGATGTATTTTTTAGTGATCCAGGGTACACCCATCCAGAACACAGGGTATTGAAATACAATGTAGTCTGCCCAGGCAAGTTTATCAAGCTCGTCTTGTACACTGTAATCGCTTTCCACCACACTGTGTTTGACATGAAATCCATGTTGTTCAAAAAAATCGCTGGCAGTATCTATCAGCAGCTTCGTCAATTTTCCTTCTGCGATCTGATCATATCTTTGGTGTCCGTTAATAATAAGTACATTTTTCATTGTTTCTTTCCTTTTATTTCAGTGTAAAATTTTTCATCATCTCTTGCATTTGCTGTATCTGTTCGGGGGTCATTTGGGGCATATCACTGTTGTTGTTCTTCCTATCCTCTTCCATGGTTCGGATCGGAAAGTCAGGTAGTTTAACATCTTCATCCGATACCGGGGCATTCAGATGAATGGCCGTTGCTTCTGTGGTATGTTTGACGCCCATCATATTGACTTCAGATCTAAGCATGATACCTTTGTGCAGCCAAAGTTTCATTTGTGGTGTTTCCCATACTTCGCACCTATAGCCCTGTATCTTCTCTTCACCGATTTTTGTCCCGCCCTTGGAAAGCATCATCTCTTCGGCACTTTTGGCAAGGTCTGTATATTTAGACTGTAGCAGCGTAGCCGGATCATACTGCACAATGACCTTTTGTGCATAGTCCACTATATACACTTTTCCATTGTCGATCTTGGTAGTTTGACGCGTATGTTCCTCTCTCCCCATGATGACAGACTTAGTTATGTCGTCATGGAGCTCTACTGCTCCCCACTCTTTGAAAAGTGTTTTGCTCTTTCCCTCTATTTTGGTTTGTATCCCCATCATATTTCCACTGCTGTTGACAGTATATTCAATGATACCGGACTTTATCTCATAACGCTTTGCTTCGGCATGAAGCGTAGATATAGTTAGCATAAAGGTCAATAGCATACCCCATAGTTTCATCTGATGCATAGTATCTCCTTTTTACTATTATAACTTATTTTAGAGACTTTGGAAAATAAAAAATATAGTGTAGAAAGATAAAGTCTGTTTAGGTGAATATTATCTTTTTTATAGGAGCATTGGTTACAATGGCGCATGGAAAAAAAGAAATTGCTGATCATCGGTGCCGGGCTTAGCGGGCTTTACAGTGCGGTGTTGCTTCAGGATCGTTATGATGTGACCGTCCTGGAGGCACGTGACCGTACAGGCGGACGGGTCATGACCATGGATGGACATGACATGGGGCCTTCTTGGATTTGGGCACATCAAAAAAACATCTTACAGCTCATAGAGAACTTGGGTTTGGAACTTTTCCCTCAATATACCCATGGACTTGCTCTCTATGATGCGCCAGAGGGCGTACAGCGGTTTCATCCTTCTGCAGGCGTACCTTCCTACCGTGTAAAAGGTGGTATAGTCCAAATAGTAGCTGCTCTGGAGAAGCAGCTTGACAAAGCGGTACATCTCAATGAAAATGTACTCTCTCTAACACAGTCAGAGGATAAGATAGTAGTAGAAACAGCATCCAAACACTATGAAGCGGACAGGGTGCTATCTACACTGCCTCCTCGTTTGGCAGCAGAGAGCATAGTGTACACTCCTGCACTCCCTTCGGCACTTCAGACACAACTGCAGCACATCCCTACCTGGATGGGGTACGCAGCCAAATGTGTCATAGAGTACAAGGAAGCATTTTGGAGAGAAGAGGGGTTAAGCGGTTTTGCTGTTTCTCACCTGGGTCCTCTGGGTGAGATTCATGATGCCTGTACTGAAAATAAAGCAGCACTTTTCGGTTTTGTACATAGCCATGCAAAAATGGAGAGTGTGGAGGAGGCTGTGATCACTCAACTGATAAGACTCTACGGTACTAAAGCAAAGCACCCTTCCAAACTCTATCTGGTTGACTGGAAAAAAGAGCACTTTACGTCGACATCCCGTGATGCATTGCCGCTGAGAGAACATCCTTCCTATGGATCTGCTGCGACACATTTTCATGACAAACTGATATTTTCGGGTACAGAGAGCGCTTACAGTGAAGGCGGGTATCTGGAGGGGGCTATAGTAGCTGCGGCACAGACAACCCGATCTCTTTAGTTCCAGTCTATTCTAAAAATTTATATAATGGTATTATAATATACTCAAAAGGATAATCTTTTTCCTTTTTTATTAAGTTTCATCTACTACAATATAAGTACATCCGACAATAAAATATGAATGGGAAACTACAGAAATATAAAGGTAACGTGCAGGGTCAAAAGAAGCCTACAGCATGTCCGATCTGTAAGGTTTTAAAGGAGTACGTTAAGTAAGACCGCTACTGGAAGACATAGCAGTGAGGTGCTTTTTTAGGCATCTTCAATCGATATAGTATTACTAAGGAGAATGTCATGGCAGAAACGAAAAAGAGTATGAATCAGACTTCAGACGGGGGTACGACGAACAAGGATTGGTGGCCTGATCAGCTCGATCTCGATATACTACACCAGCACTCTTCTCTTTCCAATCCCATGGGTGAGGATTTTAACTACGCTGAAGCATTTAAAACACTTGACTACGATGCGCTGAAAGAAGACCTTAGCGCACTGATGATCGATTCTCAGGATTGGTGGCCGGCAGACTGGGGTCATTATGGCGGGCTCTTCATCCGTATGGCATGGCACAGTGCAGGGACCTACAGGATGGGTGACGGCCGTGGTGGGGGTGGAACGGGGAATCAGCGTTTTGCACCGCTAAACAGCTGGCCCGATAACGCCAATCTGGACAAAGCACGTCGTCTGTTGTGGCCCATCAAACAAAAATACGGTAATAAAATATCATGGGCAGACCTGATGATCCTTGTAGGTAACGTCGCGCTTGAATCGATGGGTTTCAAGACTTTCGGTTTTGGTGGTGGACGTGAGGATATCTGGGAGCCTGAAACGGATACCTACTGGGGAACCGAGAGCGAATGGCTCGGCGATAAGCGCTACAGTGGTGAACGTGATCTGGAAAATCCTCTTGCCGCTGTGCAAATGGGATTGATCTATGTGAACCCGGAAGGTCCCAATGGTGAACCCAATGCACTTGCATCCGGTATAGATATCCGTGAAACCTTTTCCCGTATGGCGATGAATGATGAGGAGACCGTGGCATTGATCGCCGGTGGTCACACATTTGGAAAATGTCATGGTGCAGGGGATGCAGCCCATGTAGGTCGTGAGCCTGAAGGTGCAGGTATTGAAGCGCAGGGGCTTGGCTGGAAAAACAGTTATGGCAGCGGCAAGGGTGATGATACGATCACCAGCGGCATTGAAGGTGCATGGACGCCAAACCCCATACAGTGGGACAATAGTTATTTTGATATGCTGTTCGGTCAGGATTGGAATCTTGAGAAAAGTCCTGCCGGTGCATGGCAGTGGGCCCCAGCCAATCCATCTGAAAAAGATCTTGTACCCGCTGCACATGATCCCTCCAAGCGTGTCAAGACGATGATGACAACGGCGGACATGGCACTGCGTCTGGATCCTATCTATGGGCCGATCTCGAAACATTTTTATGAAAACCCTGAAGAGTTTGCAGATGCGTTTGCACGTGCATGGTTCAAACTGACCCATCGGGACATGGGACCGCGTTCACGTTATCTGGGGCCGGAGGTACCCGATGAGGAGCTTATCTGGCAAGATCCTGTGCCGGAAGTCGATCATGCGCTGATCGATGAGAAGGATATCGAGGTACTTAAAGATCAGATACTCGACTCCGGGTTGGACGTGTCACAGCTTGTCTCTACCGCATGGGCTTCGGCATCAACCTTTAGAGGTTCAGATATGCGTGGCGGTGCGAACGGTGCGCGTATCCGTCTTGCCCCGCAAAAGGATTGGGAGGTCAATCAGCCGCTTGAACTGATGCGTGTATTGGATACGTTGGAGGGGATCCAGAGTGCATTTAACAGCGCAGCGTCCGGCGGAAAGAAAGTGTCACTTGCCGACCTGATCGTACTTGGCGGCTGTACCGCTTTGGAACAGGCTGCGCGTAATGCCGGATCTGAGGTCTCTGTTCCTTTCTCACCGGGACGTACGGATGCCTCACAGGAACAGACCGATGTGGTAGCTTTTAGGGTACTTGAGCCCTCTGCAGATGGTTTTAGAAATTATCAAAAAGGCAGCAGTGGTGCCAGAGCAGAAGCGATGCTTGTTGACCGTGCCCAGCTGCTGACATTGACGGCACCGGAGATGACGGTACTGGTAGGGGGTATGCGTGTACTGGAAACTAATTTCGGAGAGACAAAACATGGTGTCTTCACCGATCGTCCCGGGGCATTAACCAACGATTTCTTTGTAAACCTGGTGGATATGTCTACAGAGTGGAAGCCTACATCCGAAGAAGCAGAGCTGTTCGAAGGTTACGATAGAAAAAGTGGCACACTTAAGTGGACGGCTACACGAGTTGATCTCATCTTCGGATCGAACTCCAGACTGCGTGCGTTGGCTGAGGTCTATGCACAGGATGATGCGAAAGAGAAGTTTGTTCAGGATTTTGCAGCAGCATGGAGTAAGGTCATGAACCTGGACAGGTTTGACCTATAGGCACAATGCTGAGTAAATTTATACTTTAAGCACCTTGAGCCCGGCCAGCTTTTTTACTGTGTGCATATCTGCTACGGGGTTCTCTCTCAGATCCAGGTACACAAGCTTAGGCAGATAAGCAAGACTTTCAACCTTTTGTATGCCATTGTCATGTGCTACGATCTTCTTAAGTGTGGTGAGCTGACTTAAAGGTGTGATGTCTGAGATGGAATTATTGTATATAAAGAGAAATTTGAGTCTTTCATTGGAAGAGAGGGGTGTAAGGTCAGAGATCTGGTTGGACGAGAGTGAGAGTTTGTGTATCTTTGTGAGAGACGAGAGTTGACTGATGTCAGTAATGTGATTATGAGAAAGTGAAAGCCGTTCAAGCCACACCAATGTACCTAATTCAGGCGGGATCTCCGTCAGTCCCAAATGGCTAAGGTCGAGGTATGGCAGGCGTTTTTCTTTACAGAGTGCTATCTTTTCGCGAACTTCATTTGTCATCATATATCCCTTTTAGTTTAGTGAGGTATCATAGCATATTATGTAACCAGGAGACTGATATGGCCAATATAAACAAACCGTGCATCAAAAGGTGCTCTCTGAACGAAGAAGAGATCTGTCTGGGATGTTTCCGAACTTTTAATGATATGCTTCTCTGGAACAAAGCAAGCAAGGAAGAGAAACAGGAGATGCTGAACAGCGCAAAGAAAAGAAAAGCGGAGTATGCCAAAAAGTGATCATCTTCTAACTATTAGCATTTATTTGCTCTTTATCCATTCTTCAAACATCTTTAACTCCTCTTCCGCAATGGTATGGGGTTTATCATAGCTTTTAAAGTCTATATCAAATCCTCCCTCTTTCAGTGTTTCTACCTGAGTTTTAGAAGTCTCATACGGCAAGACGTCATCATAGGTGCCGTGTGTACAGAGCCAGTTTGAACTTTTGACATTCGGGTTCATCTCTTCGAGCAGTTTTTCAGCATCATAGATATAGCCACTGACTGCGATATACCCTGCAAGTACTTTCTCATAGCGTGCGCCAAATTCAAAAGTGAGCAGCGAACCTTGCGAAAAACCGAACAGAAAACTCTCATGGGCATTGAACTCCTCTTCAAAGAGTCTGTCCAGGGTCTCTGTGAGCAGGTTACGTGAGTGAAGGATCCCTTCTAACTGATTGGGCGGCAGGTCATACCAGGAGAAACCATCAAAGTAGTCATAGGGCGCATCGAGTAAAATATAGTTCATGTCTTCTATGTTGAGGTAGGGTGGCAAGAATGAAAATCCGGTAGAAGAATCTCCCCGGCCATGCAGGATGATCATCAACTTTTTGGAGGGTACTTTAGAAGGTATAAATATATGGCTAAGGGGTATATTTTTACGATCGGGCATTGTATATCCTTTTTGTATGGCACGCTTGATGCTTATTAGGCGGTAGTATACAGCGTTTATAGTTAGAAAATACTCAAATCATTGGAAAAAAAGAGTGAGAAACAGCGATAGACCATTCAAGGATCAGGCTGATGTCAAGAGACAAAAGCCTAGGAAAAGGTGGAGATAGATTTAAGTTAGTTACTTGCTGCAATGATCCCAAGTGCAAGTTGCTGCGCTGCCAATATGGCTGTCTGCGTTGCGAGGATATTGGTACTTTGCAACTGTTGTGTCAGAAGGATCTGATCGGCCTGCATACCGATATTGTCAGACATAAGAAGTATCTGGTCTGCCATCTCCAAAATGCTGTTAGACATTTTTCCGATATCGGCAGAGAGTATCAACATGCTGTTCATGGCATCAAGCAGCGTCGCTTCCCTTGTGATGTATTTTGAAGCCTCAATGGCGATACCATAGCCATCCACAACGGTTCCCAGAGAACTCATAATAAGAGAGAGATTGACCAGTGCATTGAGTGACTGTGCATTCACGGTCATAGTATTCTGTACACTGTCGCTGTTTAGGATGCTTTGGAATGCCTGTACTTTCACCAGATAGGCATTGATATCCTCTTTGACCTCTTGAAGTTCCCGTGACATATTCCATGGGTTCAGGGCAACGAGTGACATTTGTGCGATCAGGATATTGCCATCAGTGATCAGCGACTCCAAAGTGAGGTCATAGCTTTCACTTTCTACTACAGAGACCAGCGTAAGTACATTGGTCTGTGTCGTTAATAGCGTGTTCTGAGTAAGCGCGATATTTTCATTTTGGATCACCTGTGTCTCCAGGATACGATCTGCCATCAAACCGATATTGTCTGACATGATCAGGATCTTGTCCGCCATCTCACCGATACGGTCTGCCATCTCACCAATGTCACTGGAAAGCTGTAACATCGCAGTAATACCGTCTTTCAGCGTAATAGCATTGGTGCTTGGTTGGAGCAGTACAATCTCGTTTGATAATTGAGAGGAAGCATTGGAAAGTGCTGCCACATTGATAAATAGATCTTCAGTCAGTTCGAGTGTTTCATTGTCTAAAACCAAAGGTGCTGTAATATTCTCATCCGTAACGATGAGTGCATCAATGATCTCTTTTGCTTGCTGGTTTAGTGCTATCAATGGCGCACACATGGAATCTGATGTCAGGTTGGTATCTGTTATATTTCCATTGAGTTCAACCATACTGTTGTTGAGGTTGGTTAGATCTGTTTTAAGGTCGGCGTGTCCTACTGAAAGTGTCACTATAAAAAGTGTGACAAGTTTTATCATATGTTTCATTTTTGCTCCCTATAGCCCGAAATTTTTGATCACATTGATCATGATCGACTGTGAAGTCAACAAAGAAGACTCTGTAAGCAGTACATTGGTGGTTTGTATATCTTGCGTTGCAACGATGTTGTCAGCCATCAGTCCTATGTTGTCAGCCATGATAGAAATATCATTTGTCATCTCCATGATGCGGTCAGACATTACACCGATATCTTTTGTCAGCTGCAGCATGGATGTTGTAGCATCTGAGAGTACAGGGGTTTGTGTCAGAGGCGCTAGCTGCTCGATGGTATGGGCATAGGTTTCCAATGAGAGTGTCAGGGCTTTATGTATGGCTGTGAGATCGCCCAGCATGGTCAACGTATCTGAATTAATGTAGTGGCTCATAGCTTGACTGTTCTCTACCACTAACAGCAGCAGGTTTGTGGTTTTGTTCAATAGGGCAGTGGTCTGTGTCTCCAGTGAAGCAAGTTCACTGTTCATGTTGTTACTGTCCAGGTTCATTGTATTCAAAGCGCCGGAGAGGGCATCTGCATCATTGAGTATCTGTCCCAAGGTAAGATTATAGGCGATGCTTGAAAGCGAATCACTCAAGAGAACCATATTTTGTTGTGTGGTCAAGATAGAAGCTTGTGTCAAAGCGATATTGGTGTTTTGTATCTGCTGTGTGATCAGGATACGGTCGGCCATGAGCCCGATATTGTCTGCCATGATCAGTATACGGTCAGACATTTCGAGTATACGGTTTGCCATGGTACCGATATCGTTGGAGAGTTGTAACATCGCGCTGAGCCCTGCACGGTACTCAAAAAGTTCTGCAACATCTTCGATAGTGTTCATTTCAGCCGTCAAACGCAGAGACTCACTCCCCATGTTCTTTACGATAACAGAAAGGTCATCAAGTACTGTCAAGTCCGCCTCAGTGACAGAAAATGAAGGCATGGTTTCAGTCGTGCTTTTGAGAGCAGCGGCATAGTCCTCAATGGACCGGTTCAAGGTACCCAGCTTCATACATGAGCTCTCTTGGTTGAAAGTAAACGCAGAAAGTTCGTTGTTAAGTGTTTGACCCTGAATGGACAGATCCTGTAGATCTGTGTGTATGTCTGCACGAAGCGTGACACTGAGCAACAGTATTCCCATAAAAAACTTCATAAACTTTTTCAAAGTAGTTCCTTTATAACTTTTAGTTTTATTTAAAATAATTCGGGATTATATCTGTAAAGTATAAAAGTAAATTTAAGCGTGTCAAAACATGCAGCGTTATGACAGGTAGTAGCGGTTTTTGAGTAAAAAGGGGTACCTTGGTTTAGCCTTTAAAAACCAAAGCACTTGAAACACCGGCTAATGAAGCGATAAAGACTATCGTATAACCTGTAGGCAGATCAAAGTAATAAGAAACGATCATCGCTGTGATGATGATCATCGAACCCAGACCCCAGGCAAAAGGCAGTTTGGAAAAGCGACCCTGTAAAAGAGTTAAAAAAGCAGGTACGATGAGCAGTACAAATACGACCAGTATCCCCGCAAGCTGTACCGAGGAGGTAACTGTTAAGGCCAACAGTCCAAAGAAGAGCGCTTCTTTATAAAGCCCTGTCAGCCTATGATAAAAAATAAAAAAGAGCAGGGCCACGACACTGTAGAGTACCAGGGGTTCCCAGAGGTCAGATGCCGAGGTAAAGAGTATATCGGTTGCTTGAAGTTTGGAGAAGAGTTCGGTTCCCTGTCCGGTATTGGCGAGCAATAGTATAATACTGCTCGCTCCCAAAGCATAGAGCATCCCTATAAAGGCTTCTATATGTTTGACGCGATACGTTGCCAAAGTGATAAGAAAGGCACCGATCAGGGCAAAGACAAATGTCAACAAAAACATATAGTGCCCTTCAAAAAGCAGCATACTTACCACCACACCGATGGCAGCAAATTGTCCGATGGCAAGATCGGTAAAGATGACACCTCTTTTGATGATCTCCAGGCCAAAAATGGCATGGATAAATACCAAGAGTATAGCCAAAATAAAGGCAGGGTAAAGCAGTGTGATTATCTGCATACGGCTTTGACTAACGTATTATAAAATGCTTCAAGTGTATCGGTACCTTTCATGGCACCTACATCATGAGGGAGTTGCACCACTTTTGCACCGGTTTTATCCGCTATAAAATGGGCTGTTCTGTGCTCATGATAGACATCCTGGAGTATCAATTTTATCTTCTTTTGTTTGATGGTATGGATGAGTTCCAGGGTATGTTTTGAATTGGGTGATACGCCTGCCAACGGTTCGATATTATCTACCGAGTTGATACCGTAACGTCTCAAAAAGTAGTTGAAAAGTTCATGGTACTGTATCACGTTCATACCTCTGCATGCTTCCATCTGCTTGTCATAAGCGTTTAATTTCTTCTGCCACTTGGCTTTGAAAACTTCGAAGTTCTTCTGATAGAACTCTTGGTTTGCACGGTCAAGCAGAGAGAGTTTTAAATAGATCACTTTCGCCAGTTTGATGACGTTATGCGGGTCCAGTATGAAGTGCGGATTTCCTTCTGCATGTACATGTCCCATAGATCTGCTGACATTTTTCGGGATATCCTGAAGATCCATATAGTCACTTAGTTCAAGATACCCTTTGGCATTCTCCTGGATGTTTGGATTGTTTGCACTGTTCAATAGCGGTGAAAGCCATCCTGCCTCCAGTGAGGCCCCGTTGAGTATCAGCAGGTCACTGTCACGCAGATAGGCGATCAAAGAGGGCTTTGGCACCACAAAATGCGGATCCCAGTTGCCTTGTGAAAGCAGTGTGATATCTACTTTCTCTTTGGCGATCTCCTGCGTGATCTCTTTGATGTAAGGGTAGGCTGCTGCCACATTGAGTTTGGCAGACAGCGTAGAGGCTACGAATAATAATAAAAATAGTACTTTCATCTTCTCTCCTAAAATGCGTGAGCGCCATGTGCGCCGATTGCATAGGTAAATTGTACTATGAACTCATCTTTATTATTCTTAAGGCCTTCTTCTGTGTAGAGTGAAGCATCATGATTGTACTGCAGTCTCACACGCGAAAATTCACTAAAGTTGTATTCTGCCATAGCCGAAATAGTATAGATATCATCCGTGGCAGGTATAGATGAAGTATTGGCTGTGATATCATTTTGGGTGATCCCACTGTATCTTACCCCTGTTTTAATGTTTCTGTCATGCTGATAGACCAGTTGGCTATAAAACCCTGCCTGTTTTTTGTTAAGAGCGGAAGTACCCCATACACCTTCTTCTACTTCACTATACTTTGTACCATCCATCTCTCTATAGAGGTATTCGCTCTGCCACGTGATGGAGCGAGTCGCCGAAAAATAGTTTTTATACACGAGGTCCACACCATAGATGGTTGTCTCTCCTGCAAATGCGTGAGCACCTTCTTCCTCTTCCTTATGTTCTGCATGTACATCCCCCAGGTGGTTCATCCTGCTGTCTCCTTTGGCAATGCTTACACCACCCAGGATCGTACTGCCGCCTATGTCAAAAGAGGTTTTGAGATACCCTACGACTAAAGAGGGTTGAGATACATCCTCGACTTCTGTAAGATCAGGGACCGTAAATCCCTCTACACCGTAGCTTTGCTCATTTTCACCGCGAAGCAGTTCTACCCCTGCCATGGTATAGACATCGGTAGGGAATACATACTGAAGCTGTACCCCTTCTTCGTTTATTGCATGGTCTCCCAGAAGGGCATTATAGATAAGCGGTAACTTTTGGAAACTGTAGGCGTGTTCATGTTTGTTACTGAGATACCCGAAATCACTTCTGAATTTACCGACCTTGGCTCTGAGGTGATAAGGCAAAGCGGTGGTTACCACATACCCCTCTTCTATTTCGACAAAATCTTCTGTGACATGAAAAACACCTACTAGATTAAAATAATTATCGACAGAAGCCGACATAACGAGTTCTGCATAATTAAGGTTAAACCCATCATTGCCGACCAGTGGGGTATGAGCGTGTTCATCATCTGAGCCGCCTTCAATAAATGACGGTATCCCGACATGTTCCGTGTCACTGTCTAACGACTCATTCATATAACTGGCATCCAGCACCAAAGAAATGTTGGGCATATAATCATTTTGTGTGACTGCCGGTGTTGTTTTTTGACTTGCGAGCTGTTCTTCTATACTCATCTCTTGAGCATACATCAGTGTAGCCGTTATGGCACTGATCATCCATATTTTTTGCATACATATATCCTTGTATTATAAATAGTATTAATTTTTATAGTAATTTTAGTTTTGTGTGAGTTTAAGACAAGGTAAAAGGCGGTGCGTGAGAGAAGTATCCTAAAGGAGTAAAGGGTGAATAATAAGGGTGTAACCCTGTAAGATCTACAGCTTTTCGTGTAGGTTCTTGAGTGATCTTACGAATATCCGGTCTGCTGATCTTCTGTTGAGAAGCACTGTTTTCTACGATATTTTCAGTGAGATGTATCTCTAAGGCATGGGATGATTCATACAGAACATTCTCTGTTTTTTCCTCTGCAAGACAGACATGACAATCATCTTTTTTTTCTAAGACATGTTCAAAGTGCAGCGCATTGGACTGATAGGCCAATAGTACGAATGCTGCCAATAGGTAATGCAATAGTTTTGTTTGCCGCACTTTTACTCTTTTTAGGTTTTTTGAACCGGATTATACTTTAATAAATTGTAAATATGATTAAGTGGAGATAATAGTTTTTTGAAAAATAAAAATATTTTGTGGTATGATGCGTGCTAATTTGAAACAAATAGATAGAGGGTATTGAGATTACTATGAATAAGTGTTATTGTAAAAGCGGATTGAATTTTTCTGAGTGCTGTGAACCTGTTTTGAGAGTGTTGGAAGTAGCGCCTGACGCACTCAGCCTCATGCGTTCACGCTATAGTGCCTACTGTCTAGGCGACGTGAACTACCTTCAGGCAACTACCCATGATCATACCTGGAGTGATGAAGAACTCAAATTCATACAGGATTGGGCAGACAACAGTATTTGGCAGCATTTGGAGATCATTGATCACAGTGACACGATGGTCGAATTTAAAGCCTACTATATTTTTGACGGGAAGCAGCACATGCACCATGAAAAGTCTGCCTTTTTAAAGGTCAATGATATGTGGAAGTATGTCGATGGCGAGATCTACGAAGATAAAGTCTCTTTTTTACGTAATGAACCATGCATCTGCGGAAGCGGTCTGAAATACAAAAGATGCTGCTTTAAAAAACTGAAATAGCAGCAGCCTAAAAACGCTTTTCTCTCTTTTTTAGCTCTGATCACTTACTGAGCAGCAGGACAATAATCCCGCTCAAGATGAAAGAAACGGTTTTCCATAAAAGTAAGGGGTTACGCTCGAGTAATGGTGGTTTGGACTTATTGATAAATGCTTGATTCGGATGTCGCAAGTCATATAAAAATTCTGATAATTCGCCATAGCGTTTAAAAGGGTCTGGTTCCAGTGCCTTTTTCAGTGTCTCATCGATCCAGTCTGGTATATCATGTGTATCAGAGCTTAAAGGTTTATATTTCAGTTTTTTTTGTGCCGATTTAGTGGTTGATCTGGCCACTTTCGCCCCATAAGGAAAGTCACTTGAAATCATTTGATAGACAATGACCGCGAGTGAAAATAGGTCTGAACGTGCTGAGCCTATGTTCCCTAGAAAATACTCCGGGGCGGAGTAGAGTGCCGTTCCGAGCAGGTTTTCCTGTTCCATATAAGCATTGGTTTCAACGATTCCTTTTATTCTGGTTGAACCAAAGTCAATGATCTTTACTGTACCGGTACTGTCGATCATGATATTTTCAGGTCTCAGATCTTGATGGATCATTTCCTGACGATGCAGGGCAAGCAGTCCTCTGGCTACCTGTTCTGTCATCTCACGTACTGTTTCTATGGTGGGGGAGGGGTTGTCTATCATCCATTGTGTTAAGGTCTGACCCTCAATATATTCGGTCACTGTATAGAGATAATTGCGTTTTCGTGCCGGTAAATAAGATTTGACCAAATGCGCATTATTCATACGAATAGCGATCCATTCCTCGAGTAAAAATCGTTCAAGGTAGGCTTTGTTGTCTCTGAGATCAATGGAGGGTGTTTTGAGAACCACTGAAGTATCTGTTTGGGTATCTACTGCAAGATAAACATGACTTCTATGGCTGGCACTTAGCTCACGAATGATCTTATATCCATCAAAGAGCATACGTGACTCGAGTAGGGGAGGGAAAGGCTTTTCACTCAGCTGTTGCTGAATTTCATTGGCCCCTTTATCGGGCAGTGTATTGACGTTTACCAGTTGAATGGTCAAGTTGTCATCACTGCCTTTAGCGTACGCGGTCTCTGCAATGTATTTTGCTGCGGCATTCAAATCATCACCGTATTGTTCGATCGAGCTGATGATAAGATCATTGTTCACATATTCATAGATACCATCTGTCATAAATACATAGATATCGTCCACTTCTACTTGTAACGTATCATAATCTATTTTTAGATCTGTATCGACACCTAAAGCACGACTAAGATAACTTTTGTCTTGTGAGATCCACAGCCTATGATCCTCGGTCAATTGTTCGAGTATATTGTTTCTCAAGCGATAGATACGTGCATCACCCACATGAAAGATATACGCCGTGGTCGATCTGATGATCATGGCACTAAAGGTACAGACATAGCCTTTATCGGTATCATAATAGTACTGGCTCTGTTTTGTTTGTGCATAGAGCCAAGAGTTCGTCGCAGTCATCACGCGTTGTGCAGATTTTTGTACAGACCAGGATTCCGGAGTACTGAAGTAATCCATTAAAAACGAGGTAACAGATGTTTTGCTTGCTGTTTGACTTACCTCACTGCTGCTGATACCATCAGCCAAAGCTATGGCGATCCCTTTGTGTGTCAATTGAGGTTCTTCAGGAACACAAATATCATGAAAATCCTGATTGACCTCTTTTCGGCCTTTATCAGAGTATTCGCCAATAGAGATTTTTAATTGTTTGTCCATAGTATTCCGTAACCTTATCGTGTCTAGATCTATACCTGTCAGCTTTCGTTTTAAAAGTGTTTAATTAAAATCTTTTTCAGTTAGAAAACCTTAATTCAAAACTTTCGATCTTATTGTATAGTAGCAGAAGATCAAGACCTCTCGGCATTGATCTTTGATCACTACACTACCATGATTTATACGGTAAAAATTTACCATTCATGGTGATCACCACCCTGTCACCCAATGGATTTTCTTCTTTGTCTATATCTAAAGAAAAATCAATGGCACTCATAATACCATCTCCAAACTTTTCACCAACGATCTCTTTGATCGTTTCTCCATAGACACCGACCACTTCATAGAGACGATACACGAGAGGATCTTGAGGTATCGTAAAGTCCCAGGTTTTGTTAGGGTATTCCTGTAAAGCGATTGCAACTTCCGAGTCTAAACCAAGAACTTTACAGAGTTTTTCTGCAGGTTCTTGTTTGAGGCTGTTCATCCCCAAACAGGCTGAAGTGAGGAAAGTGCTCGACAGCCCAACTTTCTCAGCCAACGCTTCCCAGCTCATCTCGGCACTTTTTCTTGCCAGGACGATTGCTTCAGTCATTTCTATTTTTTTCATAATATATCCTTTTGGTAGTATGTTTTAGGCTCCAGCTTATATAGCTGAAGGCTGTTTTGATTTATATTGAGTATTGTTTTACAGTTGACGTTTTGCTCCAGTTCTTACGTGTGTTGCGTAAAGCGTCAGCCCTGTAAAGAGCAGACCGCCTGTGAGGTTACCCAGTGCAACCGGCACTTCATTCCAAAGCAGGTAATCTCCAATTGTAAAGTCACCACCCATGATCAAAGAGAAAGGGAAAAGGAACATGTTAACGATCGAGTGTTCAAAGCCCATAAAGAAGAACAGCATGATCGGCATCCACATAGCGATCGCTTTACCACTCACTGTTGTTGAGATCATCGCACCGACAACACCCATGGCTACCATCCAGTTACAAAGCATCCCACGGATAAATACCGTAAACCAACCAGAAATACCGTGCGCTTGATACCCCAGTGTTCTTGCTTCACCGATACCCGCTACTTTTTGGGCAATTGCACCACCGTCCGTATCAAAACCGTAGGTAAAGATGAAAGCACTCATAAACGCTACTGTTAACGCACCTAGAAGGTTACCAAGTCCTACCAGACCCCAGTTTCTAAGTATCTGACCTACGGTGACTCCCGGCCGTTTATCGATCCATGCCAGTGGCACCAATACAAATACACCTGTTAAAAGGTCAAAGCTCATCAGATAGAGCATAATAAATCCGACAGGGAAGAATGCTGCACCGACTAGACCTGAACCGGTTTGCATCGCAACAGTAATTGCAAATACAGCCGCAAGTGCTAAAATTGCTCCTGCCATGTAAGCACGGATCAGTGTATCTTTCGTAGACATATATACTTTTGACTCGCCAGAATCAACCATTTTTTTAACAAATTCCTGAGGGGCTAAATAAGACATAAATCACTCCATGTGTTGATAATTAGTTTTGACATTTTTTTCCTTTTTTCTTAACAGTTATATTGTGACGCAACATATCACTTCCTTGTATATAGATGGTTGCTGTAACCATCACCTCGATGTCCAGTAGGGATAGAATATTTCCTTTTCAGGTATATTTTGTTCCTATGAGAAGCATTATAATTAATTATTGACTTAATAGTATTCAT
>AGBJ01000020.1_pt1 | contig 21923 bp, 22 predicted proteins | sample 768721 | NCBI WGS metagenome assembly AGBJ01 (sample SAMN00779238, study PRJNA67915) | hypersaline lake metagenome
TTTATAAGGTTTTAAAACTAAATGTTTCTATTCTTTGTATGACAATATGTCATACTTGTCGCATTCTTTTTCATACTTCGGTAGAATACTATTAAAACTATGGGATATTACGTGCGATACTTGCTTTTATTTTTACTGCCACTATCTATTTTCGCCAAACCGTTTAAAGTAGCTACGTATAATGTTGAAAACCTTTTTGATGCAGAATATGTGGGTACAGAGTATGATGACTACACGGTAAAACATCATTGGACACAGCGTATGGTCGATATAAAACTGAACCATACAGCTGAAGTGATCTGTGATCTGGATGCCCAGATACTTGGACTGCAAGAGATCGAGAATTCTAATATATTGGAACAGCTAAAAAAACGACTCTCTCGTGTAGGGTGTGGATACAGATATTCAGCTATTACTTCTAAAAAAGATGCATCGATACAAGTGGCTTTACTTTCAAGATTTCCCATCAATAAACAAAGAGAGTTACAGGTAAGTTATTCACCGAGGGTACGTAACATACTAGAAGTTGAGGTAGATGTGGACGGTGAACCTTTATGGGTATTTGTGAACCACTGGAAGTCCAGGGCATATCATGGTGTTGAGAGTAAACGTATAAAGTATGCAAAGGTACTGAAAAAACGTTTAGATACTTTATCAGAGTCAAAACCCTACATCGTTCTAGGTGATTTTAACACAGATTATGACGCCCATTTAAGTCTTGAAAAAAAGATAGATGATACCAAGGGAAGAACAGGGTTGCATCATGTTATGAATATAGCGAAGGATGGACATCTTATAACTGAGTATGACATGCTTCAAAGCCCTAGTGGGTATCACTATACGCTATGGAAAGAGTTAGCATTAGGTCAGAGATGGAATACAAAATTTTACGGTAAAAAAGGCACAGCAGACCACATCATCTTGCCTTCAACTCTCTTTGATAAAAAGGGCATTGAGTATGTCAATAATTCTTTTAAAGTATTTAAAGCATCCTATCTGTTTACAAAAAAAGGATATATCAACCGGTGGGAATATAAAAGCGGGAAACACACAGGAAAAGGATATTCTGACCATCTGCCTGTGTATGCCTATTTTGATACCAAACCCTATGTTCCAGGTGTAGATAAAAAAGATATAAAAACAGAGCCAGAAGTAAAAAATATCGCATACCTTTATACACAAGAGACTTTGGAAAATGAAGTCATACTGAAAGATGCCGTCGTGGTTTGGAAGCATAGACGAAATGCAATGATCAAACAGTCAAAAGAGGGTAGAGGTCTCTTTTTATATGGCTGTGCAGGTGAACTTGAAGTTGGTAAGAGGTATGACTTGCTTGTTCGGGCTGTAAAAAGCTATAAAGGTTTAAAAGAAGCAACACATGTTTATATTTTACAGTCACGAGGCCAAGGAGATATTTCTGCGTATCTATTAAATCAAAGAGATCTCTCTAAAAAAATAAGCTATCGGCAAAATGAAGTGATCATAAATTTGAAAGGTATCTATAAAAATAAACATTTTTATGTTGAAGGTCGAAAGATCCCTATCTATTTTAAAAATAAAAAAGGTATACCACCTAATGGTGCAAAGCTAAAGATACATAATGCACTTCTAGGGTATTATAAGAAATTACAGTTAGTGATTTACAGTAAAAAAGATTTTGAAATATTGGAGTAAATATGGAGTATTACAGTTGGATCTTAGCGTTTCACGTGATGAGTTTTGTCTCTTGGATGGCAATGTTATTTTACTTGCCGAGACTGTTTATCTATCATCGTGAGAATGCAGACACCAAAGCATTTACAAACATCGTGCAAGTGCAAGAGTATAAGCTTTTTAAGTATATAGGAGCACCGGCAATGTGGGCGACTGTTATCTCCGGAGGCGTGATGCTTTATATGAACTCAGGTATTTTTTCAAGTGGCGGATGGATGCATGTGAAGCTTCTGCTCCTTGTATTTCTTATTGCCTATCATTTCTCTTTGAACCGCATTCGAGAAATACTTATGGAGAATCCGTATTATAAAAGCAGCAAGTATTTCAGGCTCTATAACGAAGTACCGACACTACTGATGATATTTATTATTATTATGGTAGTAGTTAAACCATTTTAATGCATTTGTGTTATAATCTATTATATTTTAATTTAAGGAAACAACCATGTCATTACCAGAGATTACATTACCTAAAATAGAACTCCCATTTGATATTCCTGTACTGCTACACCCGCCAGTGGATCACTTTGCTATCGCTTTGCCGGTAGTGATTCTTCTTTTAGAGTTGATCAATCTGGTTGCAAAAAAAAGAGCTATCTCCGGTCTTTCTTTATTTTTTATTATTTTAACGGTAGTTGCGGTGGTGGCTGCTTATCTAACCGGTACGGTAGATGGAAAAGAAACCTTTGTCTTTCTGAGTGAGGATGGGCAGGCTGAACTAAAAGCGCATAAGCTTTTAGGGACATATTTGGTGATCGCATCTGGGCTGTTACTGATATTTAAACTGCTTTCTATGCTGATAAGCAAAGTACTGGTACAGCTATTCTATCTGCTGCTGCTTGTACTGTTTGTTGTGGGTATACTCTATCAAGGGCAAGAGGGTGGAGAGCTTGTATATGAGCATGGAGCCAATGTTGAAAAAGTAAAAATACTTGATGATAAGATATTTGACATCGAAGAAGCACTTGAAGAAGTCAAGGAGGCTATGGAAGAAGCTACCTCGGAAACAGAAGTAGCAGAAGAGGATGAGGCAGAAGCTGCTCCTGCAGAGACTATAGAGGAACCGGAAAAAGTTACACCCCCTGAAGTCGTACCGGAAGAAGATACGCCTGCAGAACCTTTAAACCCGGAGTTGAAAGAAGAAAGCATCCCGGTGGTAAAGGAAAAATTAGAGGTAGAGGGAATGCCGGAAGCAATGGTGCAACCTGAAATCGCTACACACTAAAACTTCTTTGTTAACATTTTATGACCCGCCATCCCCGGCACGGTCATACTCTATCTCATAGCGATCCTCATCTACTTTTGTTTTTAAATTCGAAAGGTATTTTGCCATTGCTTTCGTTTGGTTCTCATCCAGTGCCTTGGCAAAGGATATCATCACGGTGCCAAAAGCAGAACGTGTCTTTCCCTGTTGGAGGTTCTTGAGCCTTCTTAACAATATATCTTCACGCACGCCTTGCAGTCTTGGAGAGGCTCCCATCCCTTCCCCATACATGCCATGACAGCTATTGCATGCATTTTTAAGATAGAGTGTTTCCATTTCGCTATTGGCAAAAGCGCATAGAGATAAGGCAGTTAAAAGTGAGAGTTTTTTAAGAATCGGCATTGAGGGTCTCCTTCGCTAAGTATGATTGACATTCTAACGAAAAAATGTGGATAGAAAATGAAAAGAGTTATCATCTAACACTGAATAACACATATCTTCTAGCCTGTATAGGTAGATCAGTAAAGGATCCTTGCCAAATAGAGTCCTTCCGGCGGAGCGAGTCTGGTCGTGTGTTTCTTTTTCGCGGCTATCTGTTCCTGAAGCTCTATAAGGGTCATTTCATTTTTGGCACATAACATCGCTGCATCAATCATCATCCGTACCTGTGAACGCAGAAATCCGTTGGCTTGAAAATAGATGAAGTGGCAGCCATGTCGCTCTACATAGCCGGCATGATAGATCTCACGGATGGTGGTATGGGTAACACTGCCTGTCTTGCGAAAGAATGTAAAATCATGCTTTCCTTCAAAGTATCTAAGTGCCTGTCGCAGTACATCCGGGTCGAACGCTTGATAATAAGAGATGTATTTTTGCTCAAATACCGAAGGTTTATGTGTTTTAAAGACATAACGATAGATCCTTTTTTTTGCACTGAATCGTGCATGAAACTCCTCTGATACAAAGGAGATATGTTTAAAAGAGATATCTGACAGTTTACGGTTTAACTGCTGTTTGAGTTTTTCCAGGTCTACCCAAAAGTCCGGCAGATCAAAGTGAATCACCTGGCCTGAGGCATGTACCCCTGCATCTGTCCTTCCGCTCCCCACAATAGGCGAAACGATATGCAAAGCGTGCAGTGCCTCCTCTATGGCAGTGGTGATGGTCATTTTTGTGGATGTTTGTTTCTGAAATCCCTGGTACTGGCTTCCGTCATAGGCTATCACTGCTTTTACACGCATGGTTCTTCCATTAGAAGTATTTGGAGACACGTTTGGTAAAGAGGCGTTGACCCACTATCGCAAATAGGAGTATAATCAAGCATAAGATAAGCGGTGTGCCCCATTTTTCCAAAGAAGATGCAATAGCATAGAGCAGCAGAGTGGTTGTAAAGATCACAAGAAATGAACGGTTGGATTGGTAGCGGGGGTTGATCATGGTAAATGAAGCCACTAAATAGACTGAAAGTATAGGAATAAGACTGATAAAAGTAAAAAACAGGATCCTACGCTGCCATTTAATGTCGGTTTTTGCCTGCCCCCAGTATGCTGCGATATCTTCAAATTTAAACCCACCCGTTTGTAAGTTATTATAGACTTCAAGGGTTTTGTATTGTACTTGTTGGAGTTTATTTTCCGAATAGGTATACCCATATCCTTCATCAAGCAGTAAGGAAACGACATTTCCTTTATTTTGAATGTGCCCGGTTCGTGATGAAAAGAATTGTTCATTAGTTTGATCTGTACGATTATATATGACGATGTTATGTAATACATTCTCGTTCTTTTCTTTCACATACATATAGTAGTTTCCAAATTTCTGACCCAGCGTACCTGGAACGATGTTGAGTTTGGCTGAAGCCTGTTTCTCTTGTTTGAAAGACTTATAAAACTGTTTACTCAGGGGCATGGCCAAAAAAGAGATACTGAGCAGGAGAAGTGAAAAAAGCAAGCCTAACAATAGCATAGAGTTCAATACTTTTTTTGCCGGAAGTCCAAGTGCATAGAGTGCTATGAGTTCATTATCCTGAGAAAGCTTCACAAGTACATTGGCCAATGCTGTGATAAAAGACAGAGGTAAAGTATAAAAAATAATATCGGGCACAGAGTAGCTGTAGAGCAGAAGAAGTTCACCAAAGGTTATCTGTATTCTTTCTGTCAGAGCAGATATTTTCACGAGGTATACCAGTGAAATGATCATAAAAAAAGGCAAAAATATCGTCAAAAAGGATTTGGTAAAGTTTGATGATATATACCCTCTGATATTAACCATAGATGATCATCTCCAACAGTTGTGATGCTTGTGTATCATAGAGGTATACCATAAAGGTGGCTAATGCTAAAAAAGGTACAAATGGCACCCCTTTCTCTCTCCAAATGAGCGCAGGGATCATAGCGAGCAATGCAGAAAGAAAAATGGCTACAAAGAAGTTGGGGAACCCAAGCAGTGCCCCCATGGTCCCAGCCACAATAACATCTGCCCCGCCCATTGCCTGTTTTCTTGCAAGGAATGAAGAGAATAGGCCTATGAGGTAAAGTCCTCCTGCTGCTGCGGCAGCGTAGAGGAGTGCAGTTAGGAACTGTGGCTGAATAAGTGCAAACAAGAGAGCGGCAATATTTACATTATCCGGCACGGCCATGTATTTAAAGTCTATCATCACCAAAGCAAAGAGTGCAGCGAAAGAAGCAGCCACAAAAGGCAGATACCAGACCAGCCCCAATTTAAAGTACAGTGCCACAAAGATCATACCTGTCAAAAGTTCAACGATAGGATACTGTTTGGCAATCGGTGTTTTGCAAAAACTACATTTACCTCCCAGTGCCAGCCATGAAAAGAGAGGAATATTATGGTACCACTTAAGGGGGGTTTGACAGCTTTGACATTTAGATGCAGGGAAAACGATACTTTCGCCTTTTGGTATACGGTAGATGACGACATTTAAAAATGACCCTATCATGATACCAAATATAAATATGATGACACCTGTCACTGTTTCTATCATTGTAACCCTCCAAAGCGTCGTGTACGCTGTTCAAAATTTTTGATGATCTCTTGTAACTCTTGGCTTGAAAAATCAGGCCAAAGCGTGGGGGTAAAATAGAGTTCACTGTAAGAGATCTGCCATAACAGAAAATTGGAAATACGCTCTTCTCCGCTGGTACGGATAAGCAGATCTATTTCACTATAAGGTGTTTGCAGTGCTGAAGAAATATCCTCTTCGGTCACATTCTTTTTACCTTCTGCAATAAGTGTATTGACTGCAGTAGTTATCTCCGCACGTCCACCATAGTTTAAAGCCAGTATCTGTGTAAGGTTGGTATTGTTTTTGGTGAGTTCTTCCGTTTTTTTAATACGGTCCTGTAGTGACTTGCTAAAGGCTTCAATATCTCCGATCGCTTGAAACCGGATATTATGTAACTGATAGGTCTCCAGTTCTTTTTGGAGGTATCGGTCAAGTAGTTTCATCAGAAATTCTACTTCAAGTTTGGGACGTTTCCAATTTTCTGTACTAAAGGCATAAAACGTAGCTGTCTCTATACTTTGATGTGCCGCACAGTACGTAGTAATATCACGAATAATCTCAGCACCGGCTTCATGCCCTTTGGTACGTTTGAAACCGCGTTCTTTTGCCCATCTTCCGTTACCGTCCATGATGATAGCAAGATGCTTGACAGTGTTCTCAGACATCTGTCTCTTCTTTATGGATGAGTTTTTTTGATTCATTCACTATGTTGCCAGAAAGGGTGAGCTTATCGGCACGTCCTAAAGAGACCTGTCGCTCTTTGGTAATAAATGTAATTTCGTTTTCATTGCCGCCGAAACTTTTGGCATCTTTTAAAAGGTTGTAACACACTGCATCTGCTCCTTTTTTATCTAAAAGGGAGACGGCATTGTTCAACCCTTCCTGGCTATCCATTTCAGCTTTAAATGCTATGGTTTTGATCCGACTCTTGTCTAGTGTTTTTAGTACATCGGCTGTCTGTTTCAGTTCAATGTTCCATGTATTGCCCAGCGCAGATTTTTTCAGTTTCCCCTTTTGCGGTTCTTTGGGGGTAAAGTCCGCAACGGCTGCTACCATGAATAAATAGGGGGTTTTGATAGTTTGACGGTTGGTTGTGGTTTGTTGCACAGCTGTCTGTGTTGCTTCCAAAATATCTTGTGCATCATTAGCTTCTATCGTGGTAATGGCTGATGGCATGCCGTCAAAGTCCATCGTAGAAATATACGATACTGCTGCACCCCTTAAGTAGAGTGAAATAGCAAGTGATTTTGCCATTTTCCCAGATGAAAAGTTCGATATATAACGTACTTCATCCAGTTTTTCCCGTGTGCCGCCACCTGTGACAATCGCAGGTCTGTTCTCCCAAAACGGGTCACGATACAGTGCTTTCGCCACTTCAAAAAATATCTCTGTCGGTTCTGCCAGTGCACCACTCCCTACATCGCCGCAGGCAAGGAGTTTATTTTGCGGATGAATCATGTTGTAGTCATTGTTTTGTAGCCATGCAAGGGCAGTACACGTAGCTGTATTTGCAAGCATCTGTGTATTGGCTGCAGGTGCAATGAGGATCTTACCTTTAAACGCCAATGCTGTTTGGGTTAAAATATTATCAGCGATCCCCTGCGCCATTTTGTTCATGGTATTGGCCGTGGCAGGTGCAATGATAAATACATCACACTTTTTACCCAGTTCTATATGATTGAGCTCACTGGCCCAGGATTCACTTTGTTCTGTTAATACAGCATTACGTGTCAGGGCTTCGAAAGTAAGTGCTGATACAAAACGCTCAGCGGAAGGCGTCATGACAACCTGCACCGAGGCACCTGCCTTGACAAATAGACGTGCAAGGTCACAGGCTTTATAGGCTGAGATACTTCCGGTCACACCTAAAAGGATTGATTTGCCCGTTAGATCAATTTGCATATTATCTCTCTCCAAAGAATTTATAAAAGAAGTTTTTGATCGTTTTCATAGGGGCTCTTGATATGGCAAGTTCACCCTGTGCCACATTTTTGTTGATGGTACTTCCCGCAGCAATGATCACGTCATCTTCTATGGTTACAGGTGCAACCAGTTGTGTATCTGAACCTACAAATACATTTTTGCCGACGATGGTCTGGTATTTCTTCTTCCCGTCATAGTTACAGGTGATGACACCCGCTCCAATGTTCGTGCCTTCATCTACGGTCGCATCACCTATGTAGGCTAAATGACCGGCTTTTACACCTATAAGTGTGGACTTTTTTACTTCTACAAAGTTGCCTATATGGGTGTTGATGAGTTTTGTATTTGGTCTTATTCTCCCCATAGGCCCTACATCTGAATTCTCAATATGGGCATCCTCTACCACAGAGTGTGTTTTAATATGTGAATCAATGACATGTGTGACCCCCTGGATGCTTACGCCATTTTCCAGTATACACTCCCCTTTAAAGGTGGCGCGGGCATCGATGTAAATGGTTTCAGGCAGGCGCATGGTCACCCCTGCTTGCATCCATGATCGTTTGATGCGTCTTTGCAGTATCTCTTCTGCATGGGCAAGGTCAAGTTTTGAGTTCACCCCTTTAAATTCTTCTTCTTCGACATAAACGGGATGAACGGTTCTACCTTCCTCTACCGCCATTTTAATGATGTCAGTGAGGTAGTATTCTGCTTGTGCATTGTTATTGGAAAGTAAGGGAATATATTTTTCTAAAAGGGAAGTATTGACGGCATAGATACCGGCATTAACGGTTTGTGTACGTAACTGCTCGGGAGTACAGTCTTTCTGTTCTATGATCTCCAGCACTTTCTCATTCTCTATGATGACACGTCCATATCCGTGAGGATCATCCAGTTTGATAACAGACATATTGATATCGGCATTACCGGAGGTAAGCGCCAGCAAAGAGTCTTTGGTAATGAGCGGCATATCGCCATTGAGGATGAGGGTACGTTCATGTTTGGTTTTGACACCTTTCATCGCCCCGCCTGTTCCCGGATATTGTTCGGCATCCTGCATATGAAAGTGGATATTAGCGTAGTGGGTTTCTATCTCTTTTTGGATACGTGCTGCTTGATGGTAGAGTACGACAGTAATATCATCTGATATCTGCTTTGCGGCATCTATCGCATGAAAGAGCATAGACTTTCCGGAAATTTCATGAAGTACTTTTGGCGTTGTAGACTTCATTCTTGTACCTTGACCTGCCGCGAGTATGACAACACTTATAGACATTTTGGACCTTTTGGGTAAAATTACACAAATATATTATATTGTTGTGATTATATCCAATGCAAATTAAAGGTATGAAATTTGAACTGTAAACATTTTGGAAGTTGTGGGTCTTGTGGACTGTATGATATCGGGTACGAGGAACAGTTAAAACAAAAAGAGCAGAGGGGTTCAGCACTATTGGCCCCTTTTTATCGGGGTGGATTAGAAGTGTTTGATTCTCCTACGGATCATTACAGGGCCAGAGCAGAATTCCGTATCTGGCATGAAGGTGACAGGTGTGATTATGCGATGGGCAAGATGCAAATAGATGGTGTAGAGAAAAAAGGTGCCATTACTATAGAAGAGTGTCCTAAAGTCATCATGCCTATCGAAAAACGTATGTGGAAGCTGCTTGAGGAGATCAATGCCTCTACAGAGGTCTTAAAGCATCGTCTTTTTGCGGTGGAGTTTTTGGCAACCACTACAGATGAATGCCTTGTTACCATGTTGTACCATAGAAAACTGGATGATGCGTGGAGTCTTGAAGCTAAGCAGCTTGAGGAAGCATTAGACTGCAAGATCATGGGTCGAAGCCGTAAACAGAAGGTGATCCTTTCCGATGAATTTGTCACTGAAAAGTTAGAGATAGATGGCAAAGCATTTAGTTATGTGGAGTATGAAAGTGGATTTACCCAGCCAAATCCTATAGTGAATGTGAAGATGATAGAGTGGGCCATCAAACAGGCAAGAACGGTAGGATATGGTGATTTCTTGGAGAGTTACTGTGGATTGGGGAACTTTACGCTTCCTCTCGCTGATTATTTTGATAAAGTATTGGCTACCGAGATCAGTAAACGATCTATTCATGCGGCGCAGGAGAATTGTGCTTTGAATGAGATAGAAAACATTACGTTTGCGAGACTGGCATCCGAAGAGATGACCGAAGCACTGAATGGGGTAAGAGAGTTTTCCAGACTGAAAGATATAGATTTGAAAAGTTATAATTTCAGTACAGTATTGGTAGATCCGCCAAGAGCAGGGCTGGATGAAGGAACGATAGCATTGATCTCAACGATAGAAAATATTATTTATATTTCATGCAACCCTGAAACACTGGCAAGGGATCTGGAAACGCTGGCTCACACCCATGAGGTGGTTGAAGCAGCCATGTTTGACCAGTTCCCGCATACTGCCCATGTCGAGAGCGGGGTTTTCCTTCGTAAGAAGTAGTTTATTTTTTTCTAAATAAGCCCTTTTAAAAGAGAGGGCGTTTTTTTAATCAGTATTATATCTATCCAAATAAACGTTATGACATTAAGGCTTTATGCTCAAGTTTAGTACAGTAATTCTGCACCACTTTCATACCTGCATCTTTCGCTTTTTGTGCTGCAGCGTTGTTCACTAGTCCAAGTTGACCCCAAAATACTTTCACGTCACCCCTTCTAATGCAGGCATCAGCAATAGCATCAAATGCATTGGGTTTTCTGAATATATCTACCATGTCGACCTCAAAAGGGATCTCTTCAAGTGAACGATATACTTTTTCTCCTAATATCTCCTCTTCTTTCGGATAAACAGGGACTATTTTGTATCCTGCATTTTTAAGATACCTTGCCACCATATTACTTGCTTTACTTTCATCTGGTGAAAGGCCAAGTATAGCGATCGTCTTGACATTTTCAAATATCTCTTTCATCTCTTCTGGGTTACTGTTGACCGATGGTACTTCACATTCCATGTTTCTCTATCCTTATTGTGATATAATTCAATCAATATAATATCCAGGAAAGATTAATGTTAGACTTAAAGAGTATACAAAAAGCTTATGAAAGAGTATCGGGTGTAGCGCATCGGACACCTTGTACCTATGCCCCGATTTTGAGCCAACTTAGCGGCTATGAAGTCTACCTAAAAAAAGAGAACCTTCAGCGTACAGGAGCCTTTAAACTCAGAGGCGCATTTAACAAGATCGCCGCACTGATTGAAGCCGGAGACAGAGGTGGTGTAGTAGCCTCTTCTGCAGGGAACCATGCGCAGGGAGTAGCATTTTCAGCAAAATATTTTGACATAGAAGCCACGATCGTGATGCCTGAGTCCACTCCTTTAACGAAGATGTTAGGTGTGAAGGAATTGGGAGCGAAGGTCATACTGCATGGAAGCAACTATGATGAAGCGTACGCGTATGCAAAAAGCTATGGGGAAGAGAACCATTTCACCTTTGTGCACCCTTTTGCAGACAGTGAAGTGATGGCTGGTCAGGGGACGATCACCCTTGAAATGTTTGAAGACGTGGAAGACCTTGATGCTGTAGTTGTTCCGGTCGGAGGCGGGGGGCTGATCTCAGGAATTTCAGTAGCTGCCAAAGCACTACATCCAGAGATAAAAATGATAGGTATTTCTGCAGAGGGTGCGCCTGCGATGAAACAATCCTACGATGCAAAAACCCCTGTAGACACCACTTCTGTAAGAACGATAGCAGACGGAATAGCGGTTCGTGATACGTCACCGGTCACATTAGAATATATCTTAAAGAATGTAGATATGTTTGAAACGGTATGTGATGATGAGATCGCTTCAGCCATACTCTTTTTATTGGAGAAACAAAAAGTATTGGTCGAGGGGGCCGGTGCCGTAGGCGTGGCTGCATTGCTGCATGGGAAGCTGGACTTGCCTAAAGGATCCAAGATAGCTATCGTACTCAGCGGAGGGAATATTGATGTGACCATGCTTTCGCTGATCATTGAAAAAGGGCTGATGAAGTCTTCAAGGAAGATGAAACTTCTTGTCACACTGGTTGATAAACCGGGTGCTTTGCAATCCTTAACGGAGATATTGACAAAAACTGGTGCGAACATCGTACAAATTGGTTATGACAGAACTTCAACGGATCTTGAATTCGGTGATGCGCATGTTTCTGTATCGTTGGAAACCAAGGGTGAAGAACATCAGGCACAAATACGTGAGCGACTGAAAGAGGGCGGATTTCCTTTTAAAGAAGAGAATTGATGATAGCGATTGATTTAGGTTCCAACACCCTGCGTGTCTTAGAATATGATTGTGCTACAGAGCAGCAGCTCTCAGAGTATGAAAAAGTCGTGAAAACTGCAGATGGTCTGGCGCAACATGGGCGTATCAGCAAAGAAGCCATAGCAAGGGTCATTTCAGGTATCAAAGAAGCACAAGAGCGTATGGACTTTTCTTCATCTATGGTAAAAGCAGTAACAACCGAGGCACTGCGAAAAGCAGACAATGCCAAAGAGACACTTTCTCAGATCGAAAAAGAGACAGGGGTCGCCTTTGAAATCATTTCTGGTGATACCGAAGCGGATTTGACCCTGATCGGGGTGAAGCACAGGCTCTCCAAACTGCAATATGCTTCAGATACCTTTGTACTGATAGACATCGGCGGAGGATCTACGGAACTCATTTTTCACTATCCTGATGAGAGCATTTCAAAAAGCTTTCCTATAGGTATAGTGACTATCGCACAGACCCATAAATCTCTCGAAAATATTGAAAAGGCACTCCCTGAAGCAATGTTGGACATGCAAATGTTTTGTGCCCAGGTCTATGCGACCAAAGGTAAAGTCCACTCCTTCGTCGCTACTTCAGGTACACCTACTACGGTTTCAGCCATGAAACTGGGACAGACCTATGCTACTTACGATGCATCAAAGATCAATGGTACATCGCTGCAAGTGGCTGAGTTGGACTTTTACCTGAAAAAGCTGCTTGCTTTACCCTTTGAAGAGAGGGAAATAGCTGTAGGAACAGGACGTTCAGACCTTATCGCTGCAGGTATACTTATTTACAAGCAGCTTTATAAACTATTGGAGTTTGAGGCTTGTGTCGTGATAGATGATGGCCTGCGCGAGGGTGTGGCTTTGGAAGCCTGCAAATAAACTCTAATCTTTTTACGCTATAATCAGAAAAATCTACGAATAAATGGAGTGTGTGATCATGCAAATGAGTGGTGCACAAATGGTGTGTGAAGCGATTATCGCTGAGGGTGTTAAAACCGTATTTGGTTATCCCGGCGGTGCTATCATGCACGTTTATGATGAAATTTACAAACAAGAGGGATTTGAGCATGTCTTGAACCGTCACGAACAAGCGTCTGTTCACGCAGCAGATGGTTATGCAAGAGCTACGGGCGAAGTAGGTGTTGCGATGGTAACCAGTGGACCAGGGTTCACCAATGCGGTCACTGGACTGGCCACAGCTTATATGGACTCGATCCCTTTGGTCGTTATCTCCGGACAGGTGCCTCTGGCGCTTATCGGTACGGACGGTTTCCAGGAGATCGATGCCGTGGGTATATCCAGACCATGTACGAAGCATAATTTTCTGGTACGTTCACTCGAAGAACTTCCTCGTTTGCTGAAGGAAGCATTTTACATCGCTCGTACAGGAAGACCAGGACCGGTACTGGTAGATATCCCTAAAGATATCACAGTAGACATCGGTGAGTTCGTCTATCCGGATTCTGTAGATATTCCTACGTATAAGCCAACCTACAAAGGAAATAAACGACAGATCGAAAAAGCAGTAGAAGCCATGAAAGAAGCAAAGAAACCTCTGCTGTATATCGGTGGAGGGGTTGTCCTTTCAAATGCAAGCGACCTGGTACGTGAATTGGCAGATAAAACACAGATACCTGTGGTTGAAACACTGATGGCAAGAGGTGTTATGGGGGCAAAGAACCCATTACTTCTTGGTATGTTGGGAATGCATGGTAACTATGCATCGAATATGGCGATGTCTGAAACAGACTTGGTGATCTCTTTTGGTGCAAGGTTTGATGACAGGGTAACGGGTAAACTTTCAGAGTTTGCGAAATATGCGGATATTATTCATGTGGATATCGATGCTGCGAACATTGGTAAACTGGTGGATGTGGACTACCCTATCGTCGGGGATGTGACTGAAGTAATTGAGGCGATGCTGCCGCTTCTTGATAACGTTAACACAGACAGATACCAGGCATGGAGAGAGATACTGAAGCGTTATGATGAGCTTCACCCTCAGTCCTATGTAGATTCAGATGAGGTGATCAAACCGCAGTGGGCCATAGAGCGTATCGGTGAGCTTGTAGGTGAAAATGCCATTATCACCTCAGATGTGGGACAGCACCAGATGTGGGCAGCACAGCATTATCCGTTTGACAGACCACGCCAATGGATCAATTCCGGTGGACTGGGAACCATGGGCTTTGGTTTCCCCGCAGCATTGGGTGCAAAAAGAGCCTTCCCGGATAAAACAGTCATCAACGTTACAGGTGACGGTTCGATCCTGATGAATATGCAGGAGCTTGTAACAGCAGCAGAGTACAAGATACCAGTGATCAACCTTATACTCAATAACCATTTCCTAGGAATGGTTAGACAGTGGCAAACCTTCTTTTATGAGAAGCGTTACTCTGAGACAGATCTGACATTCCAGCCAAACTGGAAAGCATTGGCTGAATCCTGTGGCGGTATAGGGTATGATGTGACCACCAAAGAAGAGTTTGATGCGGCGCTTAAAGATGCGATAGCACAAGACAAAGTATGTTTCATGAACGTGGCTGTGAACCGTTTTGAAGATGTACTTCCTATGGTACCTGCAGGTGGGGCACTCTTCAATATGATGTTACCGCAAAAAGGAGAGAAATAATGGAAAATTCTATGAATGAAAGACGTGTTATTTCTGTTATCGTATTGAATGAAAGTTCTGTGCTTGCACGTGTTACATCACTTTTTGCAGCACGTGGTTACAATATCGCATCACTCACAGTGGCACCTATACCAAATAGTGAAATGTCACATATGACGATTGAGACCAATGGTTCTACTAAAGTGATGGAGCAAATCACCAAGCAGCTGCATAAGCTTATACCTGTGTATAAGGTCATTGAGCATGAAGAGATGGTTGAAAAAGAGATGGTATTGATGAAGTTCCCTATTACTGAACAGTTGAGTGATATCAGTGCATTATGTACAGCCTATAATGGCGGCATCGTTAATGTAGGCAAAGAGATGATCATTGCGATGGTAGCAGATGAACCTCTACGCATACAGCATTTCATAACAGCAGCAGAGCGTTATAATCCTTTTGAGGTTGTACGCAGCGGTGCTGTGGCTATCGCAAGATAGAAAGAATACTACTTTTATCACTTTCCTACCAGGAGAGTGATACCTACTTGAAGTTCAAAGGATAACTTTATGACCTATACCCTCTCAGAAATCACAGAAAATATCGGTATAGAATTTCAAGGTGAAAATCTCACGATAGATGGGATACATACCTTAAGTGAAGCAACTTCCACACAACTGAGTTTTTTCAATGCAGAAAAATACCTGGATCAGCTCCCACATACAAAAGCAGCAGCAGTGCTACTTGAAGAAAAATATGCCGAATACTTACCTCCCCATACCGTAGCCCTTATTACAGATGAACCGTACCTGAAACTGGCATTGGTTTCCAGGTTTTTTGCCTATACACTTGAAAATAAGGCAGAAACACCTACCGTAGGTGAAGGCTGTGACATAGATACGAGCGTTCGTTTTGGTAAAAATGTTACTTTGGGAGATAGGGTCACATTGCTGCCGGGATGCTATGTAGGTGACCATGTCACTATTGGATCAGGAACGCTGCTTCATCCAAATGTGACGCTGTATCACCATACAGAGATCGGGGCTGAATGCATCATCCACAGTGGAACGGTGATAGGCTGTGACGGCTATGGTTTCGCACATACCAAACAGGGTGAACATGTAAAGATTTACCAGAATGGTAATGTGGTAGTGGAAAACAACGTAGAGATCGGCGCTAATTGTGCTATAGACAGAGCAGTATTTGGAACTACGTACATACGTCAAGGGACAAAACTGGATAATCTTATACAAATTGCCCATAATTGTGATCTGGGAGAACATTCACTCTGTGCAGCCCAAGTAGGCCTTGCGGGTTCTACTACCTTAGGCAGAAATGTTGTGATGGGTGGTCAGAGTGCCACCGCAGGTCACTTAAAAGTGGGAGCCTTTGCAACCATTGCAGGGAAATGTGGTGTTACCAAGTCGCTTGAAGGTGGCAAAACATATGCAGGGTTCCCTGCTATGGAACACAAAGTATGGTTACGAATGCAAGCAAAGATCGCAGGATTATTAAAGCGTAAATAATTTGTGATATAATCATTTAGATTCAACAATTTAAAGGAGTACATATGAGCGGAACAGTGACGAAAATAGATGAAATGACATTGAGCGGTACAAAGAACGGAAAGATCAGTATTTCGACCGTATCTGAACCTTATGGCCCAGAGAGTGAAAGTGTAGCAAGTATTGGGATCTCGCTTCAGGCAGGTGCAGAAGAGCCAGATTGGAAAGTACACATCCCTAAAGCAAATATTGATGCAGTCATTACCGCATTACAAGAAGCGAAAAAAAGTTTATAGCACTATGTAGATTTTGAGGGATGTAGTGAAAGGCATTCACTACATCTCATCATGTTTCATGACTTTATACTTGTCTAAAGCCCTTTGCAGCATGTCTTTGTCAGGGATCTTTCTTCCTGCAATATATCCGGTGACATTGCCACCTTCATCCAGTTTTGGTTTTATCCACACGACAACATAATAGTGTTTACCTTCACTGGTCATATTCTTAACGAAACCTTCCCAGTAGTTACCACCTTTAATAGTTTCCCACAACTCTTTGAAGGCTGCCCTTGGCATGTCAGGATGTCTATTGATACTGTGTGGTGAACCGATAAGTTCTTCTTTGGTATAGCCTGTAAGTTCGCGAAACTTACGGTTGGCATACGTAATGATACCTGCGGTATCAGTTTCCGTGATCATCACACCACCATCAAATGGAACTTCAACATCTATAGGATCAGGCTTAGTGATCTCTTTGTCGGTGATAGTGTTTTTAACTGTTTTCCCCATTTTCCCTCCATGACATCTATGAATAGTGACTTCATAAGATGCCTAGCATTTGATATATATTAATATAGTATCTATCTATAGCTTATAATTGACCTAATAGCTAGATATTTAATCATATTTCGTGCATACTTTGCTACAATTACAGAATTATGTTAAAGGGGTCATTTTTGTCTATTACAGAAACGATAAAATCACTTTTAGAAGAGCGTATACTTGTCATTGACGGCGCTATGGGTACACAGATACAAGACCTTAACGTCCCAAATGAGGCTTGGATAGATGATAAAGGTGTAGACCAGGAAGGGTGTAATGAATTACTCAATGATACAGCACCGGAACTCATAGGACGTATACATAAGCGTTATGCGATGGCAGGGGCTGACCTGTTGAAAACCAACACATTTGGTACTATGCCTTGGGTACTGGATGAATATCAGATGGGTGAACGAGCCTATGAACTTTCCAAAAAAGGTGCGGAACTTGTAAAAGAGATCTGTAATAAATATGGGACTTCCGAGTCACCAAAATTCGTTTTAGGTTCGATAGGACCTGGAACGAAACTGCCTTCTTTAGGGCATATTCACTATGACGAAATGTATGAAGGGTACAAACTTGTTGCGCTTGGACTGATAGACGGCGGATGCGATGTATTTCTTTTAGAAACCTGTCAAGACCCTTTACAGATCAAAGCAGCTCTGCATGCTTGCCAGGATGCAAATAAAGAGAGAGAAGTTCAGCTTCCTGTCATGGTTTCAGTCACGATCGAGCTGAGTGGGACCATGCTTATAGGTACCAATGCTGAGACCATTGTGACCATCCTTGAACCGTTTGACATATTATCACTTGGGTTTAACTGCGGTACCGGACCGGACCAGGTAAAAAAACACCTCAAAACACTTTCTGAACTTTGTGCTATACCTATCTCCATACATGCGAATGCAGGACTTCCTCAAAATAGAGGAGGTTATACATATTACCCGATGGGACCGGATGAGTTTACAGATAAACAGTTAGAGTTCACAGCATTTGACGGGGTAAGCTTTTTAGGTGGATGTTGCGGAACAACACCACAGCATATACAGGCACTGAAGAAAGCAGTTGAAGTGATAGTCCCTAAAAAACCAACAGGTAGCATCAGACCAAGTGTTGCATCTTTGTTCAACACGGTAGAGCTTTTTCAAGAACCAGCACCATTGCTGATAGGGGAGCGTTCTAACGCGACAGGTTCAAAGGCATTTAGAGAGCTTATTTTGGCCAGTGACTATGAAGGTACACTGAATGTAGGTCAAGCACAGGTACGTGATGGTGCACATATGCTTGATGTCAATGTAGAGTTTGCAGGGCGTGACGGGGCCAAGGATATGCGAGCGGTCATGGAGCTCTATAACCAAAAGATACCACTACCGCTTATGCCGGATGCAACACGACCCAATACCATAGAAGAGGGGCTTAAGTGTATCGGTGGGAAGCCTATCATTAACTCAACGAACCTCGAAGATGGAGAAGAGAACTTTGCGATCTACTGTAAGTTAGCTAAGAAGTATGGGGCCGTGCTTGTCTGTCTTGTGATAGATGAAGAGGGGATGGCAAGAACCAAAGAGAAAAAAGTAGCCGTGGCTAAACGCATGTATGATCTTGCGGTGAACAAACATGGGCTGGAACCTCAAAACATAATGTTTGACATGCTGGCCTTTACTGTGGGTACGGGGGAAGAAGAAGATAGATTTGCCGGAAAGAATGCCTATGAAGCCATTAAAGAGATTCACGAGATCTACCCTGAGGTAGGTTCCACATTGGGACTTTCAAACATCTCATTTGGTTTGGAGAAGCATGCAAGATTTTACTTGAACTCTGTCTTCTTGCATCACTGTGTTCAGGCAGGTATGACATCAGTGATCATCAATGTGAAGCACATTATCCCACTGGCTAAAATGACAGAAGAGGACATTGCTATTTGTGAAGAGTTACTTTTTACACCCGATGAAAAATCACTGTTTAAATTCATTGACCATTTTGCAGATGCTGTAGTAGAAGATGCTGGTGCAGATGAAGCTTATGAAGCTATGAGCAGTGAAGAGAAGATCAAAAAACTTCTTATGGATGGTGACAAAGAACGGATGCTGCCACTTGTGGAAGAGGCTCGCGATGAGATACACCCGGATGTGATAGTCAATGAAATTCTTATTGACGCGATGAAAGTGGTGGGGGAACTTTTTGGTTCCGGGCAAATGCAACTGCCATTTGTACTGCAGTCTGCTGAAACCATGAAAGCCACCGTAGATTACTTAAACCCTTACCTGACCAAGCAGGAAAAAGAGACTGACACAACACTGGTGATAGGTACGGTCAAAGGTGATGTACATGATGTGGGTAAGAACCTTGTAGACATTATCCTATCAAATAATGGGTTTAAAGTAGTCAATGTCGGTATAAAAACCGAGCTGCAGGAGTATCTCGATATTGTAGAAAAACAATCTATCCAGGCGATCGGTATGTCCGGACTGTTGGTGAAGTCCACAGCGGTGATGAAAGAAAATTTGGAAACTATGGCCGAGATGGATATGGAGATACCTGTCCTTCTGGGAGGAGCAGCACTTACACGTTCTTTTGTAGATGATTTCTGCAGGCCTATTTATAAAGGTCCTATATTCTACTGCCGTGATGCTTTTGACGGGGTGATCGCTATGTCTCGGATTGAGAAATACAACGAAGACAACGCTGTAGGTCTAGATACACGATTGGCCGGAGACATGGGAGAGATCGAGAAGAAAGTGAAAAAAGAGATCATCATTCCTCCGTTTGAAGAAATTAAGATGCCAGAGCCCCAACCTGTACCGACACCACCGTTTTGGGGACGACGTGTATTACAAAAAGACGACTTGGATCTAGATATGATCTTCAACTGGGTGAACCAAAGAACCGTCATTAAATTTCACTGGGGCTACAAGAGCAAGGGGATGACCAAAGAGGCGTACCAAAAACTTTTAGACGAAACAGTCTATCCTGCGTATGAACGTTTGAAAAAAGAGTTTCTGGAAAAAGGGCTGTTTGAACCAACGATCATCTATGGGTATTATCCTTGCAGGAGCAATGACCAGGAACTGTACTTATTTGATGAAAGTGAAGGGTGGAACGTCGATGCCAATGCCAATCGTGAGTCTTTAGATAAAGTCATCGGACGAGCAGTAGGCACATTCAGTTTCCCAAGACAGGGCCGAAAACCTCACCGTGCACTCTCTGATTTTTTCCACCATGACAGACATGATGTAATACCTCTTACCTGTGTCAGTGCAGGCCCTAAGTTCTCCGCCTATGAAAAAGAGCTGTATGATGCCGGTAAATATTTGGAGTACAATATGGTACACGGTTTTTCGGTAGAGCTTGCAGAAGCACTGGCTGAAGTAGCACATAAGCAGATACGTTTGGATCTGAACATCGCTGACAACGAAGGACCTTCTTTGCGTGATGTACGTATGAACCGTTACCAGGGTGCCAGATACTCTTTTGGATATCCTGCCTGCCCGGATCTGGAACAGAGTAAGCTTATTTTTGATCTACTCAAGCCTGAAGAGTTTGGCATAGAACTCAGTGAGACGTTCCAGATACATCCTGAGCAGAGTACGACTGCGCTGGTAGTACATCATCGCAAAGCTACCTACTATTCGGTGTAATAATATTTTAGAGTGTAAAAAGAAGGACAGATGGAATTAGAACAAGGGATTTACCAACACTATAAAGGTAACAAGTATGAAGTGCTTATGACAGCACGGCATTCTGAAACAGAGGAGTGGATGGTGGTTTATAAAACACTTTACGGTAATGAGAGTATCTGGGTACGTCCGTACGATATGTTTGTGGAAAAAGTAGAAGTGGACGGTGTGCTGGTCCCCCGTTTTGAAAAGAGAGAAGATGCGTGTTAAATTCCTTCCATGCGTTTGGCGTCAAAACTGACCAATGCTTCTCTTGAAAACCTAAAATAAATCTCTATAGGACGACAACACACTTCACAGTCTTCTATGTAGGCACTCTCCTCTTCCTGAGGGTCCAATATCATGGAAATTTGTTCCCAGCAGTAGGGGCAGTTAAAAAAGTGTTCCAACGGCTTCTCTCCTTCTTTTTCAAAATTATAGTACAATCACATAAAAACAGGATACAGCATGTCAAAGATCATAGAACATTTTAAAACCCTTACACAAATTCCCCATTGCAGTAAACTTGCAGACAGACTTATGGAATTCCTGGTTGAGTTTGCTCAAAACCGAGGATACAGTGTGGAAGTGGACCAAACAAAAAATATCTATATCTGCAAAGGTGAACCTGCGTTGTGTCTTCAAGCGCATTATGACATGGTATGTGTGGGGAAGGCACCTCAGTTGGAAACGTATATCGAAGAGGGGTGGATGAAAGCCAAAGAGAGCTCTTTGGGGGCCGATAACGGTATGGCTATCGCCATGATGATGCAACTGATGGATGAAGGGAGAGCATTGGAGTTTCTACTCACCTCAGATGAGGAGATAGGCCTGATAGGTGCGAACCATCTGGCTTTTAAACTTCAAAGCAGCTATATGCTGAATCTTGACAGTGAAGATGAAGCAGAGGTATATATAGGGTGTGCGGGTGGTGCAGATATCACAGCATTTAAAGAAGACAGCTATGTAGAAGGTACGGGCACTTGTTATGAAGTAGCAGTGAAAGGACTTCCTGGAGGGCACTCCGGTGTAGATATAGATAAAGGTATCCCCTCTGCTATTAAAGTGTTGGGAAAGTATTTGACAGAGCATAAGGTCATGCAGCTGGCAAGTATCTATGCGGGGGAACGTCGTAACTCCATTCCTGCCAATGCTGTAGCTATTGTAAGAAGTGAAATTGCTTTGAAAAATAGT
>AGBJ01000021.1_pt1 | contig 21919 bp, 20 predicted proteins | sample 768721 | NCBI WGS metagenome assembly AGBJ01 (sample SAMN00779238, study PRJNA67915) | hypersaline lake metagenome
TTATAAATGAGATCGATAAGCTTGCTTTAGGATATGAAAGAGGCACCATAGAAAAAGATGAGCTGGAAAATAAGCTGGATGAATATATCGCACATGTGAAAGAGCACTTTGCAAATGAAGAGCGTTTGATGCAAGAGTATAACTTCCCATCCTATGAGATGCATAAATTGGCACATGATATGTTTTTAACAGATCTTCAGTATGCAACAAGGCAGTGGAAAGAGTTTGGAGATATCAAGAAAATTCTCAACTTTATAGCTAAAACACCTGAGTGGATCGTTATGCACGTCAATTCGGTAGATGCACCAACAGCAGATTACCTTGCGAGAAAAATGGAAAATAATAACTCAACGAGTCTATAGCAAAGCGTTTAAGTAAGAGACACATAGAACTCCTGATTCAGTCTGTTTGTGCTTTGCAGTTATCCATGATCAGGTCAAATTGTGGTGGTTATGCAGAAGGTATGAGCGAGATTCTTTAAGGGTCATTCGTACTTTTTAAATTGTTGTAGCCATGCTTTGTCTTCTTCGCTGAGTGTTCCGACTCTCTCCAGTAGTTTTTTCTTTGTAGCGATGAGGTCATCGATTTCCAGGTATGCCAGTAGGTCTGGATTAATGGTCGGCTCTTCTCTGCCATAAGCGATAAGTTTTTCGATATCCGCTAATAATTCTTCTTTGGTCTGTTTATTTTCTTTATTCATTCTGTTATACTACCCAAAAAGAAATAATAAAGGATACAGTATGCTAGAAGTAGGAACACCCGTACCGGATTTTTGTTTACCGAATCAAGATGAGGAAGAGATTTGTCTGAGAGACATTAAGGGAAAATGGATCGTATTGTATTTTTATCCTAAAGACAATACACCTGGATGTACTACAGAAGCCTGTGATTTTACGGCAGCACTTCCAAACTTTGAGAACCTCTCTGCGATCGTACTGGGTGTCAGTCCTGATTCTCCAAAAAAGCACAGAAACTTTATTGAGAAGAAAGAGTTGAAGATCACGCTACTTGCGGATGAAGAGAAAGAACTGTGCAATACGTTTGGTGTATGGCAGCTTAAAAAGTTCATGGGCAAAGAGTACATGGGTGTAGTGCGTTCAACATTTATCATTGATCCTGACGGAAAAATAGCTGCAGCATGGGGGAAAGTACGCGTGAAGGGGCATGTAGACGAGGTAAAAGCAAAACTCGAAGAGTTACAAGCATAAAATCCTCCCGCTACCCACTAATTTATATTCATTTAAACATCCTTTGGGTATAATCGCGTTCCTTATTCTCGATGAGGATAGGAAAATACACATGTAGTTATTCCTTGCACGGTTGTGTGATTCTATTTTTAGAATAAACATTAAGGACTACAGCGGATTAAACCAAGTGATTGAAGCTATGCTTTTAACTGAGTTTTTACTATGTAAAAATTCTATTATGATTATATACCAAGGAGAAACTTATGGTAACAATGAAAGACTTACTCGAATGTGGTGTACACTTCGGGCACCAAACAAGAAGATGGAATCCAAAAATGAAGAAATTCATTTTCGGTGCAAGAAAGAACATTTATATTATCGACCTTCAAAAAACACTTAGATATTTCAAATATACCTATAATGTTGTTAGAGATGCAGTAGCTGAAGGGCAAACTGTTATGTTCGTAGGAACGAAAAAACAAGCTAGACAAGCGGTAAAAGAACATGCTGAAAGATGTGGTATGCCTTACGTTTCTACAAGATGGTTAGGTGGGATGCTTACAAACTACCCAACTATGAAAAAATCTATCAGAAAACTTGAGATCATTGAGCAAATGGAAGAAAATGGTCAGATCAACCTTTTGACTAAAAAAGAAGCATTGATGCTTTTGAGAACGAAAGAGAAACTAAGTTCATACCTCGAAGGTTTCAGACATATGAAAAAACTTCCAGAGATCATGTTCGTTATCGATACTGAAAAAGAACATATTGCTGTAAAAGAAGCAAGAAGATTGGGTATGAAAGTGGTTGCACCTCTTGATACTAACTGTGATCCGGATATGGTTGATTATCCAATCCCTGGAAATGATGATGCTATCCGTTCAATTAACCTTTTCTGTCAAGAAATAGCTGAAGCGGTCATCGAAGGTAAAGCAGCCTACGATGAGGCACACGGTAATGAAGTAGAAGAAGTAGCGACGAGTACAGAAGTTGAAGAAGTAATGACTGAAGCTGCATCTAAAGAAGAAGTAGCAGCGTTGGTAGAAGAAAAATCAGCGCCTAAAACTGAGCAAAATGCTGATGACTTAACAAAACTTACAGGTATCGGTAAAGTAGGTAATGAAAAGTTGATCGAAGCAGGTATCACTACGTATGCACAAATTGCTAACATGGGTGAAGAAGAAGCGGCAAACTTAAAAGTGAAAGCTGAAGCAATTGCTGAAGCAAAAGAATTAGTATAAGGTATAACAAATGGCAAATTTCGGACCTAAAGATATCAAAAAACTCAGAGAGATGACTGATGCAGGTATGATGGACTGCAAAAAAGCATTGACTGAAGCTGACGGAGACATGGATAAAGCGGTTGAATGGCTTAGAGATCAGGGTATGGGTGCTGCTGCGAAAAAAGCAGGAAAAGTAGCTGCTGAAGGTGCTATCGGTGTGAAAGTCGAAGGACATAAAGCAGTGATCGTTGAGATCAACTCTCAAACGGACTTTGTTGCACAGAATGACAAGTTCAAAGCACTGATGGATACGGTTGTAAATCATGCCTTTGAGAACAACCTTAAAGATGCAGAGGCTATCCATGCATCTACGATCAACGGTGAGCCATTTGCTGAGTATCTTTCACAGCAAATCGCTGTTATCGGTGAAAAACTTGATGTAAGAAGAGCAGCACTATTCGATGGTGACGAGACTACAGCAGTAAACGGGTATGTTCACTCTAACGGTCAAAATGGTGTGATCATCGAAGCAAAATGTGACTCTGCTAAAACAGCTGAAGCCATGACTCCTGTACTGAAAGAAGTAGCAATGCATGCAGCAGCTATGGCACCAAGTACACTCTCTTATAAAGACTTTGATCCTGCATTCGTAGAAGAAGAGACTAAAGGTAGAATCATCGCTATCGAAAAAGAGAATGAAGAGCTTACTAGACTTGGTAAGACATTGAAGAACATTCCTCAGTATATCTCAATGAGCCAATTGACGGATGAAGTAATGGCAGAAGCGGAAGCACTGCTTAAAGAAGAGCTTAAAGCTGAAGGTAAACCTGAAAAGATCTGGGACAGAATCTTACCAGGTAAGCTTGCAAGATTTATCGCTGACAATACAACACTTGACCAAGAGCAGTGTCTTCTTGACCAAAACTTTGTAATGGATGACAGCAAAACGGTTCTTGAATATGTACAAGAAAAAGCAAAAGCAGCTGGCGGTTCAGCTGAGATCGTTCATTTTATAAGACTAGAAGTTGGTGAAGGAATCGAAGTAGCAGAAGAAGATTTTGCTGCTGAAGTTGCTGCACAAATGGGATAAGGGTCTCTCCTTATTCTCTCTTTTCTATCCAAGCGATAAGCCTGGATAGAAACATTCAAATATTTTCCTCTTTTTCTCAAACCATCCATCACATTTTTATGCTAAAATATGCCATGACGTGGAAGGGAATCCACATTAGCAAAACACTCTAAAGGCGATACATGTCCCAATATCTATTGGAAGCTAAAAATATCTCTCATGGGTTTGATACCCTCTTATTTCATGATGTCAACTTTTCTTTGAAGCCATCACAGAGTGCAGCGATCATTGGCCGAAGCGGGTGCGGTAAGTCCACACTTTTACATATACTTTCAACCTTTATAGATCCAGATGAAGGCAGTGTAACTTTGTTAGGAAGAGACCTGTATAGTCTTGAAGATAAGGAAATTGAAGCATTACGTCGTTATGACATAGGGATCATCTTTCAGTTTCATTATTTGTTTAAAGGGATGACGGCGCTTGAAAACATTGAAGTAGCCAGTATGTTAAGTGCCGAGAAGATAGATGATAGGTTACTTGAAAAACTGGAAATAAAAGACTTGATGAAACAAAAGATAGGTGAACTCTCAGGAGGACAGCAGCAGCGTGTCTCTATAGCCAGAGTACTCAGTAAAAGCCCTCGTATCATTTTTGCAGATGAACCTACAGGAAATCTGGACAATGAAACTGCAGAACTGGTAATGGATGTATTGATGGACTATATTAAAGAGACGGGTGCAGGGCTTTTACTGGTGACCCATGATGAGAGTATGGAATCGCGTTGTGATATGGCGTATAAGATTGAAGAAAAAATATTAAAGGAGAAGGTATGACCATAGATTTAATGAATGCACTCTATACAGCTTCTATGATCGTTTTGGCTTTTGTTACTGCGATCATTGTGACCAAGATCATTTCCCGATATCTAAAAAAGGATGAGGAAGAGGAACTGGAACAGTAGTTCCAACTCTTTGTCCTCTCTATTTTGCTTGAGCGATAAGTACCCCTTCAAGCAGCTTGTCTATATCTCCATCCAGAATGGCATCTACATTCGTAAAGGCCTGGTTGGATCTGGTATCTTTGATCTGCTGGTAAGGCTGCATGACATAAGAGCGTATCTGATGTCCCCAGCCTATCTCTGATTTTTCAACCCCATCCAACACAGCTTGTTTTTTAGCCATTTCATATTCATAAAGACGGGACTTTAACATCTTCATGGCTGCAGCTTTGTTTTTATGTTGAGATCTGTCATTCTGACACTGTACGATGATGTTTGTAGGTATATGGGTAAGACGGATAGCCGACTCTGTCTTGTTGACATGTTGCCCGCCTGCACCCGAAGCACGATAGGTATCTACACGAAGGTCTTTGTCTTCGATGGTGATGTCTATTTCATCATCTATTTCAGGTGAAACCATTACAGAAGTAAATGACGTATGACGTTTAGCGTTTGAGTCAAAGGGAGAGATACGTACCAGTCTGTGGATACCGTTCTCCACTTTCAGATAGCCGTAGGCATTCTCGCCTTTAATTATGAAAGAGACATCTTTGATCCCCGCTTCTTCTCCCGCTTGATAATCCAATACTTCCACCTTAAAGTCATGTCTCTCTGCCCAGCGGAGGTACATACGGTACAGCATACTTGCCCAGTCTTGAGACTCCGTCCCTCCTGCACCTGGGTGGATAGAGACAATGGCATTGGCACTGTCATGTTCCCCATTGAGCATCATTTGTATTTCCAGGGCATTGATACTTTCTTGTAGATTTTCTGCATCATCATAAAGCATTTCCAGGGTCTCTTCATCATTCTCTGCTTTGGAGAGCTCAAAATACTCCTGTGCATCCTCTACTGCATCCCGTGCCTGCTCATAGATGGCAAGGACTCTTTCTGATCTGGTCTTCTCCTGGGAGATCTTTCCTGCATTGGCCGTATCATTCCAAAAATCAGGGTCCTGTTGCATCTGTTCTATGTCGTTCAGTCTTGCCCGTAACTCATCAGGCTTCATGATATTTTTGATATTTTCCATTTTTAGGGAGAGTGATTTTAGCAGTTCACTGTATTCGTATGCGTCCATTTTAAAATTGTTCCTTTATGCAGAGGCTGCATTTACTAATAATTAGGTATGATTTTATCAAAATATAGTGAAATATGAGGTTAGAGATGATTATTGCCAGAAGCATTACTGCATTACAGGAAGCACAAAAAGCCCTAAGCGGGACGATAGGTTTTGTACCGACGATGGGAGCATTACATAAAGGACATCATTCGCTGATACAACAAGCAAAAAAAGAAAATGACCATATCATTGTTTCCATTTTTGTGAATCCCACACAGTTTTTAGAGGGTGAGGACTTAGAAGCGTATCCTCGTAAAGAGGACGCAGATATCAAGATCTGTGATCTGGCAAAGGTTGATATACTCTTTATGCCGAGCATCGATGCCATGTATGAAGAAGATGAGCTTTACATTGCCGCACCTGCAAGACGCGGGTACATACTCGAAGGAGAAAAGCGTCCCGGGCATTTTGACGGTATGCTGCAGGTGGTGATGAAGCTGCTCAATCTCTCCAAGGCAACCAATGCCTACTTTGGAAAAAAAGACGCACAGCAGCTGGTGTTGATCATGCAAATGGTAAAAAACTACTTTATGGATGTCAATATCGTTGCCTGTGATATAGTACGGGATGATAAGGGGCTGGCACTCAGCAGCCGAAATGTCTATATGACAGAGGAAGAGAAGGCACGTGCTTTATGTCTTTCACGTTCACTGAAACGTGCCACAAAGTTGATCATGGTCGGTGAATTAAGTGTAGAGGTGATCAAAAAAGAGATGCTTCAGGTCTTGGAAGAGGCGGATAAGGTGGAGTATGTCGCTATAGTCGACAGGGCATTTAATCCGCTCGAAAAAGTGGAGATAGGCAATACGATCATTTTGGTTGCCGCCTGGGTAGGCAAACCACGACTTATAGATAATCTATGGATCTAGAACAAGTCGTCAAAAAGTTCCTGGACTGATTTTTTTTCTTCAGGCGCTGGTTCCGTACTGGTCGGTTGTACAGGTTTTGGTGCTGGTTCAGGCGCTTCCTTTATATTAAACAGTTCTTTGACCGAAGGAGATGGTCGTTTGACAGTTTCTTTCTGAACAGCTTCTTTTTTGATCTTTTCTTTTTTGAGGGCTTCTTTTGCAACTTCTTTGACCCTTATTTCTGCCTCTTCAGGCCGTGTGACAGGTTTGTCTATTTTTATCTCCGGGGCATTGACTTCCACACCGCCTTCAGGTTTGAGATACTCCAGTTCTACCAGAATGTCCATCATTCTTCTAAAGGTAGGTACCGCTGATTGTGATGCAAAGTATTTATAGGGTTTTTTGGCACGTATCACCAACGCACCCAGGGTGTATTTATGACCTTCTTTGTCGTTGGCGAAGCCATAAAAACTACTGTGGTACTCTCTTACATAGCGACCCTTCTTAGCGATATGGGCAGTCCCTGTTTTCCCGCCTACTTCTAAACCTGGATACTGTGCTTTGACACCGGTACCTCTTGCAACGACCTCTTTTAAGATCGTTTGTATCTGATCAGCCGTTTTTTGACTTACCGCCTGCACATTTTGGATATCCGGTTCGAGTGTATAGTGGTTTCCCTTGTCATCCTGTAGATAATCTACAATGCGTGGCGTGATGATGATGCCATCATTGTTAAAGGCAGAGTATGCTTTCATAAGTTGCATAAAGGTGATCATCATGCCATAGCCATAAGAGGTGTTGGCGAGATGAAGCTGATGGTTGAGCAAGCGCACAGGCTTGAGTTGTCCAGGCAGATCACGTGAAAGGTCTATACCTGAAGGCTTGGCCACACCAAATTTAAGTAACCCGTCTCTGAACTCTTGTCCTGTGAGCCTCCATGCAATTTGAGAGATACCTACATTCGAAGAGTGTACGATAATATCGGTGGCCGTGAGGGAGTCGAACTTTTCATCATCCGTGATCCAGTGTCTTTTCCCTATCTGAAGTCGACCATTATAGGTGTTGAACACGGTATCTGGGGTTACTTTTTTATGATCCAGGGCGATGGCCAAAGAGATAGGTTTGAGCACTGAACCAGCCTCATAGGGGTACTCTGTAAATTTGGGTACTAGGGCAGGGATATCTTTTTGCATGATGTGCGAAGGGTCGTAACGTGCAGTACTTGCCAGGCTCAGTACTTTACCTGTGTTACTCTCTATGATACCCACGATGATCTCATCGGCGTCAATGCTCTCTTTCATTTGGTCTATCATGAGCTCCACACGTCTTTGCAAAGCAAGAGGAATATTGAGATGCAGGTCAAGGCCGTCTACACGTTGGATCTTGATACTGTTCTTATCATGAATGACAGCGCCGACGACATCACGTTTACCTTGAAAGTATCCATTTTTTTTGGAGGTAATATGTTTTTCGTAAGAGCGCTCAAGGCCCTTTTTACCTAAAGGACGCGTATACTTACCGTCATCTTCATCTCCTACATACCCCAAGAGAGGACTTAACACATCACCCAATGGAAAACGTCTGCTCTCTCCATTTTCGATGATATCCAAGCCATAAACCACTTCGATGCCATTACGGGTTTTGATAGAGCGAAAGACATCCAGTTTTCGTAATTTATAGGAAAGAGATTTGAGCTGCATGGCAGAGCGCGAATTGATAGAGTTGGAAAGGGTGATAAACCCTTGTATCTCTTTACCTTTACGGTTTTTAAATTTTTCACGTACCGTCGCTTCAGGGATGTCACTGTAAATACTGAAGAGCTTGATAAATAGTGCTTTTTTTTCAGGTGCGATGCTAGCTCCATGCACCACCGCTTGATAGGTCTTTTGTGAACGGCTGAGCGTATAACCGTCCTTAGATATGATCGCACCGCGGAATGAGCGGTCATGGATCGTGGAATGATGACTGGGAATACGCCTGTCCGAAGAGATGGTTTTCAGTACTGAAAATAAAAAAATACCCACAAGAAGTACCAAAAGCAAAAAAAGAATAGTAATTTTGCTGGTTCTTTGATGTATTGCTTTATTTTGTGTTTTTTTATCCATATTCCCCTCTTATAGAGTGTAATTTTATCAAAGTTATCTGTTAAATTTGATAAAATACTAATTAATATGGGTAGAAGGCAGTAAATGGGCTGCAGTACCCATAACACCTTGACTTTTATCTAGACCGGATACTTTTTACACTGGCCATAATGAAGGTTAAAAAGTCTAGAAATTTTAACAAAAGAGAATACATTATGATGGATAAACCCCTTTTAGCCGCTGTCATGACGCTTTTGACACTTTCGTTGGTAATGAGCTATTCTCTTTCTGCCTATACCGTAGTGCATTTTGGGTATAACGACTTTCATTTCTTTATGCGTCAAAGTTTGGCTGTCTTACTAGGGTTCATCGCCATGGTGCTCTTGAGCAAAATGGATCCGGACAGATGGTTTTCCCGAGTGGGTTTGGCGTTATTCATACTCTTTTTTATCTTGATGATAGCCATGCAGTTTCTGCCTTCTTCCTTGGTCACTGCGGTAGGAGGGGCAAAAAGGTGGATACGTGTGGGTCCTATGTCCATCGCACCGGTTGAATTTTTTAAAGTGGGATTTGTCTTTTTTTTAGCATGGAGTTTTTCACGTAAATTACTCGATAAAACGAAAATGGGATTTTGGGAAGAGGTACGTGTTTTTACGCCGTATCTTTTTGTTTTCCTGATCGCCGTGGTGATTATCGCAGTCTTTCAAAAAGATTTGGGACAAGTAGTGGTGTTGGCTGCGACTTTGATGGTACTGTTTCTTTTTATAGGAAGCTCCTGGAAGTTCTTTTTGAGCTTACTATCTGTTGGACTTTTAGCCTTTGTAGGACTTATTTTACTGGCACCGCACCGTATGGCACGGATCAAAAGCTGGTGGGGAACGGTACAGGATACTATACTCTCGGTTTTCCCTTCTGAAGCAGTACAGGGACTCCGTATAGAAGCAGGGAAAGAGCCTTATCAGATCTCCAACTCCCTCAATGCGATTCATAACGGTGGTTTTTTTGGCCAGGGGTTGGGTAATGGCCAGTTCAAATTGGGTTATCTCAGTGAAGTGCATACAGACTTTATCTTGGCGGGTATTACGGAAGAGTTAGGACTGTTCGGGCTGGCACTGGTCACACTGACACTCTTGTTTATCGTATTTCGCATTTTTAAGATCGCTTCAAAAGTAAAAAACCCTATGTATTATCTTTTCTCGATAGGTGTAGGGTTGCTTATATCACTTGCGTTTATCTTGAACGCTTACGGTATCTCGGGCATTACGCCTATTAAAGGAATTGCTGTACCATTTTTGAGCTATGGGGGTTCACATATTTTGGCTTCTTGTATCGCTATAGGCATGGTCTTAATGTTATCTAAAAAGGTCCCCAGAGATAGTCAAGGAAGAATGAAGTGAGCCCTTTATTACCAAAGGTGAAACGTCAGTGATTGAAACTATAAAGAACTTTGTTCATAGTAGTTAAGAAATGAATGAAAAGGAATAAAATGAGTATTGTCATGACAGGTGGTGGCACAGGCGGGCATCTTGCCATCATCCAAGCAGTCAAAGAACATCTTAAAGAGGAAGAGCTTGTGTACATCGGTTCAACCAAGGGACAGGACAAACAGTGGTTTGAACACGATGATGACTTTAAAGAGAAATACTTTTTTGAAACACGCGGTGTGGTAAACCAGGGTGTTTTTGGAAAAGTCAAATCCCTTTTGATGATGGCGAAAGCAACTATGCAAGCAGTAAGACTTTTGAGAAAGCATAAGGCTAAAGTAGTCTTTTCAGTAGGCGGTTTCTCTGCTGCAGCCACTGCATTTGCAGCGAAGATATTACGTATTCCTTTGGTCATACATGAACAAAATGCGGCACTGGGGTCACTAAATAAACTGCTCAAACCCTATGCGACAGTATTTATCTCTTCGTATCTGGAGGAGAGTCCCATTAAAGACTATCCGATCAAACAGATATTTTTTGAGAATGCCCATCTGCGAGAGAAAGTAAAGACGATCATTTTTCTTGGAGGTTCTCAAGGTGCAAAGGCTATCAACAGACTGGCTTTGCACATAGCACCGGAGCTGAAAGAAAGAGGGATCAAGATCATCCATCAGGCCGGACAGAGTAACATCGATGAGGTACAAAAAGCGTATGATGACCTTGGGATAGAGGCAGAAGTGTTTGGCTTTACCGATAAATTGGCGGACTATATGAATGAAGCAGATCTTGCCATCGCGCGTTCAGGTGCTTCAACACTGTGGGAGCTTTCTGCTACAGCCGTCCCCACTTTATACATTCCTTACCCTCATGCAGCCAGTGACCATCAGTTTTATAATGCGCAGTTCCTGGCAGAAAAAGAGCTTGCATGGATCATGAGAGAAGACGAGATAGATACCAAAAAAGTTCTGGCACTACTGGATGAAAACCTGGAAAGCAAAAGCAGAGGGCTGATGGAGACTGTTGAAAAGAACGGGAGTGAGAAGATCGCAACATTGTTGACACAAATATGACACGATTATGGGGTACTATTTTTTAAAGTGAAAGAGAAGGAGTTGATGATGAAAAAAATGATGATGTCGATAGTGTCAGGGCTGTCTGTTTTAGCATTAAGCGGCTGTGGCGGCGGAAGTAGTGACGCAGGCCCCATTTATGATACCTATTTTATTACTGACAGTAGCGGCTTAGGCGTTGAGAATATTGTTTATTATTGTGATAGTGGTATTCAAGGGATAACCGATTTAGCTGGTGCTTTTGATTTTGATGCTTATGGGGATACTTGTGATTTTGATTTGGTCACAAATAGTATTGTAGGTGATCTTTATCTTGAAAGTGATGCTGATCCTTCTACCGATGCAGGTATCAATGGTGTAGAGTTTGATTGTGTTGAAGTTGATCCAAATGTTATTGTTTCAGGTGTAACAAGAGAGGACCCATTACTAGGGATAAATGGTTATATTGATGACGTTACTCCATATACTGAGTGTACACTATATAATTTACCATAATAAATTAGATTACTTTTTTCTTGATGTAAGATAGTGAATAATAGTTGAAGTTGACACAAATCTAACACAATTACTGTGTAGTATATATTTGAACCTATCCCAGCAGGACACTATGTACTTCAACAGAAGATAGTGTTCTGCTAAACACTGCTTTATCTTTTTAAGTCTTCACACTCATTAGTATAGCCTCAATCACTACAGCACGCTATTTCTCTGTAAAAGGTACTTCATCCAAAGAGAAATCTTTCAGTTTCTCCACGAGCCACTGATGGACCTTGGAACCTTCTTCAAAATAAAAATATACGCCCTCTCCCTCTTCATCATTCTGGATCAGCAGGCTGTCCTCACTGTTTTCGGCCCATTGGGTCAAACTGTTGTAGTTGGTACTCTCTTTCTGTAAAACAAAACTTTGTACCGTGATCGCTTTTTCCAAAGAGTAGAAAAAGAATCTTTTTTGCACAATATCATCCAGACCTAACAAAGCATCACTGTTCAACCTGTAAATACCATAATCAAACTCGTCTAAAAGTTCAGATAAGAACGGCTTGAACCAACGCAGTACTTTTGTCATACACGCCATAGTCTCTTTATCATTATTGTCTCGATCCAAATAGACGGTATTGTAATCCTTGCATATGTTACTGTAATCTAATCCTAACCCTATCTTCTTCATTGCCGCTTACCCTTTTTGTTTTAGCATGTTGCTTGAGAATATTTATGGAGGCTATCATACAAGAAAAAGATAAAATTATGGCTAGAAACAGTGCTTGAGGTAAATCACTTAGAAAAATTTTTGACTGTGACAACGCAGTAACATGCCTGGTCTATCTCTTTGGGATGGCCCTAAAACAAGGCTGCTTTGGGCTAAACCTTCTCTTTAACTCAACAATAACCACATTTTAGATAAAATATCGCAATTTATAATAGGATATTTTTAGCATGGATATTAGAAAAACATTTCTAGACTTTTTTCAAAATAAAGGGCATCAGCTCATACCAAGTTCACCACTGGTACCAGATGATGCAACATTGATGTTTACCAATGCGGGTATGGTACAGTTTAAGAACATTTATACAGGTGAAGCACCTATACCGGCAATACCTCGTGCCACTTCTTCACAAACTTGTCTGAGAGCAGGGGGAAAACACAACGACCTTGATAATGTCGGGTATACAGCACGTCACCATACCCTTTTTGAAATGTTGGGAAATTTCTCTTTTGCAGATTATTTTAAAGAGGAAACCATCGCGTATGCATGGGAGTTCATTACCGATGAGAAGTATTTGAACCTGCCTGTAGATAAGATCTGGGTGACAGTACACACCAGTGATGATGAAGCAGAAGAACTGTGGAAAAAACATATAGCTGCAGACCGTATATTGCGTTTTGGAGATAAAGATAACTTTTGGCAGATGGGTGATACCGGTCCTTGCGGTCCCTCTTCTGAGATCTTCTATGATCAGGGTGAAGAGCACTTTAATGGTCCAGAAGACAAGATGGGCGGAGAAGGTGACAGATTCTTAGAGATATGGAACCTGGTATTCATGCAGTATTACCGTGATGAAACCGGTACACTTTCACCACTGCCTAAACCTAGTATCGATACAGGGATGGGACTGGAAAGAGTAGTTGCCATTAAAGAGGGTAAGTTAAATAACTACCACTCTTCACTTTTTATGCCTTTTTTAGAGAAGATCGGTGAACTCGTAGGGGCACCTTATGACTTTGAAGCAGAAAATTCCGCTTCTTACCATGTGATCGCAGACCACTTGCGTTCTGTCTCTTTTTTACTGGCACAAGGGGTGAATTTTGACAAAGAGGGGCGTGGATATGTGCTTCGCCGTATCATGCGCCGTGCCATTCGCCACGGATATCTGTTGGGACTGCGTGAACCGTTTATGTACAAACTGGTCGATACACTGGTGGATCAGATGGGTGAACAATATGACTATCTTCCTACCAGAGCTGAAGCGATCAAAACCTCTATGAAAATGGAAGAGGAACGATTCTTTGATACGATCGAAGCAGGGATCAAACTCTTTAATGAAGAGTTAGAAAATACTTCTACCGTGTTTAACGGTGAAGTCGCTTTCAAACTGTATGATACCTACGGTTTCCCGCTTGACCTTACAGAGGACATGCTGCGTGAAAAAAATATCAAGCTGGATATCGATGCGTTCGATGCAAAGATGGAAGCACAAAAAGCACAGTCCAAAGCCAACTGGAAAGGTACAGGTGATGCTGCGACCAGCGGCGATTTTAAAGCACTCAAAGAGCAGTTTGATGTCAACGAATTCGTAGGGTACGAAAGCACCACGGCCACAGCAAAAGTACTGGCGCTGCTGGATGATAACTTTAAACAGGTAGATCGTATCGATGGCAAAGGGTGGGTCCTTCTGGATAAAACACCATTTTATGCGGAATCAGGCGGACAAACAGGTGATAGAGGAACACTGGGCAGTGATATCAAGGTCCTTGATACTAAAAAGTTTTTAGATATGAACCTCTCTGAAGTCAAAGGAAAACTCAGTGTAGGAGATACCGTAGAAGCAGTGGTGGACAACAGCCGTGCCGAGATAGAAAAACATCACTCAGCAACACACTTGCTTCATGCAGCACTCAGAGCCGTTCTAGGAGATCACATTGCACAAGCGGGTTCACTCAATGATGATAAAAGATTGCGTTTTGACTTCTCGCATCCACAGGCGATGACTGCAGAAGAGATAGCGAAAGTGGAAGCATGGGTGAACGATAAAATATCTAGAGCTATCCCAGGTAAAACAGAAGTGATGTCTGTGGATGAAGCCAAGAACTCCGGTGCGATGGCACTCTTTGGCGAAAAGTATGGCGATGAAGTACGTGTGGTGAGTTTTGCCGGAGATTCCATAGAGCTATGTGGAGGTACCCATGTAGAGAATGCGGCTCAGATAGGTCTTTTTATGATCACCAAAGAGAGCGGTGTGAGTGCGGGTGTACGGCGCATAGAAGCGGTATGTGGAAATGCTGCCAGAGAAGCGGTCAATGCCTTGAGAGACGAGCTTAATACGATTAAAACAGAATTGAAGAATCAGAATCCTCTGACAGGCATCGCTAAACTCAAAGAGCAGATCAAAACACTGAAGGGTGAATTGGCTTCTGCTATGAGCAGCAGTCAAAAAGAGTTGAGTGCGGTAGAGGTGAATGGAGTGAATATCATTGTACAAGAAGTAGTCAGCGGTGACATCAAAGCAATGATCGATGAACTCAAAAACAAATATGAAAATATTGCAGTCATGCTGTTCCTAAAAAAGGGAGACAAAGTGATGCTGGCAGCAGGGTCTAAAAATACACCGATCAAAGCCGGTGACTGGATCAAGACGATCGCGCCGATCGTTGGCGGAGGCGGTGGCGGACGTCCTGACTTTGCACAGGCTGGAGGAAAAGATCAGAGCAAGATCACGACAGCGATAGAAGAAGCAAAAGTTTATTTAAGTGAAGTGTTAGAGGGCGGTAATTAATATGACAGCACTATTTAACGACTATGGCCATCTGATCGTCTTTTTGCATGTACTCTCTGCATTTATCTGGGTAGGCGGAATGATAGCGATCCGTGTGGCAGTACATCCTGTCATCGGACGAGGCGGTGTGACCGCAGCAGAGATGCTGCAAAATGATGTGATGGCTTCTATGTTGGTACCCAAACAGAGATTGGGGATCACCCTGCAGGTGACAGGCAGACTCTTCAACCTTGTGATGCCTTTCATCATCATTCTGTTTGCTACGGGTTTGATCATGGCCATTGCTACAGGAGGCCATCATGGTGATCTGAAATCATTGTTTCTTTCCAAAGAGATACTATGGACGATCATGGCAGTGAACTACACTTATATGTATATCAAACGCGCAAAAGCGTGGAGGCTGTTTTCTAAAGGTGAGGTGGCCTTGGCTAAAGCACAGCTCAGTTTGATCCCCAATTTACTTCTGCCGCTTAATATCATTTTGGGTATTGTAGCACTGTGGCTAGGTGTAAGTCTTAGAGGACTTTAGGCAGTGAACAGAGAAGAAGGCATAAGCAGTACTGGAACGATCTGTCTTTGTTCCGCTTCTCCAAGCAGGGCTTTATTGCTCAGAAAATTTGGTGTAGATTTTGTGCAAAAGTCCACGGAGTATGATGAAGAGCAGATCACCACGCCAGTAGCCAAAGACTTTGTCTATACTGCCAGTAGAGGCAAACTGGATGCAGCTGTCCGTCAGTTCGGATTGGATGTGCCGCTACTTTGTGCCGATACCGTCATTGCAGCAGCGGATGGGACCATTTTACGAAAACCAAAAGATGTAGAAGATGCAAGGCGTATTTTAACGATACAAAGCGGGTCAACTATTTCCATTATCTCCTCACTGCATTACAAGTCCAGATCACTTGCATTTTCGGACATCTCTGCTACCCATTACCATTTTTCCACGTTTGAAGAAGAGGAGTTGGAGAGATATCTTGAGAGTGGGTTATGGCAGGGGAAAGCTGGTGGATGCATGGTAGAAGGATTTTGTAAAAAATACATCCGATCTGTAGAAGGATTGGAAAGTACAGCCATGGGGTTGCAGGTTGAGTACCTGCTGCCATGGATAAAGGTTGGAAGTTAAAGTATGTATGAAAATGAATTAAAAGCGCTTAAAAAAGCGGGACGTTTTAGAGAGCGTACGCTTTTTGATGATAGATTGGATGATCTGGCTTCTAATGACTACTTAGGGCTGTCACAGAACAAAAAGCAGTTCAAAAAAGCAGTCAAACTGGTGAATGAGTATGATACCGTAAGCTCCAAAGCCAGTATGTTGGTCAATGGATATCATCCGATACACAGGATCTTTGAATTGACCATGGCAGAGTATAACGGTTTTGAAGAAGGACTGGTGGTCGGTTCAGGATTTCTTGCCAATATGTCATTGATAGAAGCGTTGGTTCGCAAAGGCGATATGCTTTTTATGGATGAGGAGTATCACGCATCTGGTGTGATGGCTTCACAGCTTTTGGGAGACAGGGTCGTGACTTTTGCCCATAATGATGTGGATGATCTTAGAGAGAAGTTGGCAGCACATCCGGGGAAAAGACAGATCATTGCGGTCGAAGGTGTCTACTCTATGAGCGGGGATCTTTGTAAAAAAGAGATCTTTGAACTGGCAGATGAGGTCAAGGCCCTGCTGATCGTAGATGAAGCACACAGTGCAGGGGTTTTGGGGTTAACACTGTTGGGTATCTTTGAGTATTATGGTATCCGTATCAATGAAAGACACATAAAGATGGGTACGCTGGGTAAAGCGTATGGTTCTTACGGTGCTTATATCTTAGCTTCGAAAGAGATTATCAGTTTTTTGGTCAACCGGGCAAAACCCATTATCTACTCTACGGCACCTTCTGTTTTCGATACGGCATTGGCACTGGTCAATGTCAAACATATACGTAAAAAGGCCGAGAAGTATACCCAGAAGATCCTAGAGCGCCAAATAGCGGTAAGAAAACAGTTGGGTATCAACTGCCAAAGTTTGATCGTACCTATAGAGATGCCAAGCAATGAGCATGCTTTGTTTGTGCAAAAAGGATTGATGGCACAGGGGTATCTGGTAGGAGCCATACGCCAACCAACGGTCGAAAAACCTATCATCAGGGTGATACTCAATACCAGTGTATCCGTAAAGAAGATCAGACATGCGTTGGCACTCATTAGTCATAACACGGTACAATAACCATTACAATAAAAAATGTATCCATGCATCATAAAGGGTTTGTGTGTTCAATAGTTTAGTGAAAGGTTCCATTATCTTAGCGATGGTATTTGGTGTGGCACTTGCCGCAGCCTTTATATATGCCTATGAAGAGGTATCTCTGGATGCAGATAAACTCATCAATTATAAACCCGAAACTTCTTCGATCATTTATGACAGAAATGGCCAGAAACTGGCCTATGTCTTTAAAAAGCAGCACCGTCTTTATGCACGCTATGATGAGATCCCGGGCTTCTTGGTGGAAGGACTTGTGGCCATGGAAGATACACAGTTCTTTGAGCACAACGGAGTAAACCCGGATGCGATCCTTAGAGCCATAGTCAAAGATATTCAGGCAGGTGCTTTTGTTGAGGGAGGAAGTACCCTGACGCAACAGCTGATCAAGAACAAACTTCTCTCTAACGAAAAGAAACTGGCCCGTAAGATCAAAGAAGCGATCTTGGCCCTGAAAATAGAACATGAGTTAAGCAAAGAAGACATTATAGAACGCTATCTCAATGAGATATCCTATGGTAATAACTATTTTGGTGTCAAAACAGCCGCGAACGGCTATTTTCATAAAGAGCTCAATGAGCTGACGCTGAAAGAAGCGGCTATTCTGGTAGGGCTGCCCAATGCACCGAGCTATTATAACCCGCTTAGACATTACAAGCGGGCTTTGGACCGTGCCAATAATGTACTCTATAGGATGAAAAGTATCGGGTGGATCACACAAAGTGACTACCTCAAAGCGGTCAAAGAGTCTCCCGAAATCTATAAAACCACGTTAACTCAAAACATCGCACCCGGCATTGTGGATGAAGTATTGAGACGATTTAAAGGAAAGTTCGGGGATGTCCGAACCGGTGGGTATGAGATCTACACCACGATAGATATGAAACAGCAAGCCATCGCCAAAGAAGCCGTTGACTTTGCATACAAGAAAGCGCTCAAAAAATATAATGAAAAAGCGGAAACTTCTACACTCAATACAGCCTTTGTAGCCGTAGAGAGTAAAACAGGTGACATCCTCGCGATGGTAGGCGGGGCTGATTATCAAAGATCCGCCTATAACCGTGCGACACAGTCAAAACGTCAACCCGGATCTGCCTTTAAACCGTTCATCTATCAAACTGCACTGGATATGGGGTATAACCCTGCAAGTCCCTTGACGGATCTGGCAAGAACATTCCAGTACTACCAGAACGGCAAACCGAAAATTTGGGCCCCTAAAAATTATGAGCGTGATTTTAAAGGATTTGTTCCTTTCAGGGAGGCACTGGTGCATTCACGTAACCTTGCAACGATTAACCTGGTGGCAGATATAGGTGTCAGTACGATTCGCAAAAGATTGGCATTTTTAGATGTACCGCATATACCCAGAGATATGTCCATTGCTTTGGGGAACCTCGGATTGAGCCCGCTTAAAATGGCACAGATCTTTTCCGTTTTTGCCAATGAAGGCCATATGATAGAACCGAGACTCGTCAGTAAGATCATTTCCAAAGAGGGTGCAGTGATCTACGAGACACGTCCCAAAGAGATAGAAGGTTTTACTACCCCTGAACAAGCCTACCTTATGACGGATGTCTTGAAAGATGTAGTGAAAAGAGGTACGGGTAGAAATGCACGTGTAGAGGGCATAGAGCTGGCAGGGAAAACAGGTACAACGAACAACAACATCGATGCATGGTTCTGCGGGTACTCCCCTACGATAGAAACCATCGTATGGTTTGGGAGAGATGACAATACACGTATAGGACGTGGCGCAACAGGAGGTGCACTCGCGGCACCGGCATTTGCCTATTATTATAAAAAGCTCTTGGAACTCTACCCTGAAACCAAGCGTACCTTTGACATACCGGAAGGTGTATTCAGGGGTGAATACGAAGGTAGATCAGAACTTTACACCGCACATTCACCACTGCCTGACAGTTATAAGAAAGAGCGTTCCTATAATAGTCAGTCCCATGACCAACTTTTCATGGACGAGACCGAGATCATAGAAGATTCTGATCTCGAAGAGGGAGACATAGGTTTGGCACCGATGATCAACATCGATGAGAGCCCGAGCTATGAAGATGAGACTGGTTCAGAGTATGAGGAAGAGGAGGATGATCCTTTACATCCTAAGCGTAAAGTACCTTTTAGACCAGCATCCAACGACAGCGGTACTCTATTCTAGGATGCAAAAAGAGCTGATCTTTGTGCTTGATCCCCTGTGTTCATGGTGTTGGGGCTTTGCTCCTGTGATTGAGGATCTACGCACCTCACTGGGCAGATCCTACAGGTTCTCTTTGGTCATGGGCGGGTTACGTACCAAAGGAGAAATGCCTTGGAACGAAACGTCCAAGGAGTATCTCAAAGGCCATTGGAAGCAGGTGGCCCAAAGAACGGGACAACTGTTTTCAGACCGTCTGTTTGAAAAAGAGCATTTTGACTATGATACCTATCCTGCCTGTAAAGCCGTGATAGCCGTACGTGAGCTTTTTGGAACAGACAAAGCATTTGCCTACTTGCATACGATACAGGAAGCATTTTATACCAGAACGGAAGATATCACCGACCTGGATGTCTTATGCGACCTTTTGCAAACGTTAGCGCTGGATAGAAGAACATTCAGAGCCTTCCTTGAGAGCGAGAGAGCACAGCTTCTGATGGAACATGATTTCGCAAAAGCACGTTCTATGGGAGCCAATGCTTTTCCTTCGGTCGTTGTCATCGATGAAGAGGGGCATATGGTATGTCAAAAAGGCTATAGAAGTCTACAAGAGATAAAAAAGTTATTGGAGGATTCACATGCATAGTTTCGCACCGGAGATCATACTGATCACGATACTGGGGCTGGTCGTCTTTTCAGACGCACTGGCTAATAAGTTTAAAATACCCTCGGTATTTTTACTACTGATAGGTTCTTATGTGATCTACACTTATGTGCCTGTCGCAGTACCGATAGACCTGACACACTATTTTGATGCGATCATTTTGTTATGTATTCCGCTTATCTTTATGGGTGATGCGTTGCATCTGCATTTCTCTGACATTAAAAAACATAGCTGGAGTATTTTCTATTTGGCAGTGGTCGCGGTGGCGCTTTCTATCGCTACCGGGGCAAGTATGTACTACTTCGGGATCTTTGAAGGGTTGACACTGGGTGCCTACGTTTCACTTTTTGCGATCAATATGGCTACAGATGCGGTCAGTGTACAGTCGGTTCTTTCCCGTTTTAAAGGGATCGGGCATGATATCAAAGTATTGATCGAGGGTGAATCTTTAGGTAACGATGCTACTGCGGTCATCGCCTTTTTCTTTATCGGGCTTCCTTGGATGATGAGCGGTACGATAGATGCGGGAGAAGCAACACTGGATGCACTCCGTGTGTTTGCCATGAGTATCGGGATCGGGATCGTTCTTGGATACCTCTTCTATATGCTGATGAAACTGTTCGATGACAAGAGAGGAGAGTTTTTTGTTTTTGTGATCGAAGCGTACCTTGCCTATGTGGTAGCCGAACATTTTCATGTCAGTGGTATCTTGACTTTGATCACGGCGATCATCGCGACCAAGGCTTGGATCGATATCGATATGAAGACGTTAGATGAAGAAAAAGCGAAAAAGAGCAAAACATTTATGCAGAGACTTCGTCTCCATGGGATCGATTCAACCACTTCAGAACGTATGGAATATATCTATGAGATGGCAAAAGAGTTTGGGTATATCGCGGCTGTCATGATCTTCTTTGTTTTGGCAGAGATGGTAAGTCTGGAGAAGTTTTGGGAGTATAAAGTGGAGATACTTACTATGTTTGGTATCACGACATTGATCCGTGGGGTTTCTATGGCAAAGTTCGCTTTTTGGGGCAGCAAGCTGGAGCAGATCAAGCCTGTTGGTTTTGAAGGATGGTTCATACTTACCTTCTCTGGAATGAAAGGTGCGCTCTCTATCATCCTTGTTCACATGATCCCTTCATCATTTGAGCATAAAGAGTTTTTTGAAGTGGTCACAACCGGAGTGGTGATGATGTCCATCTTTGTCTATGGTACAACGCTTTGGGCTTATTTTACTTTCTTTAGAAAAGAAAAAGAGAAGAAGCTGTTTACGCATTAAAGTTCTACAAAATCCTGAAGATAAAAAACAAGATGGAAACCTTATAAAGTTATATATTTTATAAGGTTTTCTACTTTTGTTTAAATTCCTTTAAAATACCATATTCATCAAACTCGCATTTTGTTTTATCAGCTGGTGATACAGGATATACACCTCCACTCAATTCTCCTTGATACCTTTCATGTGCCATATGTCTTTTATTTGTGTTAAACTGTATTTTTCGTAATTCCTTTAATAAATAATTAAATGAGTATTTTTCTGCAAATTTTTTATCATTCTCAAGTAAATAATATTCGCAAGATGATACGTTTCTTAAATACTGTTTTGTATTCAAAGCTTTACTTGGATCGACTATCACCTTCTGATATGCTCTTGCACTTTGCATAAAAATCCCCCTTTCTACGGGATCATTATATGTCTTATATATCCACCGTTCCACATCATCTCTTACCCCATTGTTATTAGAGTCAATTCCTAGAAGTGTAGAGTTATTTATTTGAGGATCTGGTTCGGGTGGAAGAATATGACTGTTAATAGTTTCGGAGTAAGTATTTGAAG
>AGBJ01000022.1_pt1 | contig 21061 bp, 17 predicted proteins | sample 768721 | NCBI WGS metagenome assembly AGBJ01 (sample SAMN00779238, study PRJNA67915) | hypersaline lake metagenome
CTAAAGATACAAAACTAAAACTTGCTTCGCTCAAATCAGATTGTTGCATCCAATAGAAATTTTCTAAATTCGTATCTACTACTTTAAAAGCGTTTTTTACATCTGGATCTGTTTTTTTAAAGATAGTTATAGTGCTATCTACTGAAGCATCGTCAAATATTTTTACACCATTAAAATCTGCAATAGCTTCTATAGTCATTTTATTGAGTATGAGCTTTCTTAGGTTTTTTCCATAGTTTGCTCTAAAAAACTTGTTAGAACATATATACCCTATTGTTGCATCTTCTTTGAGCATTTTGTATGCTAGCTCATAAAAATAGACAAACAAATCTGCCGTGCCTGCATAAGTTTCGTATATCTCTTTTAGCGCTGGTTTTTGCTCTTTTATCATCTCCTGCCTTACATACGGCGGATTCCCGATCACAACATCAAAACTCCCCTCTTCAAAAGGCATCTCTAAAAGAGAATTGGCGCATACTATCTTATCTGCCAGCTTTGTCAGCTCTCTGCCTTTGTGTGCAGTTCTGAGCCAGAGTGAGAGTTTGGCTATCTCTACGGCGTCTTCGTTGATATCTACACCGTAGAGGTTGTGTTCAAGTACGCTTTCCTCCACTTGATAAGAAGCAAAAAGGTCACCCATAAGGGCAAGGTCTTTTTGCAGGGCAGTATGTTCATGTATAAGGAAATCCAGTGCCTGGTTGAGAAATGCCCCGCTTCCACACGCAGGGTCAAGGATCTTGAGCTCAAAGAGCCAGTTTTTATAGGTTTCCAGGTTCTCTTTGGTCTGCTGCTCTTTTTGGGTGAGCTTTTTAAGGTTTTTGGGTGCGGTCACTTCGACTAGTTCCAATGCTTCTCTTTTTTCCCTGCACAGCTTGCCCAAAGTGTTCTCTACGATATACCTTGTAATGTATTCAGGCGTGTAAAATACCCCGTCTTTTTTTCTTTTTGATCTGCTTTTGTCAAAGTCTATGTTATCTATGTTGGACTGTATCTCTTCCAGGTCGGTAAGAGACTGCTCGAAAATATGCCCCAATATATTTACCCCGACTTCGCTGGCAAAATCATAGTCACTCAACTTTTGGGCTTCCATATCAAGGTACTCATCATCGATGATCAGGCTATCGAGCAGTTCATCTTTTGCAAAAAGCCCGCCGTTGTACCGTGGTATCTGAAGCTTTTCATTCCCCTCATTGATCGCATCAAAATATATCTTGTAGTACCCATACATAGGATTGCCGAAGATATCCTGGTCGTGGCGTGTCCGTATCTCTCTGATGGTGTTTGGCTGGAGGAGCCCTCTATCTTCCGCAAAAAGTATAAAGATGATGCGGTCACAGAGCTTTTGGGTATATCGAAGCAGATCGGATCTTTCATGAGCCGGATTGTTTTTGATCATATTTTCAAAGAGATGGTTTCTAAAGACACTGAAATCTTTGTAGAGTTCTTTGGATATCTGGGCTTCAAAGTTGGCACTTTTTTCTTTTAGCTTCAGAGGTATCTGCTCTTTGATGCTTTCATAGCTGAGGAGCAGATGAAGCTTTTTAAACTCCTCATAGCTCAAGTCAAAGAGACTGAACTTCTCAAGGGCCGTCTTTTTATCTATGTAAAATCTAAGCTCGTCAAAGTTGGACACTACAACATAGTGGGCATTGGAGTTAGACACCAGGTAGCCAAACGCCTGGTCGGTCGCTTTGTCAAGATTTTTTGTATCTTGGGCTTTGAGCTCTATGATGCCTACGACTTCACCATTGAGATATATCGCACCATCTGCTTTTCTTCCATCGGTTTCGTTCTTCTTTTCTCTCTCCAGGTTAAAATCAGAAGGATCTGTGCTGTCAAGCGTATACCCCAGGCACGATTCAAACACATCTTTTAAAAAGCCATCCTGATATTTCTCCTCTTTGACATTTTCGACAAATTCTTTTTTGGCAAGATACTCTTGAAACTTTGCCCATCTAAGTGCTACGATACCCTCATCTTGCTTGACACTCTTTAAGACCGATCTTTGAAACATGGACATTAACGATACCTTTGTTTTATAACTAGTGCGAGTATTCTATCAAAAAAGAAGTTGGAGTTATATGGGATGGGTTGATTTTTATTTGTTCACTTTTACTTATGAAATTATATAATTTAAATTGTTTCTTATTAAAAGACATTTCTGTTATACTTTACATACCATTACTACTGCAACAGTAGAACGCTTCACTTCTTCAAGCGTTCTACACTTGCACCAAAAAGGATATTCATCATGAATGACTATAAAAATCTTAAAGAGCACTACAGGTTCACGCCAGAGGAAGAAGAGATCCTACATAAACTTCAACCTAAAATGACCGCTATAGCAGATACTTTTATGAATGAATTTTATGATTATATCTGGGGTTTCGATAAAACGGCTCAGTTTTTAAAAGATCAAGAGATCATTGATAAACATAGAAAAAAGATCAAAGAGTGGTTTATCAACCTCTTTTCCGGAGATTATGACCTACCGTACTTTTTGTACCTGTATAAGATCGGTGAAGTACATATGAAGATCGGGCTTCCGACGCATTATGTCAACTCTGCTTTTACCTTTGTCAGAACGTTTATACTTAAGCACATCGAAGAAGACTACGCCAATAAAGCAGAACACATTAATGTGATCAATGCTGTTGAAAAGATCGTAGATATGAACCTTGACTCTTTGACAAGTTCCTACAGACAAGAAGAGTTAGGAAGATTTCTCTCTTTGTCCAAGATCGAAAAGAAGATGCTGACCGGACTGAAAGAGTTCAACTCTTACATCAATTATTTTTTGGCTGCCGCATTGGCCATCGTTGCATTTTTTTCTATAGGTCTTTTTATATATGACATTTATCTGTTATTTTTTACTGACATAAAAATAGAACAAGGTATCTTAACCGTGCTGGGAAGTCTGCTTGTCCTATGGGCAACGATCGAGCTTATCCACGAAGAGATAAACCACCTTCAGGGCAAAGGCTTTGCCATAGGGGCGTTTATCATGCTGGCCATGGCCGCCCTCATCAGAAAAGTGCTGATATACTCTTTGTCTTCTGAAAAAGGGAAAGAGCTCCTCGTGATAGGCGTAGTGATAGTCGGACTGGCACTTGCTTACTGGCTTGTGGGTGCAAAGAAAAAACATCTCCGGCATTGATAAAGCATTACTGATGCAATGCCCCAAGGATAGAGCTTGAATGTAACGAGGGGAAAAGACCAGACCGGATCTGAACAGACGGCCAGTGACAACAGTGAACAATTCATCAGATCCATCATTGATGGCATACCAAATATGATCGGTTATTGGGATAAAGACTTACGCTGCTGCTTTGCTAACAATGCCTACAGCATGTGGTTCGATAAGCATCCCAAGGACATTATCGGTATGACATTTGAGGAGCTGGCAGGAGAAGATCTGTTTGCCATGAATAAGCCTCATATTCACGGAGTTCTGGCGGGTGAACCGCAGCGATTTGAGAGGATCCTGAAAAAAGTGAGCGGAGAATCGGGTCATATCATCGGGCACTATATCCCGGACTTCGATGCTGACGGTAGCGTGAAAGGATTTTCAATTCTGGCCAGTGAGGTGACCTCTCTAAAGGAAGTAGAGGCGCAACTCAAACTGGCTGCATGTGTTTTTGAGAATATGCTCGATGGTGTCCTGATCACCGATCCAGATGGGATCATTTTGTCGGTTAACCCCAGTTTTACGGAGATAACTGGTTATACAGAGAAGGAGGCCATAGGACAGACTCCCCGCATACTTAAATCCAACCGACATGACCAGGCATTCTACGAGTCCATGTGGCAAAAGATCAAAACCCATGGCCAGTGGAATGGTGAGATATGGAACCGTCGTAAAGACGGGGAACTTTACCTGGAACGCATGACTATCAGTATGGTGAAGGACGTGGACGGTGAACCTGTTCGTTATGTATCGGTATTCAGTGACATTACTGATCTTTGGCATAAAGATGAGCATATAAAGCACTTGGCTTTTCACGATGCCTTGACCGACTTGCCAAATCGTACCTTGCTGATGGAGCGGATAAACCAAAAACTTATCAATTCCAAGCGTGAACAGTGTGATTTGGCCTTGATGTATCTAGACCTTGACGAATTCAAGTTCATTAACGACAAGTTTGGCCACCATGTAGGAGATGGCCTGCTCAAAGAGGTAGCGAAGAGACTCCTGGAACGGGTACGGGAGTCAGATACTGTTGCCAGAGTGGGCGGTGACGAGTTCGTCATCTTTCTCAATGATCCGAAGGGAAAAGACGAGGTTATGCATATCGCAAACGGTATTATAAGCTCGCTCAATAAACCTATGGAGGTTTTTGGTCAAGTGCTCCGGATAGGAACATCCGTCGGCATTGCAATGTTCCCCGATGACGGATATACCTACGTTGATCTGATCAAGAATGCTGACACAGCAATGTATACCGCAAAAGGCTTGGGTAAGAATAATGTTTGTTTTTTTTCGCATAAAGCTGTCAACGGCAAAAACGGCGAACAAATACCTTAGGAAGAATGCGCTAGTCCTGTGCACATACAATACACACTGCTGTGATAGCATAGACAAAAGTGACAGCAGGCATAGTAATAACAGGCATAGTAATAAAAAAGGAAAATGATGGAAGAAACTCACAAAGATGTCGTCTGCGGCATGGATGTTTCAGAGGACTCCCCATATCAAAGTGCCTATCATCATAAGACCTACTATTTCTGCAGTGAGCAGTGCAAAAGCAAGTTTGACAGTTCACCTGAGACCTACCTTCATACAGAAGATGCAAAAGACGTAGAAGATGCAAAAAATACAAAAGACAGAGCACACACAGAGAGCTGTCCTGACGGCAGCTGTGATATCAACCCCGGTTTGACACAATACACCTGCCCTATGCATCCGGAGATCATACAGGATGGACCGGGAAGCTGTCCTATATGCGGTATGTCGCTGGAACCTGTCATAGCTACGGCTGAAGAGGATGACAGCGAGCTCAAAGCAATGACACAACGTTTCTGGTTCTCTGCCTTCCTGGCACTTCCTCTTTTTATACTGGCGATGACTGCAGACATGATGCCTTCACTGCTACCGCAAAAACTATCGATCAAAACCTTATACTGGATAGAGTTCTTTCTCGCGACACCCGTAGTGCTCTGGGGCGGATGGCCGTTTTTTGTCAGGGCCTGGCACTCCGTCAAGACTTGGAACCCCAATATGTTCACGCTCATCTCGCTCGGTGTCTCGGTTGCATGGGTGTACAGTGTTGTGGCCCTGCTTTTCCCTGCTATATTCCCGTCACAGATGCGGTCAGCAGAGGGTATGGTGCATGTCTATTTTGAATCGGCAGCGGTGATCACTGCGCTGGTGCTGATGGGGCAGGTACTGGAGCTTCGGGCACGTTCAAGAACCAATGAAGCGATCAAAATGCTGCTCAGCCTTGCACCGAACACTGCCACGCTCATTCATCCTGACGGATCGGAAACACAGGTATCCAGAGAAGAGGTCAAGGTAGGAGACAGACTGCGCATCCGTCCCGGAGAAAAGATACCCGTAGACGGTATCGTAGTGGAAGGATCGAGCCATGTAGATGAATCTATGGTAACGGGTGAACCTCTCGCTGTCAAAAAAGAAGCAGGGATGAAACTGATCGGTGCCACGATCAACGGAAGCGGTACGATCGTCATGGAAGCAGAAAAGATAGGAGCAGATACCCTACTCTCACAGATCATCGATATGGTTGCCCAGGCACAGCGCTCACGAGCTCCCATACAGAACCTGGCAGACCTTGTCTCTTTTTATTTCGTACCGACCGTGGTGCTTATTTCTATCATTACTTTTATCATCTGGTATCTCATCGGACCGGAACCGAGATTGGCATACGCCCTGGTATCGGCTGTGGCAGTCCTGATCATAGCCTGCCCCTGTGCATTGGGCTTGGCAACACCTATCTCGATCATGGTGGGTACGGGGAAAGGCGCTTCCAATGGCGTACTGATCAAAAATGCCGAAGCCTTGGAAATAATGGAAAAAGTAGATACAGTGGTCGTCGATAAGACAGGCACATTGACAGAGGGAAAACCTAAACTCGTAGCCATAGAAACCGCTGGTAAAATAGAGAAGAACGACCTCCTCCAACTCAGTGCCTCTCTTGAACATGCAAGTGAACACCCTATAGCACTGGCTATCACAGAAGCACTTGAAAAGAAAGAGCTACCATTGCTGCCAGTGAAAGAGTTTGACTCTATTACAGGGCAAGGTATCAAGGGTGTGGTCAATGCACATCATATAGTGATAGGTAACATCAAGCTCTTTGAGTCTTTAGAGATAGATACAGGCAAACTTAAAGAGAGAGCCGAAACCTTCAGAGGAGATGGTGCTACCGTGGTACTGGTCGCCATAGATGATGAGATCGCCGGTCTGATCGCGGTGGCAGACCCTATAAAAGAGACCACCCAGGATGCCATCGCTGCATTGCACAAAGAGGGGCTGAAAATAGTGATGATGACAGGAGACAACCTGACCACAGCCAATGCGGTAGCGAGAAAACTCGGCATTGATGAAGTGCATGCTGATGTACTGCCTGAAGAAAAAGCGGACATCATCAAAAGACTGCAGGAACAAGATGAGATCGTCGCCATGGCGGGGGACGGCATCAATGATGCCCCTGCCCTGGCCCAGTCCCATGTGGGTATCGCCATGGGAACCGGTACGGATGTTGCCATGGAGAGTGCAGGTATTACGCTCATTAAAGGTGACCTGAGAGGCATCGTCAAAGCAAGGAGACTGAGCCGTGCTACGATGAAGAACATTAGACAAAACCTCTTTTTTGCTTTTATTTACAACAGCTTGGGAGTTCCCATAGCAGCAGGTGTTCTCTACCCTTTCTTTGGCATACTGCTCTCTCCTATGATCGCTGCAACCGCGATGAGCTTCTCATCCGTCTCGGTGATAGTGAATGCGCTACGGTTGAAAAGATCAACCCTTTGATCAAATAGTATCTCACTACTAAACAGAATAACTACACGCACATTACACATACTCTTCCTACCATAGACATAAAACCTACTAATAAAAAAGAAAGGATTGAAAATGACACATACATTAATGAAGTTACCCTTTGAGTTGGATGCACTGGAGCCGTATATCTCCAAAGAGACATTGGAGTATCATCATGGCAAGCACCATGCCGGATATGTCAATAAATTAAATACATTGATAGAAGGCACCAAGTTTGAAAAGATGGTCTTGGAAGATATCATCAAGTCTGCGGATGGTGGCATTTTTAACAATGCTGCACAGGTGTACAACCATAACTTCTATTTTAATGGGTTATGCAATGAAAGAACGGAACCTTCCAAAAACCTTGTGAAGTTAATAAACAGAGACTTTGGTTCCATGGAAGCCTTTAAAGAGACCTTTTTTAAGACCGCTACTGGTCTGTTCGGCTCAGGCTGGGTATGGCTCAGCATAGACAGTTCAGGCGATCTGGTGCTGGAGTCGCTATCCAATGCAGAAAATCCGCTTGTAACAGGAAATACGCCCTTACTGACCTGTGATGTCTGGGAACACGCTTATTATATAGACAATAGAAATGCAAGGCCTGAATATCTGAAAAAGTGGTGGGATATCATCAATTGGAATTTTGTTTCAAAAAATCTTGAGGCATTCACGTATTCGCGTCATGGGACCCTGGATCCGTGCAATGATGACAGTGAGGAATGTAAAATATAAAGAGTTCAGAAAGATCGAACATGACAATACCTAAAGGAGTGATCATGCAAACATCAAGACGACAATTTTTCCAATACATGGCCGTGCTGGGTTTGGGTAGTCTTTACACGACTCCGCTCTATGCCAAAACACCCAAAGAAGTAGTGAAGTACCAAAGTACGCCAAATAACGGAGAGAAGTGTAGGGAGTGTATCCATTTCATACCCGACACCAATGAATGTAAAACAGTAGAAGGAAACATCGATCCGAACGGATGGTGTACGATCTACTACAAAGACCCAAATTATAAAGCAATACTAGAAGATAACAAGACAACACAATGATGAATGCCCAGCATAGGTAAGCCTGTGTTTTGTAATAAGGAGGTTTCAGTATGACGTTGGAAGAGTTGAAACAGTATGATGGACAAAACGGACAAAAAGCATACATTGCCTATAAGGGTAATGTCTATGATGTAACCAGCAGCCCCTTATGGAAAAACGGCATACATCAAAAGATGCATAAAGCGGGTCAAGATCTTACCGAGGTACTGGAAAATGCACCCCATGGTGAAGAGGTCTTTGCCCGCTTCACCATTGTCGACACGCTGGATAAGCGCAGTGAAGAGAGAACAGACTGGGTCTCATGGTACCGAAAATACCATCCTCACCCCATGCTGGTACATTTTCCTATAGCATTGCATCTCTTTGCCACAGGTGCTGATCTTATCTTTATCTTTCATCCTACAAGCTCTTTTGCCACTGCTGTATTTTATACCTTCTTTATAGCAACAGTGATGGGAGCGATAGCCATGGTCCCGGGCCTTTTCAGCTGGTGGGTCAATTATCATCATGCTTTTACCCATATTTTTGTTATCAAGATCTTAGTTTCCATACTCACCCTCTTGCTTGGTATCATCGCGATCTTTGTCTACCTTGGAAACCCTGCTATGGTCTATGGTACAAGCTTTGAAAGTATACTTTACCATGGTATAGTGCTTTTGACCGGTGTCACAGTGATCATTTTAGGATATTACGGCGGCAAGATCACTTGGCCCGACAAGGAGTCACCATGAAAGAGACTAAGGTTCCATTTCAGACGGCTGTTTCCAAAGCACCTGTATTGCTTCCCAAAAACAACGAAGAGAAACACACGGCTACACACAGCCTATCTATTCTTATAGGCGGCGCGGCAGGTACAGGGATCATGACACTGGAAAATGTGTTAAGCGATGCCTTTAAACAGAGCGGCTACTTTGTCTTTTCGACCAAAGAGTACATGTCCAGAGTACGTGGAGGAAGCAACACTACCCTGCTTCGTATCTCAGACGCCCCCATACACTCTCCATGCTGGGAGGTAGACCTGTTTATAGCCCTCGATTCCGATGCCCTGGACCATGTGCATGAACGCCTGGGAGATGCAACCGTTGTCATGGCTGATGAAAGTGTAAAACATGAACAGATACCTATCACCTCTATGCCCATGTTGGAGGCAGTCAAAAAAGTTGGAAGTAACCGCTATGCGAACAGTTATATATGCGGTGTAGTATTTGGATTGTTTGAACTGGACCCTGTAACGTTGTCCCAAAGCATTACTTCTATATTTGAGGAAGAGGATCCCCAAGAGAATGAAGCAGCCATGCAGGAAGGCGTAAGCTACGGCAAAAAATTAGAGGAAGGAGGATCACTCCCGAAACTGCCTGATGCCCAACCAGGGCTCACGAATGCTTTGCATTTGATCAATGGTTCCTCCTCCTCTGGTTTTGGTTTTCTTGCAGGCGGGTGTAACATGATCACTGCTTATCCGATGTCACCATCTACAGGGGTATTGAACTTTATGGCTTCGATGTCCCATGACCTTGAGATAGTGGTTGAACAAAGTGAAGATGAGATCGCCTCACTGAACATGGTTTTGGGCGGATGGTATGGAGGTGCACGGGCGATGACCTCCACATCGGGCGGAGGATTTGCACTGATGAGCGAAGCGGTCAGCCTTTCAGGGATGAGTGAAACACCGGCGGTCATTTACCTTGCACAGCGCCCAGGACCGGCTACTGGACTGCCTACCCGTACTGAACAGGGAGACCTGGACCTGGCCATACACAGCGGGCATGGGTACTTTGGACGTATCGTTTTGGCTCCGGGAGACCTTCAGGAGTGCATCGACTATGGCTATCTTGCTTTTGAACTGGCAGACAGATTTCAGATGCCAGTGATCTATCTGAGTGACCAGTATCTTGCAGATACTATGGGTATGCTGCAAACCGTTGACTTCAGTCGCTATGAACAACGACGCTATATTCATGAGACAGACCCTTCATATGACCGCTACAGGATCGGTGACGGAGGTGTTACCCCCAGGGGTGTACCAGGGCTGGGAGATGGTATTGTCGTCTCTACCAGTGACGAACATGATGAACGGGGACAAATAACAGAAAGCCATCATATACGTGACAAGATGGTGGAGAAACGAAAACAGAAGATCACACAGACTGTTTCTGAAGCCTATGCTCCCAAAGTATCCGGGAAAGGAAGTGTCGCAGTGATCGGATGGGGCTCTACCAAAGGTGTCATCGAAGATGTTTTACAAAGGTTAGCTGACAGCAGACTGTTTCATGTGCACTTTTTCTGGGTACACCCACTGAACCCTGATCATCTTGAGCTGTTGAAACAGACCGATACAAACATTATCATCGAAAATAATGCTACCGGACAATTTGCAGAGATATTGAAGAACCATGATGTCAACATAGACCATTCTATACTTCAAGCCAATGGTTTTAGCTTCTTTGCAGATCTTTTGGAAGAAAAGTTGAAAAAAGTACTAAAGGAAGTAAAATGAAACATCCGTTAAACAGAACAGATGTAGACAATGCATGGTGTCCGGGATGTGGAAATTTTGGGATATTAAAACTGCTTGAAGAGGTATTGACAGAGTTGGAAGCAGACCCCAAACAGACCGTGATCGTCTCAGGCATCGGACAAGCTGCCAAAACACCCTACTACATCGACACCCACATGTTCTGCGGATTGCACGGGCGTGCACTCCCTGTGGCAACGACACTAAAGGCATCCAACCCTGCGCTTAAAGTGATAGCCGAAGGAGGTGATGGAGATATGTATGGCGAAGGCGGCAACCACTTTATCCACACCATCAGGAGAAACCCTGATATTGTGCATATCGTACATAACAATATGGTCTATGGTCTTACCAAAGGTCAGGCATCTCCTACCAGCCAAAAAGGTTTTCAAACCCCCGTACAGGTCGACGGCGTAAGCAACGAACCTTTCAACCCCATTTCTGTTGCCCTGGCCTTAAAAGCAGGCTTTGTATCACGTGTCAATATCGGTAATCAAGCCCACGCCAAAAAGGTGCTTAAAGAGGCTTTTATGCATAAAGGATATGCCTTAGTAGACATTTTTCAGCCTTGTGTGGTTTTTAATAAAGTAAACACCTATAAATGGTTTAAAGCCAATACCTATGAACTTGAGAGTACCTATGATACTGATGATCTTCCATCAGCAATGGTAAAAGCCTTGGAGAATGATCCTATACCTATTGGTATATTTTACCGATCTGAATCCCCTACCTTTGAAGAAAATAGTAGAGCCGATGAAAAAAGAGCCCTTTATGAAACTTCTCATGACCTTGATAAACTACAGGCTTTATTTGAAGCGTATTGAATCTATTTGACCACGTGTATAAATGTGTACAGTCGTTACCCCACCACTCTATCGCTGTAATCTACGTGCATAAGATGTAACATAAAATCTAAATGATGTTATAATTTAAAAATTTTAGGTTTAATACTTGACCTGCTCATGTATTTGTGCTATAAACTAAATAAGACTAAAATTATCTGAATAAGGATCGTAAATGGCAAATGAAGGGTTAGATAAAGCTGTCTCAGGTGAGTATTCACTCGGCTTTGAGATAGATATCGAAACTGAAACAGTTCCACCGGGACTGGACGAAAATACTATTGCATTCATCTCTAAGAAAAAAGAAGAACCGGAATGGATGTTAGAGCTTCGTCTTAAAGCACTTAAGAAGTGGGAAAGCATGACAGAGCCCAATTGGGCACACGTAGAATATGAGCCTGTCGACTATCAGTCGATCTCGTATTTTTCTGCACCTAAAGAAGGCATAGACAGTTTAGATGAAGTGGATCCCAAGATCCTGGAAGCCTATAACAAACTGGGTATTTCACTGGAAGAGCAAAAACAGCTTGCTGGGGTAAAAGTAGCTGTGGATGCCGTGGTGGATTCTGTTTCTGTAAAGACTACTTACTCTGAAGAGCTTGAAAAACACGGCATTATTTTTTGTTCGATCTCTGAAGCGATCAAAGAGCATCCTGAATTGATCAAAAAATATATGTTCTCTGTAGTACCTATGGCAGATAACTTTTTTGCGGCACTCAACTCTGCGGTCTTTACCGATGGTACGTTCGTGTATATCCCAAAAGGGGTACGTTGTCCTATGGAACTCAGCACCTACTTTAGGATCAATGCTATGAATACCGGACAGTTCGAGCGTACGCTTATCGTTGCAGATGAAGGCTCATACGTGAGCTATAATGAAGGATGTTCTGCCCCTACCCGTGATGACAACCAACTGCATGCTGCAGTGGTTGAGCTGGTTGTACTCAAAGATGCAGAGATCAAATATTCTACTATACAGAACTGGTATCCAGGTGATGAAACAGGTAAAGGCGGAATTTATAACTTCGTGACCAAACGTGCTGTCTGTGAAGGTGACAACTCCAAAGTTTCCTGGACACAGGTAGAGACAGGGTCTGCTATCACATGGAAGTACCCAAGTTGTGTCTTAAAGGGTGATAACTCCGTAGGTGAATTCTACTCAGTAGCGGTTACTACCCTGGCTCAGCAGGCAGATACGGGTACGAAGATGATCCATATCGGTAAGAACACAAGTTCGACGATCATTTCAAAAGGTATTTCAGCCATGAAAGGTCAAAATACCTATAGAGGATTGGTAAAGGTCAACTCTTCTGCCGTAGGTGCAAGAAACTATTCTGAGTGTGACTCTCTTCTTATTGGGTCTGAGTGTGGTGCACATACATTCCCTTACTTAGAGACCAAGGACACACAAGGTCAAGTGGAACATGAGGCAACGACGTCAAAGATCAGTGATGAACAGCTTTTTTATCTACGTCAAAGAGGTATCAACGAAGAAGATGCCGTGAGCATGATCGTTCACGGTTTCTGTAAACAAGTCTTCAGCCAGCTCCCTATGGAGTATGCGGTGGAAGCAAAAGCATTATTAGAATTAACATTAGAAGGAAGTGTAGGATGAGTATTATGAAAATTGAGAATTTACAGGCAAAGATAGGTGATAAACAGATACTTAAAGGGTTAAACCTGGAATTGGAACCTGGAAAAGTACATGCTATTATGGGACCGAACGGAGCTGGTAAATCGACGCTTTCAAAAACACTTGTAGGACATTATGATATAGAAGTGACAGGTGGTGACATGCTCTATAAGGGTAAAAGTATTAAAGATATGGAACCTGAAGAGAGAGCTTTAGAAGGTATTTTCCTTTCTTTCCAACACCCGGTTGAAATACCTGGGGTAAACAATGCCTATTTTCTTAGAACAGCACTCAACGCTAAACGTAAGAACGAAGGCAAAGAAGAGTTGAACTCTGCAGAGTTCTTACGTCTGATGAAGAGTCATTTGGAAATGCTGGGTATGAAATCAGACATGATCAGCCGTTCACTCAATGAAGGTTTTTCCGGTGGTGAGAAAAAGCGTAATGAAATACTTCAAATGCTTATCCTTGAACCTGAACTGATCATACTGGACGAGATAGACTCCGGACTGGATATTGATGCATTAAGAGCCGTTTCAGAAGGTATCAACAAAATGAAAGATGGCAAACGTTCATTCCTGGTCATTACACACTATTCAAGAATTCTTGATTATATAGAACCAGACTACATTCACGTACTCAAAGACGGCAAGGTGATCAAAACAGCAGGACCAGAGCTTGTAGCCCAACTAGAAGAGCACGGGTATGATGCCATAGAGGAGGAGTAATGAAACTCTTAAACCTTAAAAACAAAAGCCAGGAAGAAGTCACAGCGACTTTAGGTGTGCAAGACCGTGATGCTCTAGTGGAAAAATTTGTTTCATTGGGACTCCCACACAAAAAAACAGAAGAGTACCACTACTTTGATGTAGAAAAACTGTTGGAAGTGGATTATAAGACATTAACGTATACCCCTAAAACCTTGACGGAAAGCGACAAGATAGAGATAGTGGATGGCGTTGCAGTAGCTGGACCTAAAAACATGCGTATCTATACGGATACCTGTAAAATGATAGACATGGACCACTTTGATCCTCTCTATTACCTTGGCCACCTGCTCTGTCCAAACACGATCAAAATAGAAATAGACGGTGATGCAGAAGTAGAGATAGAGCATAGATTTACACAGAGTGATGCCTTGATCAACTACCGTATCGTCCTCTATAATCAGGCAAATCGTCATGCAACAGTGTATGAAAATTTTGTGGCGGATGATATAGAGAACTCTTTGGTATTATACGGCTATGATATGCACCTTGCCCAAGACTCTACACTGAGAATGGTAAAACTCCAAAATATGGAAAACAGACGTTACAGTATGGTGGCGTCACATAGAGTTAATGTGGCGAAAAATGCCAATGCTATTCTCAAGAGTTTTGATCTCGGCGGTGACCAGGCCTTGCAATTACTGAAAGTAGAATTGGCAGAGTACGGTCATGTGGATGCAGGACACCTTCTCTACCTGAATGAAGATTCAAAAAGGGGTACGGTTTCACAGATCGTACATCGTGGCGAGCACTCTACTTCGAAACAAATAGCTAAAAACATCCTCGATGGCGCAGCCAGAGGGATATTTGACGCACTTATTCGTGTAGAGCACTCGGGTAAGTTCACCAAAGCAGAGCAAAACTCCAAGTCGATCCTGCTTCATGAGAAAGCCTATATGATATCGAAGCCTCAGTTGGAGATCTATATCGATGATCTGGAAGCTTCTCATGGTTCGACCACTGGACAGTTAGACGAAAAAGAACTGTTTTACTTACAAAGCCGTGGTATCAGTTATGTGGAAGCCAGAAAAATGCTTGTGATCGCCTTTGCAAACACACTGATAGAAGAAGTGAAAGATACCAGACAGCAAGAACGTATCAAAAATGCGTTTGAAGAAGTGTTTTATAAAGCACATAAATAATACAGCCTAACAAAGGAGCAAACATGACCATGCTTGAAACGATAGAACAGTACAAAGAGGATTTTGACCTCTTTCCTACAGCTAACGAGAAGCTCGAATATATTTTTGACCTAGGGAAAAAACATACCGTTTTGCCAGAAGAAGAAAAAACAGATGAAACTTTTGTGCAAGGCTGTGCCTCTGCAGCATGGCTCGTAGGTGAATGCAAAGACGGGAAACTGATCTTACGCGGAGAAGGTACCTCAGAGATGGCAAAAGGGATGCTTACCCTGCTTTTAGATATCTTTGGAAACCGTACTCCTGATGAGATACTTACGTTTGACCCTGCTAAACTGCACGAAATGGGTATTGTAGAACTCCTCTCACCGGTACGTCAGCAGAGTTTGGAAGCATTTTTAAAAATGGTCTATGGCTATGCACAAAAATGTAAAGAGCAAGGAGCATAGTGATGGCTGATGATCAAAATAAAACAAACTCTATCAATGATAAAATGGCTGAAGAGAAAAAAAAGTTTCTCGAAAACCAGCCTTCAGACGAAGAGATGAAAGAGATCATCATAGGTCACCTCAAAGAGATCTATGACCCGGAACTACCGGTAAATATCTATGACCTGGGTCTGATCTACAACATAGAGTGTTGGACAGATGAAGTCTCTATGATGAAAAAGGCTAAGATCACTATGACCCTTACCTCTGCGACCTGTTCCTTTTCTCAGGTGATCATTGACCTGGTAAAAAATATTGCAGCGCGTCAAGAGGGACTTGAAGATATCGATGTAGAGATCGTATTTGACCCGCCGTGGGGACAAGACAGTATGAGTGATGAAGCAAAGCTTCAGATGGGACTGCTCTAGCCTAACCTCATTTATACTGCTTTTACTATTGTTCTGACCGGCCGATGGCTAACTTTTTATAATAGATGAAAGAGTTTAACATGGATGAACCAGTATTAAATATTAGCGACCTACATGTTTCCGTAGAACATAAAAAGATCATCAAAGGTATGAACCTCTCTGTAGGAAAAGGTGAGGTTCATGTTATTTTTGGTCCCAACGGTTCCGGAAAGTCCACTCTCCTCAATGCCATTTTAAAACTCCCCGGCTACAGCATTGATAGCGGAGAAGTAAAGGTAAAATCACAAAACGTACAGACTATGAGTACCGATGAGATAGCCAATTTGGGTATCGGTATGTCTTTCCAGCATCCGCCAAAGATCAAAGGCGTAACGCTCCGAAATTTTCTGAACTCGATCAACCGCTCTGAAGACCTTGATGATGAGATCCGAGCGCTGAGTATGGAAGCTTTCCTCGAAAGAGAACTGAATGTCGGCTTTTCGGGCGGAGAGCTCAAAAGAGCGGAAGTACTGAAACTCTATGCACAAAGCCCTGACCTGCTTCTGATCGATGAACCCGAATCCGGGGTCGATATTGAAAATATTGCTGTGATCTCCAAAGCGATCAACAAGATCCTTCAAACAGACAGACCGAAAAAACAGCGTGAACGTTCTGCGATCATTATCACCCATACCGGACATATCCTTAACTATATTGACGCGGATATCGGACATGTATTCATGGATGGAAAGATCGTCTGTACCGGTAATCCAAGAGCGATCATGGAAGATATCAAGAACCTGGGTTTTTCAGGATGTGTTGCATGTACCAAGGAAACAAGGAGCGAAGATGAATCACCTCGATGACGCCACCAAATCAACCCTGAAAAAAGTTGCCTATGATGAAAAAGAGGAACGATCAGCAAGTTTTTTAGCCAGAGACTGGGATATCCTCGATACACACTCTGCAGTTGAGGGACTGGAGATCCTTCCCATTGAAAAGGCCTTGCAAAAATATGCATGGCTTAAAGAGCTCTTTTTTACGCTTGTAGACAGAGACAAAGATGAGTATGTCAAACAGGTAGCTTCCAGTAATACGCTGCTGGGCTACTTTATACGTATCAAAGCCGGAGCGAAGGTCACGCTGCCTGTTTATACCTGTTATATGATCAATACCGATAAATTCACCCAATGTACGCATAATATTGTCATCGCCGAGGAGGATTCGGAACTGCATCTTATCAATGGCTGTGCCGCCAATGAACATGTGGTTTCCGGTCAGCATCTGGGTGTGACAGAATACTTTATCAAAGAGAGAGCTACTGTTACCAGTACGATGATCCACAGCTGGGGTAAAGAGGTGGAGGTCTACCCAAGAAGCGCTGCCCATGTGGGTAAAAATGCAAAATTCATATCTAACTATGTCGCGTTGGGATCTGTGAAAAATCTGCAGATGGATCCGCTTGCAGTGATCGAAGAAGGCGGACTCGGTGAGTTTTACTCGGTGATCTATGCACCGGAAAACTCCCGGTTCGATATCGGTTCGACGGTTGTCTTGCAGGGGGACGGTGCTTCATCGGAGATCGTCAGCCGTGTCGTTTCCAACGGGGGTGACGTGATCACCCGTGGAAAGATCGTCGGAGAACATCCCAATGGCAGGGGTGCGATGTCTTGCAACGGATTGCTGCTGAGCAAAAAAGGCTACATTCATGCCATTCCTGAACTGCTTGGAGAGGACCCGGAACTTGAACTCTCCCATGAAGCGAGTGTGGGTATGATCTCCAAAGATGAACTCGCCTACTTGATGGCATCGGGTATCGAAGAGGAGAAGGCAAGATCTTTGATCATCGAAGGCTTTTTGGACCTGAAGATCCCTTCTCTTCCCGATGAACTGCAAAAACAGATCAATGCGGTCATCAAAGAGACCAAAGATTTTGAAACCATGTAATTCATGCTATCTTTGGCACTCTTTTGGGGTCAAAATTATAACAAATTGTTTAAAAAACTATAAGAAATAGAAATATCCCTAGCATTATCTCATTTATTTCGCTATAATTCCGAACTTTTACTGCAAGAGAGTATCAAACTCCTTATTTAGATACATGAATATGTATCTCCTTTTACCACGCATTGGCGTGCGACGGTTTGGTATCAAGTTGCATAAAACAGGGTGCACCCTACTTTCGCTAAGCGATGGGGGCTATCGGCAATGAGTGCCAGATAACATGCTTGTAACTTTAGAACCGTTCTATCGCCAAGATTTTACCACCCCACACCAATATCAATATAAAGAAAACATTACATGAAATTTACAGATTTTAATTTAAAAGAGACTATTCAAGCGGCTGTAACAGACGCAGGATTTACAGAACCGAGTCCGGTTCAAAAAGATGCTATACCTTTGATACTAGACGGTCATGACATGATCGCACAGGCACAGACAGGTACGGGTAAAACGGCTGCATTCGGTCTGCCTATTATGAGTATGATGAAAGCGGACGGTTCTGTAGAAGGACTGGTTATCGTTCCAACACGTGAGCTGGCTATGCAAGTGAGTGACGAACTTTTCCGTTTTGGTCAAAAAAGCGGACTTAAAACGGCTACTGTATACGGTGGTACACCGTATGGTAAGCAGATAGAGCGTATCAAACAGGCTTCTATCGTTGTAGCTACACCGGGTAGACTTCAAGACCTGCTTATGAGTGGTAAGATCAAAATGAACCCTCAGTTCGTGGTCCTGGATGAAGCAGATGAAATGCTTGACATGGGATTCCTGGATGAGATCAAAAACATCTTTACCTTTTTACCGGAAGCACGTCAGACATTGATGTTCTCAGCAACAATGCCAAAGAGTATAAGAAAACTTGCAGAGCAGATCTTGAAGGACCCCAAAACGGTTTCTATCACCAAGGCTGAGAGTACGAACACTTCTATCACACAATTCTATTATGTGGTACAGGACAAAGAGAGAGACGATGCGTTGGTAAGACTCATCGATTACAAGAACCCTAACAAATGTATCATCTTTTGTCGTATGAAAAAAGAGGTAGATAGACTGGTAGCGCATATGACTGCACAGGGGTTCAAAGTTTCAGGTCTTCATGGTGACATGGAGCAAAAGCAAAGAGAAGTAACGATCCGTGCCTTTAAACAAGGCGGTATCGACATTTTCATCGCTACGGATGTGGCGGCACGTGGTCTTGATGTCAATGACGTTACGCATGTATTTAACTACCATATTCCTTTTGATTCTGAATCATATGTTCACCGTATCGGTCGTACAGGACGTGGCGGTAAGACAGGTGAAGCGATCACTTTAGTAAGCCCGAACGAGCTTAGAACGATCAAACGTATCGAAAAAGATGTCGGGACGAAGATGACAACTCAGGTCATTCCTACACGTATGGAAGTACAAAACAACCGTGCAGATGCGCTCATCGCAAAGATCGCTGAGACGAAAGTGACCGAAAATGCCATCAACCTCGTAAAAACACTTCAGCATGATCTGGACATCGTGACGATCGCACACTTGCTTGCCTCTTTGGTACAGGAAGAGAGTTTTGTCAAAGGTAAAGATAACATCGGTCTTGGTCTTGAAGAGATAGAGCTTCTTATAGAAAGAGCTATGCAAAACAAAGGCGGCGGTGGTAGCCGTAACCGTGGCGGATACCGTGGCAACAGAAGCAGAAGTGGCGGCGGTGGTCGAAGCAGCAGCCGTCATGGACGTAACGGACGTTCAAGCGGCAGCCGTGACAGCCGCAACGGCGGACGCGGAAGCAACAGAGCGTAAACTACCCTCCCCCCCTCCTCTGCTTATTGTCTTCTACATATCCAGAGGACTTACTACTTTACTTTTATTCATCTCAGAAACTACATGAGTGTAAACCATAGTAGTTTCTACACTTTTGTGCCCCAATAATTCTTGTATACTCCTCAAGTCTATACCACTTTGCAAAAGATGTGTAGCATAACTATGTCTAAATATATGTGAAGTAACTCTTTTATGGATTTTAGCTTTTAAAGATGCTTGCTTAATATTCCTTCCTAAAGTCTTTTCATGCACATGATGCCTTCTTATCACTTCACTTCTAGGATCTTTAGCAACATTTCTCATAGGAAACAAAAACTGCCATTTGGTTTCAAACTTTGCATTAGGGTATTTTCGCTCCAGTGCGTAAGGCATATATACTGTACCATATCCATCTGATACATCTTTATTATGTATATCCTCAACATAATCAACTTGTGCTTTCAAGCGTTGCTTTATAGCCTGTGGAAGCGGTACGGTTCTGTCTTTTAAACTTTTACTATCCCATATATATACTTTATCAAATCCAAAGTCTATGTCCTTTATACGTAAATTTAACGCTTCATTCATTCTCAGTCCACACCCGTACATCAGATATACAATAAGTTGATATGTACCCGTAAGATTATCTATAACTTTTTTGACCTCTTCTTTTGTAAGGACCTGAGGTATGTGCTTTCTCTCTTGAGCTCTCAGGGCTTGTATGTTCCAAGTGCTCATATCTATACCAAGCACTTCTTTATAAAGGAAAAGTACGGCTGAAAAAGCTTGATTCTGTGTTGTCGGGGATACTTTTCTTTCTACGGCAAGATAAGTTAAGAACTGTTCTATTTCAGGTTTTGCCATCTCTATGGGATGCTTCTTATTATGGTATAAAATGTAGTGCTTTATCCACCCTACATAAGATTTTTCTGTCTTTATACTATAATGTTTAAAACGTATTTTGTCACGTACAATGTCTAACAGTTTTTTCTTGACTTCCATACTTATCTCCTAAAAATAGTAGGACATAATGTCCTTTATTGCCAGAAATCAACAAATAGAGGAACACTTTGCCCAAATATTGACCTATATCCGACTAAAAGGACATAAGTAATTCTTATCATTGTATTGTTTTTACACAAAATCGAATAAAAACTTGTCAAATTGTCATACTTTTAAAAATAGTCGGATATTTTCTATATACTGTTAATATGAAAAATAAAGTAATAGTGGGACATAATGTTCCCCTAATAAATAGTTATACACACAAGGAGAAATATGATGGAAACTTTTTTTACTATAATTGGTGCAATAATTGCCATTTGGATTATTTTTTTATTTTTATACAATAAAAAATTAAAATATTTACAACATGGGCTAGTAAGCAGACTACATACTGCAAGCGATTTAATTTTAAATGGTACTGATATTGTAAATGAATTAAAAAAAAATGGTATTATATAATGGCCTGATTTGTCAAGAC